>Ga0315333_10000623_pt1 | contig 11613 bp, 11 predicted proteins | sample M120034915metaG_FD_204521 | JGI IMG/M metagenome (GOLD analysis project Ga0315333, IMG submission 204521) | Ammonia-oxidizing marine archaeal communities from Monterey Bay, California, United States - M1 200m 34915 | ecosystem: Environmental > Aquatic > Marine > Intertidal zone | place: USA...
GTCGGTATCAGTCAGCTGGAGGGGTTTTGGAGCAGATGCGCCATCCGCGTGGAAAAGAACAGGATTGCTATCCCATGGACCGACAATCTGACCGTAGATAGTCTCTTGGTGGCCGTCTTCACTGGAGATGATCGTGTAGCTGTCGTGCCAGTCTATCGCGAAATAGATGACGCTCAGCAGAACTGCGACGACGATGATCTTTAAAAAGGTGACTAAGTGTCTGCGCAATGACCTCTATCCCAAGCATGTCCTGATGATTGGAGGGGAATTCTAACGGTTGTGCAGTTTCAGTGCCGGCGTTGGCCGCGACAGTACTCACACAGGTTGAATTCGGTCATCGAACGTGTACCATAGCAGTTAGACCGCCGGTTTAAGTTCCTCGTCTCAGATTACAAGGTAAAAAAGAGATCGACATGTTCAAAGCACTCCGAATGGACAGCGACACGTGTACCGGTTGTCATCAATGTGAAATGATGTGTTCCTACGGTAAAGTAGGTGCATTCAATCCGGCGAAGTCCGTGATGAATGTGTCGCTATACAATGGCGGGGCTGTAAATATTCCCTCAACCTGTAGTCAGTGTGAGGAGGCCTGGTGTATGGTGGTGTGTCCGGTTGAGGCGATTACGATAAACCCAACAACCGGAGCGAAAGAGGTTTCGGCTGAAGTCTGTGTGGGCTGCAAGGTTTGCAGCATCGCTTGTCCTTATGGCGCTATTAATTATGATGCGGATTCCGGCGTGGTCACCAAGTGTGACTTGTGTGGTGGTGAGCCGATGTGCGTTGAGGCATGTCCAACCCCGGCGTTGGCTTTTGTTGATGAAGAGAGCAGTGGCTATGACAGAATTTGGAATCACGTTGCCGCAGCATTGGTGGACTGCGGCAGTACGGTGAGGCAATAAACGTAAAACACAATCAGAAGTATTTAGTGAGAGAAATGAACCTAAAGAGGAGGAATAGTCTATGAGTTGGTCTGAAAAAATATTAAGAGTGGATTTGGGCGCAGGTACCTGTACCAGTGAGCCGTTGAACATGGAATGGGCACAGGATTACATGGGCCAGCGTGGTTTGGCGACCAAGTATCTGGTGGAAGAGACCGATCCTAACGTCGATCCATTTTCGCCAGACAATAAAATGATAATTGCAACTGGTCCGCTGACGGGCACCATTGCACCGACATCTGGTCGCTGGTCGGTGGTCTGTAAAAGTCCGCTAACCGGCGCGATAGCTTGTTCCAACTCGGGTGGGTTTTTTGGTGGCGAAATGAAGAATGCTGGTTGGGACATGTTTATTTTTGAAGGTAAGTCTGACACACCTGTCTATCTTGACATCACTAATGATCAAGCGGAACTTAAAGACGCCTCTGACTTGTGGGGAAAATCAGTGTGGGAAACTGAAACAACACTGCGTGAGCGTCGTGGTGACAATGACGTTCGGGTTGCTTCGATTGGGCTAGCCGGAGAAAACGGTGCCTTGTACGCAGCGGTCGTAAACGATATGGACCGGGCGGCGGGTCGCTCTGGCGTTGGTGCCGTGATGGGGTCAAAGAATCTAAAAGCTATTGTGGTCCGTGGAACGGTGGGTGTGAAAGTACAAGATCCCATGGCTATGATGAAGACTTCCAATGCCGCCAAAGAAATTATGGCTGAGAATGCGATTACCGGTGATGGCTTGCCAACCCATGGCACGCAAGTACTGATGAATGTCATTAATGAATTAGGAGCGTTGCCTACACGTAACGGTCAAGACGTGCAGTTTGAAGGGGCTCATGATATCAGCGCAGAGGCAATGGCTGAGCCAAGAGAAAGTGACGGTGAGGCTAATCTCGTATCGAACGCTGCGTGTTTCAATTGTCCCATATCTTGCCAACGTCGTTCGAAGATTGACCCAAGTCACTTTACTGTGAAAGGAAAGGAAAAATATCAGATTGTAAGCGGTGGATTGGAGTACGAAGCCGCCTGGGCGCTTGGAGCTGCTTGTGGTATCAAGGATCTAGATGCAGTGACTTACGCTAACTTTGTTTGTAACGAACAGGGGCTCGATCCAATTACGTTGGGGTCTACGCTCGGCGCTGCTATGGATTTGTATGCTACCGGCGCAATCACCAGTGACGATACAGGAGGTCACGAGCTTACATTTGGAAATACGGAAGCTTTTGTAGCAATGGTAGATGCAACTGCAACCGGTGAAGGATTTGGAAAAGAGCTTGGCCAGGGGTCTAAACGATTATGTGAAAAATATGGACATCCTGAACTTTCCATGACGGTTAAGGGTCAAGAATTTCCTGCTTATGATCCACGAGCTATTCAAGGAATGGGTCTGGGGTATGCAACTTCAAATCGGGGTGCCTGCCATCTACGAGCCTATACCGTATCATCTGAAGTCCTTGGTATCGGAGGGAAGACTGATCCGCTGGTGACAGAAGGCAAAGCTGGACTTGTGAAGGCATTTCAAGACTTAACTGCGGCAGTCGATTCAAGCGGTACCTGTGTGTTCACCACCTTTGCCCTCACCGGTGATGACATCGCGCCAATGGTCGACGCAGCTTGTGAGGGAGACTGGACGGTCGAACGCCTTAATGAGGTTGGTGAACGTATTTGGAACATGGAACGTCAATACAATCTTGCAGCTGGGTTTACCGGTGCTGACGACACATTACCTGACCGGATGCTTAAGGATATCGCTAAATCTGGGTCAGCCGAAGGCTCCGTGAACCGTCTTGACGAGATGTTGCCGGAATACTATCAACTGCGAGGTTGGGATAACTCTGGCGTACCGACGCAAGATACTCTATCGCGGTTAGGTCTCTAATACAGACTTTCAATTGCAAATAGACTAAACGAGCCCGGTGGTGCGTTAGTGCCACCGGGCGTTTTGTCTCTACCTTGAGAGTAATTCAGTGAATTACGTGATTATCGGTGCCGGACCTGCCGCTGTCGCGGCGGCTGAAAAGCTGCGTGTGCTTGATTCGGATGGGCACATCACAATGATTGGCGCACAGGCACAACAGCCTTACTCCAGAATGGCTATCCCTTACTTTTTAACTGGTAAGGTTGAAGAGTCTGGGACCTATATCCGACGTTCTGCCGATCATTATCAGAATCAACGAATCGACGTGATTCACGGTGAGGTTACGGCAATTGATACGGCAGGGCATAAGGTCATAGTGGGTGATGGTTCCACTGTGAATTATGACAAGCTCCTGATTGCCACGGGTGCTGAACCTATAATACCGCCGGTTTCTGGAATGGATGATTCTCGCGTTCAACAGTGTTGGCATTTGGAAGACGCGGAGCGCATCATCGAACTCGCTAAGCCAGGTGCACGAGCGGTCCAGGTTGGTGCGGGATTTATTGGGTGTATTATTCTGGAATCTTGGGTGCTGCGTGATGTTGATTTGACCGTCGTTGAAATGGGCCCGCGCATGGTACCGCGTATGCTCGGTGAAAAGGCTGGGGGTTTACTGAAGACATGGTGTGAAAATAAGGGTGTCACGGTTCACACTGGGACAACAGTAGAGTCGATTGAATCAAGCGAGAATGAGCTTAATGTCGTTCTCGACAATGGCAACGCTTATCCCGCAGATGTTGTCATTGTGTCTACGGGTGTCAAACCAAATGTTGAATTTCTTCAGGATATAGACATTAATATTGAGCAGGGTATAGAGGTAGACGAGTTCATGCAGACTAGTGTCGCTGATATCTATGCTGCTGGTGATTGTGCTCAAGGGCTAGATTTCTCAACCGGTGAGACCGCCGTCCACGCTGTTCAGCCTACAGCTACCGAGCATGGTCGAGTAGCTGCAACCAACATGGCCACTAACAACTCTTTGCCCTACAAGGGCAGTCTCAACATGAATATTCTTGATACGCTTGGCCTTGTGACGTCTTCTTTCGGGGTTTGGGAGGGTGTAGACGGGGGAGATTCGGCAGAGATATACAATCCAGACAACTATCAATTCATCAATTTGCAGTTCAAGGACGATGTTCTCGTCGGTGCGAATACGGTGGGTTACCATGAACATCTCGGTGTATTACGTGGATTAATTGAAAGCCGAGTTCCTCTCGGAGTTTGGAAGGAACGGTTGAAAGACAATCCAGTTGGTTTAATGGATGCTTATATCGGAGTGACACAGGAAGCTACTGGATCTGGTTGATCGTGCTGCGAAGTTTTGGTTTTGAAGATTACGCTTAAACTATTTGCCGGGCTTTCCGAATATCTACCGGACGGTGCTCATCGGAATTCAGTTGAGGTTGATGTGGATAGTGAGCAGAGTATCAGTCAAGTGATTGAACAATTTAAAGTCCCCGCCGAACAAGCCCATCTTGTGCTTGTGAATGGCGTGTATTGTGCACCGCCCGATAGAGATCAGAGCAAGCTAAAAGAAGGCGATACACTGGCAATTTGGCCACCAGTCGCTGGTGGCTAGTTACGCATTTATGTCACCCGAGATGACAGTACGCAAGGAAATGGGTCTCACCTACTCTGATTTTTTCCGTTCGCTTAGCCAGTTACCTGGAGGCTGGGTTATTGAGACTTTTTCAGATGGGGCTACTTTGAAATATGCAGATGGGACAATACAGATTTCGCTCGGGCCTCAGCGTGAAAGACGTTTAACAGAGTTGGTAAAAATACCTTTTATCGAAGTGATCTTTAAGTTTGTCGATCTCTCAGAAGCCGAAATAGATCGTTTTCAGTCTAGGTTTGACTTAACCTTTCAGCGAGGTGGGGGTTAATCGATGATGGCTTCAGTTGCGATGACAAATCCACTGGATTCCTTCGGTCGGCTTATCAGGGATCTACGCATCTCGGTTACCGATCGGTGTAATTTTCGTTGTGTGTACTGTATGCCCCGAGAGATATTTGGTCCGGGCTATGCATTTGTACCCAGAGATGAACTGTTGCGATTGGAGGAAATAGTAAGGATTGCAAAGGTATTTGCAGCGTGCGGTGTAAAGAAGGTCCGAATCACAGGCGGCGAGCCAATGATTCGACGTAATCTCGAGCATCTGATCGAAATGATTGCATCGATTGAAGGCATCGATGACATCAGTATGACCACCAATGCGTCGTATTTGAGCAAGGGCCGTGCCGTTGCGCTGAAAGACGCCGGCTTGAATCGTATTACGGTGAGCCTGGATGCACTTGATGAGGAAACCTTCAGAACGGTATGTGATATCGATTTTCCAGTTTCACGGGTCCTTGAGGGGATTGAAAATGCACGGCAAGCTGGGTTTGAAAACATTAAGATCAATGCTGTGATCAAGCGTGGGCTTAATGAACACAGCGTTCTGCCGCTGGCTCGCTATTTTCACGGTACGGGTTCAATCTTGCGGTTTATCGAGTATATGGATGTGGGTTCGACCAACAACTGGAAGCTTGATGAGGTTGTGTCAGCAAGTGAACTGGTCGCCCTGATAAATCAAGAGATGCCGATCGATCCGGTGTCTCCCAACTACCGGGGTGAGGTCGCAAAGCGCTGGTGTTATGCAGACGGTGGTGGGGAAATCGGTTTCATCACTTCTGTTACTGAGTCTTTCTGTGGAGACTGCTCTAGGGTAAGACTGTCGGCGGTAGGGCAGATCTACACCTGCCTGTTTGCAACTGAAGGATACGATATACGTGATCCCCTTCGTGCGGGAGCCAGTGATCAGGATCTGCTTGAGATCGTACACACGTTGTGGGGTAAGCGGGAGGATCGTTACTCTGAGCTTCGGGGGCAGATGCCTGTAGATACATTTTCAGACCCCAAGGTCGAGATGTCTCACATTGGTGGTTGATGGATCCAAAAGTCCGATATTCCGACAGCGCGGCACCTTGTCAGTAAGCGGGCCGATCCTGACAGGCAGGACAGTTTGTATTCCTGGATAGCGTAATGGTCTGCCATTCCATGGCAATGCCGTCCAGAACCAGCAGTCGACCACACAAGCCACTGCCGGTTTCGAGTAGTACGTTAAGGGTCTCAAGTGCCTGTGTTGTTCCAACGACACCCACAATAGGTGCGATAACGCCTTCGTTAGCACAAGTGGCAGCTTCGATGCCAGTATCGGGGTATAGACACTGATAACAGGGGCTATCGGGATTCTTGGGGATAAAAGTTGATACCTGACCTTCCCAGCGGATTGCTGCACCTGATACGACAGGGGTTCCAGTCGCCAGGCTGACCCGATTGAGTTCGAATCTGGACGGGAAGTTGTCGGTACAGTCGACCACTACGTCGGCCTGATTGACCTGTTCACGTAGATCTTCATCGTCGAGTTCATAATTCAGTGCATCGACCGAGGCGGCAGGATTCAGACGCAACAGAGTGTCACGAGCCGAAGTGGCTTTGAGTTCATTGATCGATGCCTGGGTATGGACGATCTGTCGCTGCAGGTTCGACTCATCGACCCGGTCATAGTCACTGATGACGAGGTGACCGACACCGGCTGCCGCCAGATACATGGAAACCGGAGAGCCCAGACCACCCATGCCAATAATCAGAACACGAGCATCCAGCAACCGTTGCTGCCCGGTTTCTCCTACTTGCGGGAGTTTGATCTGCCTGCTGTATCGTTCTGTCTGGCCAGGATTCATAACAGCGTATTCAGAAACAGTGTATTCAAAGCTACTGATTCAATGGTAAAACTTACAAGATATGTCGTGCCAGATATTGGTAAAAATCCAAGACATTTCCTTCAAAATTGGCCGGTGCCAACGGTGCTGTTGCTACACTTTTAGAGTGTAGTCCTTGTCGCCAATTCTCAAGTTGCATTTTGTCTTCAGCCATGGTTTTCTCGAAGAGGTCAACAGCATTTTCGAGAGACTCATTAGAGATTGCGGGGTCTGCAAACGCAAGGCCCCGTTTCACTCTGACAGTATCGACTGTGTCTGGCTGTAGATAAAGGTAAGACACTTTGTGGCCAGCGACACCAGCTACATGTCCTGGTGGAATCGCAAACATTACTGATCGCTGGCGTTCTTTAGTTGTGAGATCAGGATGGTACTTTCCCCTCTGGGGTATGTTCTCCGGGAAAACAGAAAAGTAACCGAAATAACCCTGACCGGCTGGAAAGTGTTCGCACAAGCGAGTTGGCGTAATGGGATGTAGTGTTTTACGGTGCACAGTGGAAAGATGGTAACCTTCCATAAAGTTCTCTGTGAGACATTTCCAGTTAGTTTCCCAGATGCTTTCTTCACTATGTAGTTCGACCATGTCAGCCATATGATAGTTCTTGATCAAATTGCTGAGACCTTCTAATTGTGACGCTAGAGTTGGCGCAGTTCCGTCCAAGTTAACGTAGATGAATCCGCCCCAAACTTCACTTGAAAATGTGGGTAGCCGGCACTTCTTCGGTTCAAAATCAGGTCGATCCATTATCAGCGGCGCTCGACGTAGCCGGCCATCAATATTGTAGGACCAGGAGTGATAAGGACAAGTGAATGTGTCGGTATTCCCGCTGTCACTGACCAGGATGGACCCTCTATGCCGGCAAACATTTGAAAGTACACTAATTGTTTGCTTGTTTGTTCGAACCACAATTAGAGGTTCGCTCATCACTTCAGTCGCGTAGTAATCTCCAGGATTCGGAATTTGTTGAACTCGCCCAAGGCAAAGCCATTGGCTAGTGAATAGCTTATTTTTTTCGACCTCGAGCAGTTCTTCAGAAGTATAGAATTCTGCCGGCATGCTTCGCGCCGAGTCGTAATCTAATGCCAGAGAATGACGTAGTGCTTCAATAGATTCTTGCATAAGCGATTTTGTTTAAGTTGATCCTCGAGGTCGGATATCAACCAGTGTAGCTATTCTGCCAGTTTTTAATTTCTTGCCAGTCAATAAATGTTTGTAATTGATCGTAGGCGAGTTAATAGTTTCGCTAAGTCTGGAACAATATCATAGTGAGCACAACGACTGACATCCTCTTCAAGCGTATCCCACTGAATAGCATCAAGCTGAGCGCTTGAGAAAGCGGATAGCACTTTTGGATTTTCCATTTGCAAAACTGGATTGCACGTACCATCCAGAAAAGCGACCCGAATCGCGGTATCCGGTTCGATGAGGTACTCCAGAAATGGCTGTGACCAAGGCGATGGCTCCGGTCGAATCAGTGCGCATGTTACTTCGACGAATACTATGCCACCCAAACCATTAATTGGTCCTTTCGAAGGCGTGATCGCTTTAACCTGATTATAGCCTTCGATCCTCGCTGGCGAGGCGGTATAGACTCCACCGCTGAGGTAAAAGTCAATTTGACCATTGATAAGTGCTTTATTCAGGCTATGATGATTATCAGTAATTAAAGCTGCGTTACGAAACCAATCTCGAGCTGTAGTTGTAAAAACAGTTTCTTGAGAAGAATTTAGTGGTTGGAAGGGATCAATGTCGGCCGCTATACAGATGTGAAAAACATTGAAGTCCTCGTACAAAAGAATTCCATAACGTTGAAAGAAATCGGATTCAGCGGCGAGTTTAAAACCTTCGTTCTTAGCCAGGTTCTCAGAAATTCGCCTCTCATTGATCACTAAGTTAAATGTGCCAAATCGTTGGCAGATTCCGATCTTTTGTTTGTGATCCCTCGACCAAGACCAGTTGTTAAGATCGGCAAACTGGGAGGAGATTAGATTGGTTGTGTCAATGCTTTTGTCGTGTAGTGTCTCAACCGCACCGCGAGGGTAGAGAAAGTTCTGCACCCAAGCATTGTTTATATTCAGAATATCAACTCGATCATGCGGTAGCTGATTATCAATTTCATATGCTGCTTGTGCATCAGAGATCAGGGTATCAGCATGAACTTGAACATTGTGTCTGCGTTTAAACGGATCCAGGATGATTGGGTTGTCATAGCCTTCCCAGCAACGTATCCGCAGAAGCGCGGTGTCTTCGCGCATGCCAGCCTTGGAGGTGTCTCTATCGCGTGGTGTTAGTGCGACAGAATCTGACTGAGAAATAACGCTGTACGGTCGCTCTTTGGAGCTGTAAAGAACTGATCCGGTGGTGCAACTTCAACAATCTCACCAAAGTCCATGAAAACCATTTTGTCGGCCACAGTTTTGGCAAACCCCATTTCGTGAGTAACGACAATCATAGTCATACCTTCTTTTGCCAGTTCAGTCATGACGTCTAGAACTTCCTTAATCATTTCGGGGTCAAGGGCAGATGTTGGTTCATCAAATAGCATGATTTTCGGTTTCATGCACAGACTACGAGCAATTGCAACACGCTGTTGTTGACCACCAGATAATTGTCCAGGGTATTTGTCAGCTTGTTCGGGGATTTGCACTCGCTCTAGGTATTGTTTTGCAATGTCAGTTGCATCGGCTTTCGACATTTTTCGTGCTTTGAGTGGCGCTAAAGTTAGATTTTCAAGAACCGTTAGGTGAGGGAACAGATTGAACTGTTGGAATACCATGCCCACTTCCCGTCGAATGGAAAGCACGTTACCCATGTCCTCGGTTAGCTCAACACCATTGACAACGATTTTGCCCGCGTCGTGGGACTCCAGATGGTTAATACAACGAATCATTGTAGATTTACCTGAACCCGATGGGCCACAGACAACAACTCGTTCACCCAGATTGACGGTCAGACAAACATCATTCAAAGCCTGAAAGTCACCGAAAAACTTGTGAACGTTATTTAATTCAATAATTGGTTGGATTGCCATTTGATTCCTAGGAGTTGATAGATGGGTATGTCGAACGGTTAAGATCTACAGTGATCAGTTGATCAAAACCAATAGTAACAATCATAGATTGATCAAACGATAAATAAATCATTTGGACTGGTCATTCTCAGTAAAACTAAGACAATTGGGCTCATTACTAGTTTAAAATTTGACGGCAAGCAAGTACCATCAATTATATATATCACAATAAAACCACAGCTCAGGCTGATTCTGAAAAATTATGAAGGTTAGGATGAGTAACGGACAGGCAAATTTTTCAGCAGAAACACTGCAAGCACTTCGGGAGCCAGTGCTGGACAACGCGCGTGGGTTGCCTGCTTCAGTCTATACAAGTCAATCATTTTTTGATCTTGAACAAGCCAGCTTGTTTCCTAAAACATGGATGGGAATAGCATTTGATACTGACGTACCAAAGTGTGGTGATGCTATACCCTTAACAGTACAAGGATTGCCTCTCATCCTTGTTCGCGATAACGAAGGAATCGTCAGAGTTTTGCACAATGTTTGTCGGCACAGAGCAACATTAGTTCTTGACGAGCCCTGTGAGGCACTGACCAATTTTAAGTGCCCTTATCATGGTTGGACTTATGACTTACAGGGTGGTCTGATTGCAACGCCATTTTGGGATGGTACACCGGGATCAAAAAGTATTCCGGTTGATCCTTGTAAGAATAGTTTGGTACCTGTGCGGTGTCATGTTTGGAATCATGTCGTATTTGTTAACTTAGAGGGTGCCGCGCCTGATTTGCTTAATTACCTCGAACCCATGGACAGGGAGCTTAGCCACCTGGATATTGACTGTCTTGAGGTTGGGCATCGCCAGACGTGGGACTTCGCAGCCAACTGGAAATTGGTGATGGAGAACTGGGAGGTTTATCATCATGTATGGGTCCATGAAGGTGTCTTTGACAAAATGTCTGATGAGGTTGATCTAGGTAGTGGAGATCCGTATACGGATATGATTGCCGATGGGAATACGATGATGTTGCGGGCAAATGATAGGCGACCACCAATACCAAAACCGGTTGAAGGGTCAAGTGGTTTTTTGCCCTCAATACCTAGAAAGTGGGAACCTGATGGCCACACCAGTGCTGCTAATGCAGTATTGCCTAACACTACAGTGACTATCGGGGCCATGGCTTATGCACCAGCCCTGTATATTCCCATTGCTCCCGGGGTGACTCAAGCAAGGATGGCTTGGTATTTTGCACCAGGCGTGATCGGTGAAAATTGTTTCGAAAGCGCGGTGAATGGAGTGTTAGATCGCTGGTTAGGTCCTGCGCGTAAGTTGGCAGATCGTCGCGGTATTCGTCCTCAAGATCACCGCTGTATGGAATTACAGCAGGCAGCAAGATCATCTCCTATTGCGGACGACGTGAAGTTTTCAACAACCTGGGAACAGAACGTTCGCTATTTTCAACATTGGGTGGTCGATCAGATTGGCTAAGGTTGCAACTCAAGTGGTCAGGCGTCCGCAACTCCAGAAATGGTGGAAGAGTCGATCGTTTGATGTAATCCAACTGATTGTGTTCACAGGCGCGTTAGTTTGGCTTACCTTGCGTGGTGCTAATAGTATGAACTATGTATGGCAGTGGCATCGGATACCTCAGTACCTTTACAGAATTATCGATGGTGAATTTATCCCCGGACCTCTTGTAGATGGTTTATTTGTTACGCTGGAAATAGGTGCTTATAGTATCGTCCTGGGGCTCACTATTGGATTGGTAACAGCATTTCTCCGCTTGTCTGAGTCTTTCTCGGGTAGGTTTCTGGCTAAGGTTTATCTTGAGATTGTTCGCAACACACCATTATTGGTTCAGTTATTTGTGTTTTATTTTATTCTTGGGCCGATCTTGGAAATGGATCGATTCTGGATCGCGGTATTATGCATCTCATTTTTTGAAGGATCTTTCGCTTCAGAAATTATGAGAGCCGGAATATTGTCAGTGTC
>Ga0315333_10000624_pt1 | contig 11606 bp, 9 predicted proteins | sample M120034915metaG_FD_204521 | JGI IMG/M metagenome (GOLD analysis project Ga0315333, IMG submission 204521) | Ammonia-oxidizing marine archaeal communities from Monterey Bay, California, United States - M1 200m 34915 | ecosystem: Environmental > Aquatic > Marine > Intertidal zone | place: USA...
ATTCTCGCTTACATCGGGTGAAATTCTAAGAATTTCTGGCACCAATGGTAGTGGCAAGACGTCATTGTTAAAAATTCTTGCTGGCCTTAGTGGCGCCGAATACGGAAGCGTCAGTTACAACCAAAACCAGGTGAGATCGAGTGAATACCAAGAAACTATTTTCTATTTGGGTCACCTTCCAGCCCTCAGTCCAGAGCTCTGTTGTCGAGAAAACTTGAACTATCTGTCACACCTTCAGGGTGATAATACCAGCGATCAAATAACAGCTGCTTTGATCGCTATTGGCCTAAAAGGCTACGAATATGAATACGCCGCCAATTTATCAGCCGGACAAAAAAGGCGTGTTATATTAGCTTCGCTTTTCATTAATACAGCCCCTATTTGGCTTCTGGATGAGCCATTCACAGCACTCGATAGTGACGGCATTTGCATCCTTGAAAAGCAAATCAACAAACACTCAGAGAATGGTGGTATTTGCATTTTAACCACCCATCAAGACTGCAATTTAGCCAATATGAGGACGCTTTCTCTGTGAATATTTTCATGCAAACACTCGCGCGCGATCTGAAGATGGCGTTGAGAAACCCGTCAAGTTTTCTCAACCCTTTATTGTTTTTTGTCATTGCCATCTCTCTTTTTCCTTTAGCCATCAGCCCCGAAGCACACACCCTCTCAATCATTGCCCCGGGCATTATTTGGGTCACCTGCATGTTGGCTGTACTACTTTCCCTAAACGCCTTATTCCACACCGATTACGACAACGGCGTTCTAGAGCAAATGGTGATTTCACACCACCCTCTGCCTTTGCTACTACTTGCTAAAACGACTGCGCATTGGTTGTTGACTGGCTTGCCTATAGTGTTGTTATCACCGCTTTTGGGCGCCGCGCTTTTTCTTGATAGCGACAGCATTGGCGTATTAATGCTCACCTTGTTGCTCGCCACACCGAGTTTGAGTCTTATTGGTGCGATTGGTGCCTCTCTAATCGTCGGCATTAAAAACTCTGGCATGTTGTTGTCATTGTTGATTCTGCCACTTTATGTCCCTATTCTGATTTTTGCTTCGAGTGCTGTTTCACAAGCGCAATTCGATCTCTCCATTAGTGCTCAGCTTTATTTCCTTGCAAGCATTTTAATACTGAGCTTAATGGGCTCACCCTTTGTTAGCGCCCTTGCTTTAAAAACAAGCTTAGAATGACCTTTATTTTCTAAGAAACTACGTTATAATTTCCTCACACGCTGATTTGTCCCGATTGCTAGCGTTGTCACTTTAAGTGACTAAAACAAGCTAAAGTAGGCGTTTTCCTTACCCGAAACCCCACTTTTAAGGGTTTTTATGTATTACAAAAGGAAAACAATCATGATATTTACTTCCGAATCCGTTTCAGCAGGTCACCCCGATAAGGTTTGTGACCAAATATCCGATGCCATTCTTGATGCAGCACTTACTCAAGATATCAATTCACGCGTTGCCGTTGAGACTTTAGTTAAAGATAATCAAGTCGTGCTTGCGGGTGAAATCACCACGGGTGCCGACCTTGATTACGAGGCCATCGTTCGCAAAACAATTGTAGAGATTGGTTACGACCAGGACGAATACGGCTTTAACGGCCATAATTGCTCTATCACGAATTTGCTCGGTGAACAATCGCAAGATATTGCTATGGGCGTTGATGAGTCAGGTGATCACGAGCAAGGTGCAGGCGACCAAGGCCTTATGTTTGGTTATGCCGATAACGCGACCAATGTGCTTATGCCAGCGCCTATTGTCTATGCTCATCGCCTAGTAGCACGCCAAGCAGAACTTATGAAATCTGGCGCATTGCCGTGGTTGCGCCCCGATGCAAAATCTCAGGTCTCTTGTATTTATGAAGATAATCATGTGGTCGGCATTGATGCGGTCGTTTTATCCACCCAACACGATGAAAATATTTCGCTAAATGACTTACGCGAAGCAATATTTGAGGAAGTTATTAAACCCATTTTGCCAAGTGAATGGCTCAATAAAAACACTAAATATCACATCAATCCAACGGGTAATTTTGTTATTGGTGGCCCTGTAGGTGATGCGGGCTTGACAGGCCGAAAAATTATCGTTGACACCTATGGTGGCATGGCTCGTCATGGCGGCGGTGCATTCTCGGGTAAAGACCCTTCTAAAGTAGATCGCAGTGCGGCTTATGCAACTCGCTACGTGGCAAAAAACATTGTCGCTGCCGGATTGGCTGAAGTTTGTGAAATTCAGGTATCTTATGCCATTGGCGTGGCAGAGCCAACCAGTATTAATGTCAATACTTTTGGTACGGGCAAAGCAAGTAACCAGGAAATTGAACAATTAATTTCTGAGCATTTTGATCTTAGACCCAAAGGCTTGATTGCAATGCTAAATTTGAAGCGACCTATCTACCAACAAACAGCAAGCTGTGGTCATTTCGGAAGAACAGAGGATTCCATTAGCTGGGAAAAAACCGATAAAGCCCACCTTCTTAGCTAGCAGAATCGCTGTGTTTTAGTTATAATACGACACCCGCCAAGGAGCGTTGCATTGGGAATTCCCATCAGGCTTGGCAATCAAAACGACGCTCATTTATTTTTCAATATAGATACAGGAAAAACAAATGAGCAACAACACTCTAGACAATAACGACTACAAAGTAGCCGATATAACTCTTGCCGACTACGGCCGTAAAGAAATCGAGCTAGCAGAAGCCGAAATGCCAGCACTAATGGCACTTCGCCAAAGGTATGCCGATGAAAAACCCCTTGCAAATGCAAAAATTCTCGGCTGCATTCACATGACTATTCAAACGGCGGTACTAATGGAAACATTAGTGGAACTTGGTGCTGAGGTTCGCTGGTCGTCTTGCAATATTTTCTCTACTCAAGACCACGCGGCAGCAGCCATGGTGGCAGCCAACATCCCAACTTTTGCCTGGAAAGGTGAGACCGAAGAAGAATTCTTGTGGTGTATCGAACAAACAATCCTTGAAAATGGCAAGCCTTGGAGTGCCAATATGGTGCTTGACGATGGTGGTGATCTGACACAAATGTTGCACGAAAAATACCCAGAAATGCTCAATGACATTCATGGTATCAGTGAAGAAACAACAACAGGTGTACATCGCTTAATCGAAATGATTGCCGCTGGTGAACTTAAGGTACCAGCAATCAATGTCAATGATGCAGTAACAAAATCAAAAAATGACAACAAATACGGCTGCCGCCACTCCTTAAATGACGCCATCAAACGCGGCACAGACATGCTAATGTCTGGCAAAAAAGCACTAGTTGTCGGCTATGGCGATGTCGGCAAAGGCTCGGCACAATCTCTACGTCAAGAAGGCATGATTGTGAAGATCAGCGAAATTGACCCAATTTGTGCGATGCAAGCTTGCATGGACGGCTTTGAACTAGTCTCACCTTACAATAATGGCATTAATACTGGTACAACTGATGGTATCAATAAAACCTTGCTTTCAACAACGGACTTGATTGTCACCACAACAGGCAATATCAATGTTTGTGATTCTGCCATGCTACAAACACTAAAACCCGGCTCAGTAGTTTGTAATATTGGCCACTTTGACAATGAAATTGATACGCAATTCATGCGTGACAATTGGCAGTGGGATGAAGTCAAACCGCAAGTGCATCGTGTCTTTAGGTCAGAAAGTAAAACCGATTACTTAATTCTTTTGTCCGAGGGTCGTTTGGTCAATCTTGGCAATGCAACTGGGCATCCGAGTCGCATTATGGATGGCTCTTTTGCCAACCAAGTTTTGGCGCAAATGCATCTGTTCGATAAAAAGTTTGCCGATTTACCAGAGTCTGAAAAATCCGACAAAATTACCGTTGAAGTACTCCCTAAAAAGCTTGATGAGGAAGTGGCCGCAGGTATGGTTGGAGGATTTGGTGGCGTACTGACCATAATGACTGACAACCAGGCAAGCTACATCAACACACCAAAAGACGGTCCATTTAAGGCCGAAACTTACAAATATTAATCTTTACTAGTCTACTTGCAATGCGGGCACTGCTCGCATTGTTGTTTATTGACATAGCTATATTGTGAACTGATTAACCGTCATAGTTTTTTGCGCAATCAAGGGGCTTGTATTACCTCTATCTTTTTCGAGTTTTTTTGACAGTGATACGATGATGAAAATCGTTATTTTTTTTGCCTGGCGGTCGCGACTGTAGTGCGCCGACTGGTTTAGAATAAGGCACCAAACATTCTTCGCCACTGCCAATCAAATCACTACGCCCCATGCGCTTTAACGCTTTTTGTAATACACCCCAATTCTCAGGGTCATGGTAGCGCAAAAAAGCTTTATGCAACTTGCGTTGTTGCCCACTGCGCGGGGTTTTTACCGACTCGGACTGTCGAGTGATTTTCTTAAGCGGATTTAATTCAGTGTGATACATGGCGGATGCTATTGCCAAAGGAGTAGGGATAAAGGCCTGCACTTGATCAGGCTTAAAGTCATTACGTTTTAACCAAAGCGCTAAATTTAGCATATCCTCATCACTGGTTCCTGGGTGAGAGGAGATAAAATAAGGGATTAAATATTGGTCTTTACCTGCTTGCTTAGAGTAACGATCAAACAGTTTTTTAAATTGATGGTAAGAGCCAATACCAGGCTTCATCATTTTTGACAGAGTGTTATCTTCAGTATGTTCGGGTGCAATTTTTAAACGTCCACCAACATGGTGAGTTACCAACTCTTTAATGTATTCTGGATCCTTGACAGCCAAATCATAGCGCAAACCTGAGGCAATAAAAACACGCTTAACCCCTTTCAAGCTACGAGCGCGTCGGTACAATTTAGTTAGTGGCTTATGATCCGTTCCCAGATTTGGGCAAATACCAGGATAGACACAAGAAAGGCGACGACAAGCAGTTTCTATTTTAGGATCTTTGCATTGCAGACGATACATATTGGCCGTAGGGCCACCAAGGTCAGAGATATTGCCTTTAAAATCTTCATCTGTATCGCGGATGGTTTCAATTTCACGAATCACAGAGTCTTCAGAACGGCTTTGAATAATGCGTCCTTCATGCTCGGTAATAGAGCAAAAAGTGCAGCCACCAAAGCAACCACGCATAATATTTACTGAAAAACGGATCATATCAAAGGCAGGAATTTTCAGCTTGCCATAAGCGGGATGCTGTTTACGCGTATAAGGCATCTCAAATACGCTATCAAATTCCTCCATAGACAGGGGAATCGGTGGCGGATTTAGCCAAACATCGCGCTCACCATGGCGCTGCACTAGTGCACGAGCATTTCCAGGGTTTGTCTCTAAATGAAAAACACGTGACGTATGCGCATATAGATAGCGGTCTGTTGCCACCTGTTCAAAAGAAGGCAGGCGAATAACCGACCTTTCTCGCTCTAATCCCTTGGTGCGGTGATCAAAATCGATAACTTGAACTGCCCCATGATTGGCATCAATTTTACTAGGTTTGGCCTGGCTATTCTTATCGCCACAACCCCGCTTATCCTTGGTAGATGTGTCTGCGTAAGGATCCGTTTGTGGGTGAACTAGGCTCTTATCGGCATCAATTTCACTTGAATCCAGCACTGTCCAGCCTTCAGGAATACCTTGGCGCATATAAGCCGTGCCACGAATATCAGTGATTCCTTTAATGTTCTCACCTGCCGCAACCCGGTGTGCGACCTCAACGACAGCGCGCTCAGCATTGCCAAAAAGCAATAAATCTGCCTTGGAGTCAGGAAGAATAGAGCGACGAATCGTTTGCGACCAGTGATCGTATTGCGCAACACGCCTTAAACTGGCCTCAATACCACCAATAATAACAGGAATGCCTTTGTAGGCCTCCTTGGCACGTTGAGTATAAACAGTAGTCGCGCGATCAGGGCGCTTGCCCGCCATAGCACCTGCAGTATAAGCGTCATCAGAACGCGGCCTTTTCTCAGCCGTGTAATGATTCACCATAGAATCCATATTGCCTGATGCAACAGCAAAAAATAAACCAGGCTTTCCTAATTGACGAAAGGCGTCCGCTGAATGCCAATCAGGCTGAGAAATAATCCCCACACGAAACCCTTGCGACTCCAGCAAGCGACCAATAATTGCCATACCAAAACTAGGGTGATCTACATAAGCATCTCCTGTTATGATGATGATATCACAGCAATCCCACCCCAGCTGGTCCATCTCTTTACGAGACATCGGCAGCAATGGTGCAGGAACGAGCCCTTTCTTATGAGGCCAAAATTTTGGGTAAGAATGGAGATTTTTAGGCGATAACGACATGATGTTAAATTATACAGTAACGGGTCAATCGTTTACTCAGCCTGAAATTAATGAGCCCAGTTTGATGCAGCTATAAATACCGGGCAAGGCGCCCGCGATTATCACCAAATAACTTTAATCATCAACTTTGGTAAATACCCACCTCTATCGTCACCGATTGAACTTGTGGATGTTGTTGTTGAAGTTGATGGGTTAAGTCTTCAATCATATGATCAATACGGCGCACTGTTGCAAATACCGCGGAGCGTTCGTCCCGAAACTCAACATCGCCTGCAATATTGGCCTTTACATGCTCAATATCGGATTGGATGTTGTTAATTAGAGACTCCTCTCTAACCTCTACCTCGGCAACGAGCACAATGTTGTTTTCATCCATAATAATAGATTTAACATCGTGACAAAGCTCAACTTCATTGTGTTCTCTACAAATATTGGTAAATGTCTGTTCAATCTCTAAATGGCGAATATCGGATAAATAAATCATATTCACTCTACCCAAAAAGACTGCTGCGACACCAAGTAGCATGGCAATGAGAGATGAGAACAAAATATCCCAAAGCGGATTTCCAGTGACGTAAGACAGCGAAATACCGATAAGCGCCAGCAAAATACCGAACATCGCAATACTGTCCTCCAAAATCATGGCCACTAAGGTTGGGTCTTTGGCCTCGCCTATGTACTGAACAACCGAAATATCAATATCTTTGGTTCTTTGACGAAACTCTTTCATCGCTACCCGCCAAGCATTGCCTTCAATAACAAAAGAAATACTGAGAACAATAAACGCCAACAAAATGCCGCTAATATTGAAATTGAGAAAATTGATACTGACAGCCTCAATTTCTGCCTCGCCCATGACTGAGTAAGAATGATAGGCATGATATAAGCCCAACCCAGAGCCAATTGAAAATAGGCCGATGGCTGACCATAAATTCCAAATGAATTTCTTTTGGTTGTGACCAAAGGCATAATCTTGATCGGGTGCCTTTTCACTGGCGATTAAACCAAACAATAAAAACAGTTGATTGAGGGTGTCCATTAATGAATGAATAGCCTCATTCATCATCGAAGCCGATGTCGCGACAAAAGCAGAGAGGAACTTGATTATGGTAACTACGGCATTACTGACTATACAAATGACAACAATTTTTTTACTGCTTGATGACACATTAACTCCTTGAGTTTTCAATATTGGTACGCTTCATGGGTTAATCAAAGCTCATAAATGAAGTCTATCTCATCTGCCTTCATTTGTCACAATATTATATTTATTTAAGGGCGGTTACCCCCTTTATTTGAGCTTGCATGGGCTTCAATTCGCTATAATGACTTTCTACTTAAACGGAAGTAATTGAGTAAATATGAGTGATCAGACCCTTGTTTTTTTACTGATTTCCGCCACCTTTGTTTTGTTTATTTGGGGCAAAGTTCGTTATGACATGATCGCCTTCGGCGCCCTTATTGCTGGCACACTCATTGGCGTTATCCCCACTCAAGAAGTGTTTTCTGGCTTTGGTCATCCAGCGGTTGTTATTATTGCTCTAGTCCTTATTATTAGCAGAGGCTTGGTTCGTTCCGGCTCTGTTGAGCTGATTAGCTCAAAGCTCGCCCATCTTATCAGCGGCGTAAAAACCCATATTGCGGTGATGGGAACTGCCTCAGCAATGCTCTCAAGCATTGTCAACAATGTTGCAGCCTTGGCCATACTCATGCCCGCAGATACCGCACTGAACAAGAAAGCCAACAGAAAACCCTCTGCAACACTCATGGCGCTTGCCTTCACCTCAATATTGGGTGGCATGGTAACAATGATTGGCACCGCCTCAAATGTTGTTATTGCCACCTATCGAGAGGGTGTACTGAATACGCCGTACTCAATGTTTGACTTTGCCCCGGTTGGCTTGATTGTCGCCCTTTCCGGCGTTATTTTTATCGCCTTATTTGGCTGGCGACTAATGCCCAGCCCCAAAGGTTCGAACAAGCTAGACGCTCGACCAGAAGACATCCGACAATATGTGTCCAATGTTGTGGTTGCCGAAGACTCTAATTTTGTCGGCCAATATCTGTCTCATTTGGATGATATTTGCGACGAGGCCAACGTTTCGATTTTAGGCCTTATTAGGAATAATGAGCGACTGGAGGGTGAGGGTTTTATTCGTAATTTTATTATTAATGTTGACGACCTGCTGATTCTAGAAGGTTCCGTTCAAGATATTGATGAGTTTATGAAGCAAACAAAAACTCATTATATTAGCGAAACAGAATCCGACTTTGAATTCACCCACACCTCTCTTATAGAGGCCGTTGCACCGCCCTTTTCACGCTCAATCGGTAGAACCGCCACCCAACTCAGTCTGCTAAAGCTCAGACAAATTTCACTGCTAGGCATTTCTCGCTCTGGTCGATCCATTATTCACCAAGTAAGAAAAACTAAAATCCAACCGGGTGATGTGTTGCTTTTGCACGGCAACAGCGAGCACCTAGAAAGTGCCGTTCAGTGGATGGAGTGCCTAACACTTGAAAGAAAGGATTTGCAAATTCCTCAAAGAAAAAAGGCTTGGATGGCTGTTTTTTCTTTCTTGATTGCTATTATCGCCTCCAGCCTAGGCTATATCAATTTACCGATTGCACTGTCTCTGGTTGTTGTTTTCTATATTGCTGCTAATGTTATCCCTACGATAGAGGTTTATCGCTCCATCAGTTGGCCTGTTATCGTGCTCTTAGGGGCAATGATCCCCATTGGCCAAGCCCTGCAAAGCAGTGGTGGCGCCGAGACCATTTCCAATAGTTTGCTCGCCATTGCAAGTGGCGTATCGCCAGTGGTGATTCTCACCATGATGCTTCTAATCACCATGCTGCTTAGCGCAGTACTCAACAACGTTGCTACCGTACTTGTTGCCGCGCCAATCGGCTTCGAAATAGCCAAAATTCTAAGTGTTAATCCCGATACATTTTTAATGGCGGTTGCGATTGGCGCCTCGTGCGCCTTCCTAACACCTATCGGTCATCAAAACAACACCTTGGTGATGGGTCCCGGAGGGTATCGATTTGGGGATTATTGGAAGCTAGGGCTGCCGCTTGAAATCATTATTACCATTGTCGCCATTCCAGCGCTGCTTTACTACTGGCCACTCGACGCTTTGCCGCTATAACCCCCCCACTTAACAGTTTATTGAAAAGATTCAAAGCAAGAGGTTGATGCGGTAAAATTTTTGTTATTTTTCAGCTGCTTTCATGTCACTTTTAGACTTAGATGCAACCGCATCATTTCAAAATTTAATCCTTAAATTACAAGCATTCTGGGCTGAAAAAGGTTGCGCCGTAATGCAACCTTTTGACATGGAAGTTGGCGCCGGCACATTTCATCCCGCAACATTTCTGCGCTCGATTGGTCCTGAACCCTGGAAAGCCGCCTACGTTCAACCCTCTCGTCGTCCGACCGATGGCCGTTACGGTGAAAACCCAAATCGCCTGCAGCACTACTACCAGTTTCAAGTACTAATGAAGCCTTCACCGAGCGACATCCAAGACCTCTATCTTGAATCCCTTTCAACCATTGGCATCGATCTCAGTGTTCACGACGTGCGTTTTGTTGAAGATAACTGGGAGTCGCCGACATTGGGCGCCTGGGGTTTGGGCTGGGAAGTTTGGTTAAATGGCATGGAAGTTTCACAATTTACTTATTTTCAGCAAGTTGGCGGCCTAGCTTGTAAGCCAATTTCAGGTGAGCTTACTTATGGCCTTGAAAGGCTGGCGATGTATCTACAAGGTGTTGACAGTGTTTATGACCTTGTTTGGACACAAGGTTTAAGCTATGGCGACGTATTTCATCAAAACGAAGTGGAGCAGTCAGAATACAACTTTGACATTGCCGATACCGAAGTGCTTTTTCGACAATTCGATGAAGCCGAGGTGATGAATTCACAACTAATTGAAAAAGAATTACCCTTTCCTGCTTACGAACAAGTAATGAAAGCCTCGCATTTGTTTAATTTACTCGATGCAAGACACGCCATTAGTGTTACTGATAGAGCGCGTTTTATACGTCGCGTTAGAGCAATGAGTCAAAAAGTAGCGCAAGCGTATTACGACTCAAGAGAACGACTTGGCTTTCCACTTGTCAAGGAATAACAAACAGTTTTAATGAGACTTTTTCATTGCCCGTACCAAAAAGTACTTAAATACTCAAAGAGTCAATTTGCTATTTACTGGCTATGTGCTATCAGCTTTATAGAGTCCTTTATATTACCCCTGCCGTTGCAAGATGTTTTGCTGGCGTCAATGTCACTGCAAAAACGAAACAAAGCTTACTACTACGCACTTTTTTGCACACTAAGCTCCGTTTCCGGCGCCATGATCGGCTACTACTTAGGTGTTTACTTCATTGATTTATTACTGCCATTTATAGAGAAATTTGGCTATCTTTCTCAACTTAATCAAGCCGAGAGTTGGTTTATCAAGTACGGTATTTGGATTATTTTGATTGCTGGCTTTAGCCCCGTGCCTTATAAAATTTTCACCATCGCCGCAGGCATGCTCTCAATGGCACTTTTACCTTTTATTCTCTTCTCACTCATTGCCAGAGCTGCGCGTTATTTCCTAATTGCCTTTCTCGTAAGAAAATTTGGCAAACAGTGTGATGCATGGTTAAATAAAAACATCGACAGATTGGGTTACATCTTAATCGTCATTATTGCAATAGGACTTTGGTATGTCTACTAAATTACTGATCGCTACACTGTGCTTATTCCTCTCGGGGTGTTTTACCAACGACCCAAACAAGGTTGTTGTTGAAGACCGATCATTTAACAAAGAAAATGCCGTAAGTTCGTTCGAAGTTGAAGATGCTCGAACCATTATCGAGCCAACCGAACCTGTAAAAGTAGGCACAGCCAAGGCCAAGACAGAAAAGAAACTAGCGAAACAGAAAAGCAGTTGGTTCATTCCTGTGGATGCTGAAATCTTAAAAAAATACTCACCAGACGATCAACACCTGGGCATTACTTTTGCCACCGAACCAGGCCAAGAAGTGCGTGCAATTCGTGATGGCACAGTGGTTTATAGTGGAAGCAAGATGAAAAGTTACGGAAAAATGATTATTATTAAGCACGCTTTTGGCTTTTACAGCTCCTACACTCAAAATCAATTACTTCGCACTCGTGAAGGTGACCACGTCGAGAAAGGGCAAGTGATTGCTTTAACAGGAAAAAATCCTTTCTATTTCGAAATGAAAAAATACTCAGACCCCATTAATCCATTAAAATACTTGAAATGAGCGAATTCATCCAAAACATCACCCCGATTCAAATGACCGGCGTCCTTTTC
>Ga0315333_10000634_pt1 | contig 11490 bp, 10 predicted proteins | sample M120034915metaG_FD_204521 | JGI IMG/M metagenome (GOLD analysis project Ga0315333, IMG submission 204521) | Ammonia-oxidizing marine archaeal communities from Monterey Bay, California, United States - M1 200m 34915 | ecosystem: Environmental > Aquatic > Marine > Intertidal zone | place: USA...
GTGTTGGGGAAATCAATGCTTCAAATCGTTCACTATCAGAATCCCCAACACTGAAAAGATTTTGATATGTTCCACCCGAAGAATCCCAGTTAACCCACCCTGTATAAGTAGCACCTGATAAACCATTAAACACACTAGAATCAGTTATTGAAACAGAATCATTAGTTCCGTCAAAATCCCATGCGTTTCCAAGTATTCCAGTTGCACCAGTTGTCGCACCGTTGTTGGTTCCGTCATAGGCTGTAACCTTTGTTAAAATTGGGTCATGTACCAAAAACTCGTTGTCAACAAAGTCAATTTCCTCGCCAGTGGAACCCGACTCGTTTACGGAACCGTCAGGGAGTGGAACCTGTGCCTTTGCATAGTCGTTTGGATTGGGCAACACAGCCCAAGCATCAGTACCACGACTTGCTATGTTTGTTATTTCCGTGCCAGTGAGGGCATCAGAGTTTATGAAATATTCGTCAAGTGTTCCGTCAAGGGCTGTTGTGTAAATATTTCCATCAAAACTTACATCCAGTGAAGCTCCAGATTGTGCAAAGTATTTGTGAACACCTGATTGTCTTGTTTCAGGTGATGCCAAAAGTCCTACATGATATTTGCCATTGGAATAGTTTGTTGTAAAGTCGGTAGTTCCCAATGAAATTGATTTAACACCAGTGCTTTGATATGCAGTTTCACCAGTTACCAATGCTGTGTTGGAAAATTCAGATGCCATCTGTGACGGTGTTGCAGTTGTAAAATCTTCATACAGTGGAACAATGTCAACTGCTGGTGCAGATACAGATGCAGATACGTCAACATTCAATGTGACTGAATTAATGGTTGAACCAGTTGGGATTGAACTGGTGTCAAAACTTAACATCAATCTGTCACAGTTTTCAGTAGAACTTGATGCACCAAGTCGCACTCTGCCACTGCCATCACCACTGAACGTGTCAAAGGTTGTACAAGCAGTGCTTGATGATAATGAACTACCCCAAAGTCCGTTGGTTAATCCTGTTATGGTTGAAGTGTATGGGCTACCAGTACCCAGACTTGTACTGTCAGTTGCGGTTGCCTTGCTCACACCGTCCTGATAGATTGCCCATGAGTTGCCATCCCTAGTAAAGGCGTAGTGGTGTGGGGTTGAGGTGTTGTCGGTGGTTGTTGCCGTGATGATATTGTTGCTTCCAGTCTTTTCAGCATCTTTTACTTGAGAATATCCGTAACCTGAATCACCATAAATAAATGCAGTTAGATAATAATTACCAGTTCCAGCAGTGCTTGGGAATGTGTATTGTAATACACCGTTCTTATAATGATTTACAACACCTGAATTAGTAATTTCAAGTTTCATTAAATCGGTTGTTGTCCAACCACTACTTCCAGTTGCGGTTTGAGTACCACTTTCATAATATTTCAAATTAGCTCCATAATCACAATGAGCAATAAATTCACTGGCAGTCCATGACTCGTTGGTTCCAGTTGATTTTAACCCAGCCCTGATGTAAGGATATGCGTTACTCCCTGCTGGATTGACACCACATTTGTATTCAATGGAATCACCTCTGGATATGGTACTGGTAGATGTAACATATCCATTTGCACCAGCACTTGATGATGCAGTTGCAGTGTTTCCAGATATATTTACATCTGTACCGTCAGTTCGCCATGTTATATCAGTTGTAGCAATTTCATCAACACTTGCACTGGTTGGTGCGACTGAGAAGGTTACGTCATTGATGTTGAGGAGCTTGGTGTTAGTTGGTTCAGTTGAGGTTACACCGTTGTAAATTTTCACATTGTCAACAGTTCCAATGAAAGTATGGTCGTTTGTATTATCTCTTGTAGTCCACACCTTGAAATTAGATAGTCCTGAAACTGTACCGTTATCATCTGCATCAATACTTTCACACTCAGTTGCAGTTGTTCGTGATGCGGTTGGATAAACACACACTTCAAAACTGCCAGCATCCCTAATCATTCTAAAGTTTTTGGTATCAGTTGCACTTGCAGTATCGGTAAATGCCGACACCGTTCCAGTTGCACCACCAAAGTACATACAGTCGTATTGATTCAGGTTGTCACATGAGTATGCCTCAAACCCGACCGTACCTGACGGGGAGTTGTCCAACTCAAAAGCGACACCCAATGAGTCGTGTCCACCAACATTTGGTTTGGAAGTTATACTGTCAAGTCCGACACCCAAGTAAAGTCCGTTGCCACTAGAGCCTGTTGTTGTGGTGTCAAAGGTGACATCAAAGTCAACAACAAATGATGAGTCAGAAATGCTTGTTGAATAATATGTTAAATTGTCCGAACCGTCACCGACAGATTCCCAGTCAATTTCATCTGTTGACGTGTTTACTGCAACAGAAGTTCCATCATCAGTCCAGTTATCTGTACCTGAGAAATCATCTTGGAATGTTATTAATGATTCAAGTCCGACCCATCCCCCTACACTAAAGTCGTCAGTTCCACTTGGGAGTGCTGTATCGGTGTAAGACAGGTTTGGATTCTCAATGGCTGTGCCAATCGTTCCAGTTGTTGAATCAGTTTGGACATATTCGATTGTAAATTTCAAGTCGCCACTTATGGCATAGTTTGACAAAGTGTCATGTATCTGATATATTTTTGAATCTGAATCTACATCACTGCTGTTTTTTTCAATCTGTATATAGTTTCCAGAATTTCCACCAGTCACACCGTCAGCATAGATTCCTATCTTATCCCCTGCCGACAAAGTGAAAGGTGTGAATGAGTTGAACGTGTATGTTGCCAAGCCACCATTGGAAGCGACCCATGTCATGTCCACATTTTCCAAGTCTGTTTTAACATCACTGGAATCAAGTTTCACCAACTTGTAAACTGCATTGGGATTGTTGTGTAGCATATCAAACGTGACAGATGATATTGACTTTCCAACCAACGGATGCCCTGTGTCAAACTCTTGACCTACAAATTCTCTTTGCCATCCACTGTTAATATGATAAATTACATCAGCATTTGTTCCACCTGTGGACTGTGTATATTCTGACATTAGTATGTCAACACTCACACCGTTGGTCGAGGAATCTGAAATAACAGAAGGCGTTCCCGAAAATCCATGCAACAAAAACTCGTTGTCGGTAAAGTCGACACCAGCGTTGCTTCCAGAATTGTCAGGCAGTTCAACCAGTGAGGTTGCAGAACTAGACCTTGCGACATCGTACCCAATTATTGAAGAACCGCCATCAGAGCTTGGCACGTTCCATGCCAGTCCGATTGGCAGACCGTCAGTTGCGACAAGACTGGTTGGGGGTGTTGAGACTGTTGCTAGTTCCCAATTTAATGTCAATACGGGTGATGGGTTTAATGCTGTTGCCGTATAAGTTGTTCCGCCTGTTGCAGTAATTGAACTATTATCCACATATTTTATAATAAAAATTCCATCCGCACCAACACCGCCAGTTGCACCGCTTCCCCATCCGCCACCGCCACCTGAACCTGTACTGGCTATGCCTGATCCGCCTGTACCAGTGGCACTCATTCCATAATTGGATCCAGAGTCACCACCACCACCCAAACTTCGGGCTTGTGTATAACCACCTGAACCAGCACCACCACCACCGATATAATAATTACCTGTACTGCCATCTTGATAGCCTGATGATGTATCAATTAACATTGTGTTAATGTTGGCGTGGTTTGTACCACCTACACCTGAACCACCCACATTATAATTTAATCCGTTTCCACAATTTGCAGGGGAAGCATATAATCCACCACCACCTTGACCTTCACTAGATGAACCACAACTTGCAGAATTACTGCCGTAATCAGTTACCCCTGTGTAACCACCTTGATTTGTAACTTGACCACCACTAACATTATGACCTGAACCCCCACCTGAACCACCATTAGTACCATGTTTGGTTTGACCACCCCCAGCGCCACCACCATTTGCTGTCATTGAATCAAAGGTTGAATCCCCCCCCTCATTTGATGAAGTTGGTGTGTTTCTATGATAACTACCTACACCACCTTGACCGATAGTTACAGGATATGAACCTGATGATAATGAACGCCCTTCTTGGTATAACCCACCACCTGAACCACCACCAGCTCCACCTTCGCCACCACCACCACCACCAGCACCGATAAGAAGAAAGTCCACAGAAAGATTGGTGTCGGTTGTAAATGTAGATGATGAAGTAAGTTTATGATACTTGTAAGTTGTTCCTTGTGTTGGTGTTGACCATGTACTGCCCTGAGCATTTTCAGCACTTGTAATTTGTGATGCAGTTAAAGCGGTTCCCTCAATATCGCCACTTGAAATAAGTGTGTTAGTTGGCAATGTGGACAAATCAAAATCCCAGTTGCCTGCATTTTGTGAACCTGTAACAGTTAGAGTTGGATCAATTTCCAGATAGCCTACAAAGTTGCCTTCACTGAAATCCATGTTTACCTTGTATTTGAAATCTTCAAAAATTATATTGATATTGCTTAATGACTGGAATCCAATATCGAAATCATAGTTTAAGTTGTTGGCAATTTCAAATATTTGTGCTTGGTTATCTTCCAAGTATTGTCTGTCAAAGCTTTGACCGTTGAGTGCCTCAATGTCTATTGTCTGATCAGCGATTGTTATCTCGCTTCCAGTGTGAAGCGTTTGGGTTACACCAAGTTCTGTATCATCGTCATTCCATACCTTCCATGTCTCCTTGATTCCAGAATTGACATTAACGTCAAGGACTTGGGTGAATGTTGTTGAACCGTTTGACTTGGTTGAAGTTAGCACGATACCGTCTGCATCGGAAGTTACCGTTACGTCACAAAGCCCGTCATTGACTGGCAGATTGACCCACTGTCCATTGACCAGTCCAGTTGCAAGTGTGCTGACTGACGGGATTACCGTATTACCGTTGTAACCGTTTTCCTTGATTGAGTAACTACAAGTTGGCATATCATAGACCAGTCCGCCTATTGCGTTGGAGTTGAAGATTACCTTTCCGTCATGTGAGGACAACACATAGTTCTTCCAAATTTCATCCTGTATCTTTGGCACTGTACTTTCCCATGTTGCCTCGCCAATTACAAAGTCCTCGACAAGGTTGTAGTTGTCACCGATGGTAACTCTCTTGGAAAGCTGTTCCTGAATCTCGTCTACCACTACATACTCGTCAGTGAATGTTGGTGGCGTGTAAGTTTGAACTGATAGGGAACCAGTTGGCAGGGTTGGAACGAATGGTTCGGGTTGTTGAACTGGTTGTGGTGCAACGTATGGTGGAACCCATTCGGAAATCAGAAAGGTTCCAGTGGAATTTGTAAAGGCTGGAACGTCAAAGGTTCCAGTCGAGTTGGTTACTGTTATGGTTGCGTTGGAACTGACCTGAGCAAAGGCTGTTGGTACGGCAATAATTGACAGTAGTAGTAGAACTGGTATAACCTTGTACATGATTAATCACGTCCACGCACACTGGCAACCATAAGCACCTTGATTATCAGGATGAATATGCCTATGGCTGGAATGAGTGGTACAAGATATTGTATTACACCTTTGGTGTCGTTGTACATTATAACCCATTCTTCTGCCATAGTATCTGTCTGCAAATCCATCACAGTAAACACGGCACCTATAACCATTGGTGCAACTGTAAACATGATACCATAAGAAATGATAAAGAGTATAACTGAAAATCCAAGGAAAATTAGGGAACTCACAATAATTGGTTATGGCACTACCATTTAAAGATTCAAAAAAATAAAAAAATATTATAACTTTTTAGGGTTATAACATCTTGACTACGGTCAAAATCACAACAGCTGCGATAACTATTAATACTATGATTAATAGTGCGTATGCATTTTGTGTTTGGTCGTTATTTGCTTCACACTGGGCTGCCCATCCGACTTGGGTTGCTCCGGAGGTTGCATCGTAGTCTGAAAGATTTGTACAGTCTTGGACGGAGTTTCCGAGGATTTGTGTACCAATCCCAAGAAGGATTGCAATTCCTATGAATGCACCGACTAAAGCCATAATGTTGTTTTCAGGCATAATGATTATAACCCACAAAATGTTCTATATAACCTTAGAGTAACTCTCAGGCGTAAGAAATGGTTTACGTGTCCAAGTGTACCAATGAATCTGGTTATGACAATACTCACATAATGTTATAAGATTATTAATTAATAAGGCAAGTTTAGGATATTTTGTTTTATAAAATATATGATGTGTTCTTAATTTTTTATTTGAACCACAAATTTGACATGTGAGGTTATCACGTACTTTACATTCATTATTTTTACGACCAATCTTATTGGCTATTTCACTGTGAGGTATATTCAACGCACTAGATATTTTTGTTGATATTGTGTATGGGTATTGGGTTCGCCATTCTGGATGATTAATTCGAGCAATACGTTTTTGTTCTCTGTGATTTTCATTATATTTTCTCTGAGATTTACGTATAGATTCACGATTCTTATCTACCCATTCAGAATGGTATGTTGGATTATCTAAATGCCATTGTTTACTTTGAGCATTACGTTTAACTTTATTTTTATGATGATATTTTTTATACGCACCATCCTTACCACTTTGTTTTTTACGGAGCCTTTCTACTTCTAATTGTTCAGGTGTGAGGTTGTGATATCTTTCTCGCATTTTTAATGTTAAATAATCTCTATTTTTCTCATGATATTTTTTATGTCGTTTTGCTAATTTGATTTTATTCTCAGGTAATTGCCTTCTTACTCTGGCTTTGGCTCGTTGGTCTGGTGTTTTGTAATAACATAAGTTACAATATCCTTTGGCATAATATTTCTTGGTGGCTTTACACATTTTACATGTAATCATCATGTGATTGATTGGGGCATACTATTATTTAATCCATATCGTTTGTACGCTTGACCAACATGGTCACGATATAACCGCCGATACCGATTGCCAACAACACCATTGAATATGTGAGCCAGTTCTCTGGGAATAAGGTATATGCTATTGGAACAAACATGATACCAATGAGTGCTGGGTATAGAAAGTTCTGATATTTTACATAGGTTATAAGAACAAAGATGCTAACAATAATCATGGTGAACCATCCACCTGTAATCCATTCCCAAGGGAGTAATGCAAAAGAAACAAAGTCATCGTCAGCTCCACAGTCTACCCACATGTTTGTCACGTCACTTACGGACTCCCATTCATAAACACCGTCACCGTCTGGGTCATAGTCTGGCATAAAACATGGCTGAGTCTCGCCTACATTGATTGTTGTCTGTGCATCGGCGGTTGGAATTGCAAGGGGGAGTATTAATAATAATGATAGAAAGTATAACGGATTCATTGTATTTGCTTAATTGCCCTTAGATTTAAAGAATCCGCCCAGCCCCTTTAGTGAGCCTTTGTGCTTGTCGAGGAAACCAATTCCCGATTTTATTATCATCTCCTGTTCATCAATAATGGCTTGACCAATATCCAGCATTTCATGCTGGTTATAATCCAAGTCTCTTAATCCAGTAATCATTTCTAACAGTCTCTCACGACTTTCAACTGGGATTTTGGCATACTCCTCTCCATGCATAATGAATTTAATATGAATAATATGCTTCTCCCTGTCAGTCAGTTCTACCATTATGGAACCACCACTGGCACGACTGGCAGACTGTCAGTTATTGCCAACTCCTCCTCAAAGGTCGGTTCAGTTTCTACTGGGTCTGGTTCTGGCATTGGGTCTGCCTCGACTGGCATCTCATCCAAAACACTGTCAGGCGTGTCGTCAATTATTTTCTGTGCAGTGCTGGACAGTTTGTCATAGTCAAGTTCTCCTGACGCTACCGCACGTTTCATACTTGTGCCGTCTGGATATTTCTGCATGAGTTCCTCATCAGTAATGGTTCCAAACGTAGGTACCATGTCGCCAAATCCCGAACCGTCCAAATATCCACCGTCATATATGATATAACCGATTGCGAATACCATTCCAATACCCATGAAGATAGCCAAGAATTTAATCCATGCCTGTTTACTTTGAATAGGTGTGTTTGTAACCTTCTTGTGTTCCATGTCGGTTCGTTGGTAGCTTGCCACAACCGTACCCATAAACTTTGGGTCTGTCGCAATCAAGTCCTCCTGAATAAACTCACTGACCTTTTTGAGTGGTGTAACAATTTCAGTCACGTCCAAGTGGTCTAGGTAGTTAATCATGTTCTGTGCATCTCTCGAATATTGTTCCTGTTGTGCAGTTGTTGCCGAACCCTCATAATGTTTGATACGGTCAATCAGTTCTGCAAGTTTGTGTCCGGCAAAGGAACCACGTTCCTTGTTGCCCAGTATTCGAAATATGTTAGCCAGCATGTTGTCAGCCTTTGGCAGTGCGTTTAATTGTAAAATAAGTTCCAGCTCTTTTGTCTCAGCGGAAAGTGGTAGATAGTGAGAAACGTCATAAATAATTACACGGAAGGTCTTGACCATACTTTCCCTATATTGTAGGATTCGTCTGCCATCAATCTTGAACGCATATACATCACCATCAATATCGGTAATAAAATAATCCCCAAGCGTGTGCTTGATAGGAACGAAGTGAACCCTATGAGAACTGTCAGATATAATCGCTGTAATCCACTTTGAAGAAAGTAAATCACGTCCATGTAATACGCCCAATATCATATCGTAATAATTGTTATTATAAATATTGTACCCCCCACCCTGATGTCAAATCTAAGTTTGATGGCATGGGGGGCTGAGAATATCGGGCGGAATATTCTCGTTGGGTTTATCTCGTCTTATTTTTTATTTCTTTTCATTCGTTTTCGGTAACTGGTGAATGTCTCACCAAAGATGTCCTTGTACGTTTTTGACAACTCCTTGTCCACGGCTCTATATTTTCTGGAGTATTTGCGGTGATATTCTTTAGTACCCAACGATATTGAAAAAAGACGTTATGTTTATAACTATTTAGTAATCGGTTATAACAGGGCATGATACCACAGTCAGAACCAGAACATAAAGACCTAGTTGACGTACTTATTCAGTCCGTGCAAAGAGTTGAATCCATTGAACAGGAGGACGGTACAACTGCAAAGTCGTTGGTCATTGACCCAAAATCGTTATACTACAAAACACTAATCGTTGCAAGTCCGCATCTCGCAAGGTTTGTGCTGGAATTAGAGAACTTTAACAGCCTGAGTGAACAGTCTCGTTCATTCATGTCTAATACTCGTTCTTTTGCATTAAGTAAACAGATTCAAGAACTGGCTAGGGCATACATGTATTCCATAGACTCCAAGTCCAGTGAGTCCATCCGTGAGAATGGTTCCGCACAAAGCACGTTGATAGACAAGATTAGCCGTAACAAGATTGAAAGAAGTTACTCTGTCAAGGGCGAGAAGCGTAGGTCATTCCTTGATGCCATGATGGGCAAGGACAAAGAAGAAGATATGGACAATGACTAATCAACACAAGTCTTGTGAACAATAACCTGTTTCTGTGTATGCTTTAACGGCTTGCCACAACAAGAACACATGAAGTACATTGGCTCGCCCTTGTACCTGTAATCGCTAAGTTTCATTACCAGTCCTTCTCCAAGTGTCTCTTAACGTCACGCCAGTTCGGATTCTTATAATTCTCGTTGACATACTTCTTTCTGCTGTACCTCCTGTGATAACATGGCTGGCATATTCTTACCCCCTTGTCCTCAATTAACCACTTGAACGGTTCCATGCACTCATAACAAATCATTCAATCACGTCCTTGCTTGGGTCTGGTGCCCATGTCTTTGTCTCTGTTAAGTCATAATAGGTGGCACACTCCTCCAAGTTGATTATCTTTTCCATGCGACACTTGTTAAGATACCTAAATGCTCTGGTTACGTTTGGTCTGAATACGGTCTTGCCGTCCATGAACAGTGCCAAACGTACCGCACTAATCCAGTTGGTCTTGCCACCAAACTTCCTTTCCGACTCCTCCATGAATTGTGGTATCGGTATGTCACTCTGTCTGTCAGGTTCTTCCGCACCTGTACAAGTCGAGCAAATCTCGTCCATGAACTGTCTTTGGGGTGTTACCACAAATCTTAGCGAGCTTTCATTCCAAAACAATACAGGTATGAATGGCGACCTGAACTTGTAGGCAAATGCTGGGTCGCCCTTGTTGTTGCTGATTTTCATCTTCCACAGCTTGTCCTCACTTGCAATGGCTTGCTGTCTCCACTTTTTGAAATTGACTATAAGGTTTCTATTCTTGACCCCAAACATCTTCTCCATGTTCTCACCCTCTGAGGAACCAATGGTTGTGATGTATTTGAAGTCGGCAGTTCTGAGGTACTTGTCCAAACCAAACGAGTAATGGTAGTTCATCATTACAATAATCTTGACGTCTGCACCCCCCTCCAAGTGACGAATTGTTGTGATGGCAGACTTTACCATCTCTATCTGCTGTTTGTTGGCACTGCTCCCCAAGAACGACACATCGTCAAAGATAAGGATGTAATTTTTGGACTCCAGTGACTTGAGGGTTTCAGAAAAGTTTAGGAGGTCGTCTTTGTACAAAATTTTCACAGAGTATGGCAACTTGGCGTACTTGTGTATGGCGTGGGCTATTGCCTGTGACAACGTACTTTTACCACTGTGCATGTCTCCAATGAGTCCAATCCTTACAACGTCAAGTTCCTCACTAAATCTTATAACTTCTCTGATACTGGCTAAAAACGAGTGTGCCCTTACCATGTGATGACCCTTCCATGTTATGACAGTTGGTCTTAACTTGTCACTCTTTTTGGTGTGCCCCACCTTTCTGACGGTGTTCTCTACTGGCATTTCTCATTCCATTGATTAGACCAGCGAAGCAACACCAATACCTGTATCAGTGATGTTAATGGCATTATTAAAATAATCATGCCTCCAGTGATTAAGGAGGTTCCCTCATGTATCATGTCTGGGTCAAGTATCATCTGTACAATTACAGGTATGGCGTTAATTGCACCCAGTCCAAATGTAACAAGCAATCCGTCTCTTAACCTGTTTATCTTGTAAAATGCATAAAAGATTCCAAATGGTATAACCCAGTATATCACTTGATGAATCTTGTTGACAGGTTTTATCATGAGTCTTTTTCCTCAAGTTTTGTATCTACGTTGTCATCTAAAAGTTCATCACCCTTCTTCCAGTTGTCATCCCTAAAGATACCCATTCGACTCTCTAACTCACCTATGATTAACCATGCCCACCTGCTAATCTCAATATGAAACCGTAGCCTGTCCATCAGTCCATCCTGTCTGGTTGGGGGGTTTGGTACGACACCAACAAAGCTTGGGTTTTGTAGGTCGTTCTTCTTTATGACGGTTTTACCAAGTAAACATAATCCTTTACATTTAGGACAATTCCAAACCTTCTTGGGTCTGTTGGAATAAATCAGTGATTCCATTGAATCTGGTATTAAATCAAAAATGCGTATGTTTTCCCTAGGTATCTCTTTATCACATGATGTACAGACATAGTTAATTTGTGTGTCAGTGAGCTTCTTGTACT
>Ga0315333_10000647_pt1 | contig 11419 bp, 6 predicted proteins | sample M120034915metaG_FD_204521 | JGI IMG/M metagenome (GOLD analysis project Ga0315333, IMG submission 204521) | Ammonia-oxidizing marine archaeal communities from Monterey Bay, California, United States - M1 200m 34915 | ecosystem: Environmental > Aquatic > Marine > Intertidal zone | place: USA...
TATCGGTTGCCTGGGGCTGGTTTACAACCTGAACCTCACGCAAAATTTTACCTCTCCCGAGGCGATGGACGCCGCGCAACTGGCCCGCAACATTGCCGAGGGACGCGGCTATACGACGCAGTTTATCCGGCCACTCAGCCTCGATATATTGCGGCAGCAAGGCGCTGTTTCCGATGAGCAACTCCGCAGCGAATTCCCCGACATCACCAACCCGCCGGTGTACCCGTTGCTGCTGGCCGGGTTGATAAAGGTGCTGCCGTTTGAGTTCGAGATCGACACGGTGCGGTTTCGCTATTCTCAGCGTTATCAGCCGGAGGTGTTCATCAACCTACTCAACCAGATACTTTTTTTTATCGCGCTCGTGCAAGTCTTCCGGCTGGGAGAAAGACTGTTTGATCAGCCGGTAGCGTGGTGCGCGGCCCTCGTTTTTTTGGGGACGGAACTTTACTGGAAGTTCGGCACATCAGGTCTCCCGACGATGCTGCTGCTGGTTTTGTTCTTGGCACTGACCAAGACGCTCGTGAGGCTGGAGGAGGTGGGGAATGACGGGAGCCCGCGAGGTCGCGGCTGGTTTGCCGGGATGGCGCTTTGGGCCGGGGTGCTGGTTGGCCTGGGCGGGTTGACCCGCTACGGCTTTGCCTGGGTGGTCCTGCCGGTGTTGGTTTACCTGGGCTGGTTCTTGGGCCGGCACCGGGGCAGGGCGATGGGGATGGCGCTGCTGGGGTTTTTGCTCGTGATGTCGCCCTGGCTTGTGCGGAACGTGCAATTGAGCGGCAACCTGTTCGGCACGGCCGGCATGGCCCTGTACGCGCAGACCGACGACTTTCCCCGGGACACGCTTGAGCGAACGCTGTTTTACGAGCCAAGCAAAACTGACAGCGGTGAAAACGAGCAGGACGAAATCAAACAGGGGATGGCTGACCATGTCAGGTTGGGGGACATCGCGAACAAGCTCAAACGCAACCTCCGCCATCTGCTGGTTCATGAGTTGCCGCAATTTTCCGGCGGTTGGTTTGCGGTGATTTGCCTCGTCGGCTTGGTTGTTCCGTTTCGGAACCGCTCGTTACGACGGCTGAGGTTTTTTATGTTGATGACACTGGCGGTGTTTGCACTTGGCCAAGCGCTTGGCCGCACGCACCTTTCGCCAGCCAATAGCACACTGGGCGAGTTGTTGGGGAGGTCGCTTGGCCAAGGCGCTCCGGTGGCGGCTGCGTTGAGCGTGAACGGAGAGAACCTCCTGGCTATTCTTGGGCCGGTCTCTTTCCTGTTTGGCGCTGGGTTGTTTTTCTCGCTGTTGGACCAGTGGAAAGTGGGTTTGCCGGAAATGCGCTTGGCTGCATCCACAGGGTTGGTCGTAGCGGCTTCGCTTCCTATGATCTTCAGCTTCCTGTTGCCGCATCCACGACCGGTGGCCGATCCGCCGTACCACCCGGCGCGTGTGAAGTATGTCTGGAACTCGCTGCGAGGAGAATTGGGGAAGGACGCTACCAGCGCCGGGGGCTTGTTGATGAGCGACATCCCATGGGCCGTGGCCTGGTACGGCGATCGGGATTGCATGTGGTTGACCAGAAACGTCCAGCCTGATTTTTACACCCTCAATGACCAATTCCGGCCTATCAGGGCGCTATACTTCACGGAGGCCACCACTGATCAGCGCTACGTTAGCCGGGTATTTGCTTCCAACGAGTCAAACTGGGAGAGATTTGTCCTAGCCATGCAGGTTGAGGGGGATTTACCCGATGGATTCCCATTAAAAGCAGTTCTAAACGATTTTTCCCCCGGGCAGTGGCTGCTTTTTACGGCACCGGAAGACAAGCCATAGGTGCTTGATGTCAACAGAGTTGAGGTATTAAAAAAAACGAAAAACTTATGCAATTGGAGTTGACAGGGCCGGATGGGCATCGACAATGCCCCTCCATTCAGCCCTGCTGACCGTTTGGGGTGTTTGACTGTGTATTTTTAGATAATGTTATGAACAAAAGAATCATCACCTTGGGAGTTGCCGCGATTGGAGTTGCAGGAGTGCAGGCTGCTGACGCCGGCAAGGTCTGGGAAGTAACCGCCTCTTTGAGGGGGTTTTACGACGATAACTACACAACTTCGCCCGAGGTACTCGCCGAGGAGAGTTGGGGCATTGAGGTCAGCCCCGGTATTAATTTGACTCTCGGGGAAGGGACGGACATGGAGTTCAGCGCCGGGTACGCGTTTGGTATGCGCTACTACGAGGATCGGGGAGGCGACAATGAGGACTACGGCCACGAGTTGGGCATCAGCCTCGACAAGAAATTCTCCGATACATCGGTCCTGCTGTTGTCAAACGGCCTTGTGGTTGCCCAGGAGCCTGAGATACTGAACGGAGGCACCCCGCTACGCATCGAGGGTGATAACCTGCGCAACACCTTCGCGGCACAATACCGCCGGATTCTGTCAGGAAGCACTGGAGTAGAGATTGGCTACGGGAATTCCATTTTCGACTACGAGGAGGAATACCATTCCGCACTTCTGGACCGATCCTACAACGAAGTCAGTCTTGACGTGTTTTATGGCGCGGCCGAAACGGAATACTACGCCGGTTACCGGTACTCCTCGACCGACTTTGAAGGGGATGTCCTGAAAGTTCCTGGTTTGGTATTCGATCCCGGTGCCCGCAGCAATCACGCCCATTCCGGATACGTTGGGGCACGCCACCAGTTGGACAAGAACATCCGCGCCGACGTGCGTGCTGGCGTCCAGAACGTCGATTATTACGATTTCGACCTCATGCCCGGATTGATACCGGAGGATGAGACCAGCCCGTATGTGGATGCCCGCATGGAGTGGGAATATGCCGAGGGGAGCAAACTAGTGGCGGGAGCGACCCTCGCCCGCGGAGCTACTGACCTGCAGGCTGCTGATCAGGAAATCACTTCGGTTTACGCGCAGCTGCTCCACAAGATCAGCGGCAGGGTTCATGGCACCCTGACTGGCCGCTTTCAAGATGCAGAGATCAGTGGTGGTGGCGAGGGATTGGACGGCAAGGAGGAATCCCTCCTGTTGCTTGGTGCCAGCCTGACTTACGCAGTCGCCGACAACATCTGGGCCGAGGTGGCCTACAACTACGACGAGCTCGACTCGGACGTCCCGTACCGCAGTTTCGAGCGGAACTATTTGTCTGTAGGCATCGGTACAACTTATTGATTTCCTAAAACAAAAACTTTTCACGGGAGGCCGGAAGTGTTTATCTGGCCTCCCTTTTTTTCTGTGTTGTAGAAATGGATAAAATCCCAAGTACAGATCAGTCCTCCGACAGGCTTCATATTATGGATTACTGGCGGATCATTCGGGTTCGCTTTGTTGTCATTCTGCTCGTTTTTTTGATTACGGCAGTGACGACCACCGTGGTGACGTTCCTAATACCTCCGACCTACATGAGCCTCTCCCGGATTTCGATCGAGAAGGATACGTCGGATATTGCCCCGTTGCTTGGCATGCAATCCGGGCCAATGGCGTTTGACCCCTACTTTATCCAGACAGAGTTCGAAAAAATCCAGTCACAAAAGGTCCTGGACAAGGTTGTCACCAAATGCAATTTGACCGAGAGTCTAGTTTTAGGCGAAGTATTGAACGACAGGGCAGCTCGTAAAATCCTGGAAAAATCGATTGATGTTCGCCAGTACCGGAACACCAGCATCATCGAGCTTCGGGCGTACGACCGGAAACAGAAGAAGGCTCAAGAAATTGCCAATGCCCTTGCCGAGGAATACCAAAGCCACAGGACAGATTTGCATAAAGAGCGAGTGACTAAGGGAATCAATGCGCTCAACAAAAGGATGGAAGAGATCAACGAGGACATTACCGGCATGCAGAGCAAGGTGGACCGGTTGCGAACCGACTTGGGCATCTCCGATGCGGCCGGGGATGAAAGCTATTCGCTCATCGAGCCGGAAATCGTGCGCCGGTACCAGGCTGAGTTGATCACAGCCAAGGGGGTTTACACGACACAGGCCACTTTGCTTGCAGGACTCAAGGATCAATCAGTAGATGAGTTGCGTGCCTCCATCATGACCGCACACCCGGATGCCCAGTTGGATTCGCTGATTCGCGAGTTTCTCACCGGCCAGCAAGCGTTGGCCAACCAAAGCATCGATCTGGGAGATCAGCATCCGAGAATCAAGGGGTTGAAGAAAGTGGTGGCCATCCTTGAGGGGCAGATTGACGCCCGGATACAGGGAGTCCTAGCAGGTTTGGAGCTGAGAGTTAAATCCTCCAAGGCTCAAGTGGATCAACTTCAGCAGGATGTCTCGGGTGCAAAAACAAAGGAGTCAGAGATGCGGGAAAAGGGACGGGAATATTTTGATGCCAAGCGGGCACTGGCAAACACCACGCGCATTCGTGACACCATCCTGCTTCGGGTCATGCAGGAGGAGGTGGATCTTGAATTGCCCAAGGAATCCACCGTGGAAATCATCGACGAAGCGGATTTGCCCATCAAGGCCGTGAGGCCGAATATCCCCCTGAATATCTCGCTGGGGGTTGTGGTCGGCCTGGTCCTGGGTGTGGGACTCGCATTCTTTATCGAGTACCTCGACACCAGCGTGAAAACGATTGACGATGTCGAGCGTGCCCTTGGCGCAGCCGTTCTCGGTGTCATTCCTCAAAATGTGGGTTCCCTCCTGGAGGAGGGGGATGAAAGTCCCCACGCGGAAGCGTACAGGGTGCTGCGCACCAACATCCTTTTTGCCGGGCGTAAGTCTGAGAAACAGACCACGTTCAGCGTGGTAAGCGGCGGTGCGGGTGAGGGCAAAACAACGACCATGTTCAACCTGGCAGTGGTCTTTGCGCAGCAGGGCGACCGAATCCTGATTGTGGACTCCGATCTGCGTCGACCCTCAATGCATCGTTACCTCAAGGTGTCCAACAACATTGGACTGACCAACTACCTGCTGGGGCAGGTCGCTATTGACGAGGTCATCCAGACCACGGAGTTGCCGTCGCTCCATTTCATCCCCAGCGGTAAACTGCCCAGCAGTTCCATGGGAATTCTCAGTTCGGCCAAGATGAAGGAGTTCGTGGCCGAAATGAAGAGCCGCTACGACTATGTGTTTCTGGACGCTCCTCCCATCATGGGGGTGAGCGATGCATCGGTCCTTGCCAGCATGGTGGACATGTGCGTGCTGGTGGTTCAGTACCGTAAATACCCGCAACTCATGACCCAGCGGGCAAAGGGTATGGTGACCAAGGTTGGCGGTGAACTCGTGGGCGTGGTTCTCAACAACATCAATATTTCCCAGGATTCCTATTACTACTATTACAGTGGCTATTACTACGACTACTACTACAAGAGCCGTGAAAAGGAGGAGTCAGCCGACCAGACTAAAGGCGAGGAAAAGGAAGCCAAGCTGGTGGCCAATGCTGATATCGGCGGGGAGGATGAGAAGCCCAAGTACTGATGGCTGAGGGGAACTCGTGTGATGGGTTATTCGAAAATGGATTTGATAAACTGTTTAATGAAATATGTTTGCCGGGGTCTATTGTTTGCAGTTGTGTTGTTTGCAGCGGGTTGCGAGACCACGCGCCCTCAGCCAGTGAACCAGGGGGGCGGGACGAGTGACGTGCCGTTCCCCGTCAACTCCACTGACAGCCTCGAGCCCGGGAACCAAATCACCATTACCTTCAGTGGGTTGAGCACCATTCCGGTACCGTACGTTTGCCGCATCCGTGAGGATGGGACCATCAGTCCCCCCTACCTGAAAAATCCAGTCACCGCCGCTGGGAAAACCATCGGTGAACTCGAGAGCGAACTGGAACAGGCATACGTGCCCGATATCTACAAGACCATCAACGTAACCATCAAGACAGCCGATCGTTTCTTTTACGTGGGGGGGGAGGTTCGTCAGCCCAGTCGTCAGATATTTATCGGTCGGATCACTGTTACCCAGGCCATCCAATCCGCTGGGGACTTCACCGACTTTGCCGACCAGAGGTCAGTGCGGGTGATTCGCGCCAGCGGCAAGGTGGACATCGTTGACTGTAAGGCGGCGCTGGATGACCCAACAAAGGATCTGACGGTTTATCCCGGGGATAATATTGTCGTGGAGCGACGGCTTTTTTGAAGATACGACTAGAACGGATTGAAGAAGCCACTACGGGTGACCCAATCGAGGCCCACCGTTTTCCTTTTGCGCTTGGCCAAGCGAAGGAGTGCGATCTGCGGATCGACGCCAAGGGTGTATGGGGTCAACATCTGATTCTCGACTACGACGGCAAAAACGGGATTACAGCAACCCCATGTCCGGATGCACTAGTTGTCGTCAACGGCGATTCCCACCGCAAAAAGTTCCGGTTGAATCATGGCGACCTGGTGGAACTAGGTGCTGCCAAGTTTAATTTCTGGTTTGCGCCGCTTGGCCAAACCGACCGGCGCGGGCTTGAAGGCTCGATCTGGGCGGCCCTGGCTCTATTGGCTCTTGGCCAGGCGGGAGTGATCGGTTGGCTTCTGAACTCAAGCTGACAATAACCTCAACCAATTGGATTCCAATGAGTTGTTGAGTGATTTAAGATGTATATGTTGCGGCCACTCTCTAAAAAACAAGCTGCCGATTGACAAGGTAACTCCTTTATGAAACTGTCTGACGCTGTCCTGCGCATGAAGCGGGACTTTCTTCTTGGGTCATAAGGTGGAATGTACCCGCACCCGATCGAGATAAACGGAATGGCAAAACCAAAAAGCAAAAAACCCGTAGCAAAAAAAACAGCCACAAAAAAGGCACCGGCCAAAAAGGCACCGGCCAAAAAGGCACCGGCCAAAAAGGCACCGGCCAAAAAGGCACCGGCCAAAAAGGCCAAAAAACCGGCGCAATCTAAGGCGACTGGCGCGAAGAAAAAAACAGCCGCCAAAAAAGCGGCAAAACCACCGGCCAAAAAGCTGGTTGGCCGGGGTGTAAAAAAAACGGCGGGTAAGCTAGCAACCAAAAAGCCGTTGCCGAAAAAACCGACCGCAACAAAGAGGGCCCCGGTCCGGAAGGCGGCCAAGAAGACAGTCAAGAAGGCGGCAACAAAAAAAACCGTGGCTAAAAAGCCGGTCAGGCCCGTTTCCAAGGTTCCCGCCAAAAAGGCACCGGCAAAGAAACCTACGGCCAAGGAAACCAAGGCCAAGAAACAGGAAACCCTGCCGCCCGCTGGGGACCCTAGCGAAGAGCTCCGGGGAGAAGTGTTGCTCAACAAGCCGCCCGAGGAGCCCGACTTTTCCAAGGATGAGGAATTTAACTTAACGAAGAAGGTTAAAGAACTAGTACAGTTGGCCCAGGACCAGGGTCACCTGACCATCTCCGATATCAACGAGGCTTTGCCCAAGGATTTGGTAACTCCGGAGAAACTGGACGAAGTGTTTGCCAAGTTGAAAAGTCTTGAGGTGGAGATTGTCGAGCAACTGGACTCAGCGCCCCGCCAAAAACCGGTTCAATCAGAGAGCGAAGCCGAAAAAAGCCGGCTGGACATTCTCGACGACCCGGTTCGCATGTACCTCAAGCAGATGGGGCAGGTGCCGTTGTTGACGCGCGAGCAGGAGGTGGAGATTTCCAAGCGGATTGAGGCCGCCGAACTGGAGGTCAAGCGCATACTGTACAGCCTTGGCTTTACCGCCAAGGAACACATCGCCCTGGCTGAAAAGTTGACCGCCGATCCCCCCAAGGAACGTTTTGACCGGGTCACGATCGACAAGGTTATTGAGACCCGTGAAAAACATATCAGAGCGTTGCACCGCCTCATCAAAAAGGTGAGGGAGGAGGACTCTGAGGTGGACAAAAAATACGCCGCCTGGCGTCGAGCCGCCAAGTCCAAGTCGAAGAAGGCCTGCGAGGTATTCGAGAAATTGAACGAGAAACTGCAGAAAAACTTCCCGAAGTTTCTTTTCAAACAGAAAGTAATCGAGGAAATGGGCCTGGTTGCGGACAATATCCACGACAAGATTCAGCAGAATTTCAGGGCCATCGAGCAGTTGCAGCAGGCTCCCAAGTCGTCGCAGACCGACATGATGCTCAAGGGCGAGGAAGGAAAGCTGAGCGCTCTCGAGGCCTTTGTCCGGAAGCCCTCCGAGGACTACCTCACGACCTATGAGGAACTGCAGCACTTCGCCCGCAAGGCTCACAAGGCCAAGGGCGAGATGATCGAGGCCAACCTGCGGCTCGTGATTTCCATTGCCAAGAAATACACCAACCGGGGGCTGTCGTTCCTCGACCTGATCCAGGAAGGCAATGTCGGCCTGATGAAGGCGGTCGAGAAGTTCGAATACCGGCGCGGCTACAAGTTCTCCACCTACGCCACGTGGTGGATCCGGCAGGCCATCACCCGCTCAATTGCAGACCAGGCGCGGACGATCCGCATACCGGTACACATGATCGAGACCATCAACAAGCTGATGCGCGTGCAGAAGCAGCTCGTCCAGGAATTTGGCCGTGAGGCTACACCGGAGGAAATTGCTGATGAGATGGAGCTGGCGGTCGATCGCGTGCGGGCAATCATGAAGATGGCGCAGCAACCCATCTCGCTGCAGGCTCCCGTTGGCGACAGCGAAGACACCAGCTTCGGTGATTTTATTGAGGACAAGAGCGCAGAGAACCCGACCGACATGGCCAGCTACAGTCTTCTCAAGGATCGGCTTGGTGATGTGCTGACCTCGCTGACCGAGCGCGAGCGCAAGGTGCTCGAGTTGCGTTTCGGCCTGGCCGATGGTTACTCCCGTACCCTCGAGGAGGTGGGCAAGCAGTTTAAGGTCACTCGTGAGCGCATCCGGCAGATCGAGGCCAAGGCGCTCCGTAAGATGCGCCATCCAACGCGCATCCGGCAATTGTCCGGTTTCCTCGAGCGGGAGGAGTTCCTCGTTTCGTAGGTAGAAATGATAAAAAAGCCCTTCCACCAGGAGGGCTTTTTTGTTTCCACTTGACCAAGCACACATGGAGTCCGGATCAGGTATTCCCCGAACTGAAGACCTGTTTGACCTTGGCCAAACGGATCACGCAAGCTTGTTCGGCTCGCTTGACCAGCCGTGGGAGGTGCTCCCGCGCATCAGCGACTATCTTCGCGCCAACCTGCGACCGGGGCAGCTTGGCCAAGCGCACGGCCAGGCGGTGATCGAGGGTGATGTGTTTATCGGTGCAGGTACGGTGATCGAGGCCGGGGCACTGGTTCATGGGCCGGTTTGGATCGGCCGCAATTGCCGGATCGGCCACGGCGCAACTCTGCGCAGCAACGTGATTGTCGGCGATGGCTGCGTGGTCGGCCACGCAGCCGAGCTGAAAAACGCGGTGCTGTTCAACGGTTGCGCCGTGCCGCACTTCAACTACGTCGGCGACTCGGTGCTGGGCCACTGCGTTCATCTCGGTGCCGGGGTGATGCTCTCCAACTACCGGCTGATTCGTGGCAACGTCAACGTCCACCTGGCTTCCGGGCAGGTGGACAGCGGCTTGGCCAAGTTCGGCGCATTGATCGGCGACCGAACCGAGATAGGCTGCAACTCCGTGCTCAACCCCGGCGCAATCATTGGCCGCGACTGTGTGCTCTACCCGAACCTCACCTTCACCGGCGTGCTGCCAGCGAGGCGTCTGGTCAAAAATAGAAGCGAGCTGGCCGTCGTCGAAAAACGGGAGACGCTCGAGTGATCAGTTTCATCGATGAGGAGCAGGGCAAAGGCCTTGATCTAGTTGCCGCGAGCGAGACGTTTTTTTCCGAAAGCGGACTGTTGTCGAAGGCGAAGAATTTTGAGTTCCGACCCGAGCAACAGCAGATGGCCGTGGCGGTGGCCAAGGCGCTGAAAGGCAGCGAGCACCTCATCGTCGAGGCCGGCACCGGCGTCGGCAAAAGCCTGGCCTACCTCATCCCGGCCATCTTTCACGCGGTCAGCCAAAACAAAAAAGCAGTCATCTCGACCCACACCATCAACCTACAGGAGCAGCTCACCGAAAAGGACCTGCCGATGCTCAAGCAGGTGCTGCCGGTCGAGTTTTCATTCACGATGCTCAAGGGTCGGGGAAACTACCTCTGTACCCGGCGTTTGCAGCGTGCGAGGCAACAGGCGGCGACGTTGCTGACGTCCCCTGAAATGGAGGAACTCAAGCGCATCGCCGAGTGGGCAAAGAAGACGACCGATGGCAGCCTGTCCGACTTTGAAATAACGCCTGACCCGAAGGTGTGGGACCTGGTCAACTCGGAGCGTGGGCTGTGTTCATCGAAGCTCTGCGGGCACAACTCCGACATTGCGAAGATGGGCCAGACCTGTTTTTACCAGCGCGCCCGAAGCCGGATTCTTTCCGCCGACGTGCTGGTGCTGAACCACTCGCTGTTTTTCAGCCTGCTCGGCGACGATGGCCGCGAAGATGACGAACCCAACGAGGAGGAGGGAGTGCTGTTTCAAAACGACTTCGTGATCCTCGATGAGGCGCACAACATTGGCCCGGTGGCATCGAGGCACATGGGTTTGAGCGTCTCGAGCGGTCAGGTGCGGTTCAACTTGCAGAGGCTTTGGAACCCCAAGACCGGCAAGGGGCTGTTGGGATTGCTGCGCGAGGCCAAGGCGACGCGCTCGGTGGAGGATGCCTCGGCGGCGATGGAGCAGTTTTTCGATGAACTCGAGGTGGCGTGCGACGAGTTGAGCGAGCAACAGGCCGGGAGCAGCAAGCTCGGTGGTAACAAAAACCGCGTGTGGAAGGAACTGCGCGTGCGCCAATCCGACCTGATCGACGATACGCTGACGTTGCCGCTTCAGCGCGTGCGCGAGGCGCTGGTGCAGGCGCGCGATGGCACCGATGACGCTGACACCGGGCAGGAGTTGGCGGAGTTCAACCGGCGCGTCGGCGAGCTTCGAGAAGGTGTGAAACTATTCCTCTCGCAGGAGTCGGACGACCACGTTTACTGGGTGGAAAAGTCCGGCAAGTCCGGCACGATCCTGTCGCTGAACGCAGCGCCGGTGGATGTCGGGGTTCACCTGCGGCGGCGGCTGTTCCGCTGTAGTTCGCCGGTGGTGCTGACGAGCGCCACGTTGGCCTTGAGCGACTCCACCTTGGACAAGGGCAAGAGCGGGCTCGATTATTTCGCCGGCCAGATCGGTGCGGAGCAAGTCAACTCGCTGCAGGTCGGTTCGCCATTCGATTACGATCGGCAGATGAAATTGTTCATCGCCGGCAAGATGCCCGACCCGCGCGAGCCGGAATTTCGAGACGCCTTGGCCGGGCAGCTCCGTCATTTCATCGAGTTGAGCCAAGGCCGGGCTTTCGTGCTGTTTACCAACTTCAAGCTGATGCGCGACGTGGCGGAGGAACTTAAGGGCTTCTGCGCCGATCATGGCTGGGACTGTTTGGTGCAGGGCGCCGGCGTGCCGCGCTCGACGATGCTCGAGCGGTTCAAGCTCGATGAGCACTCGGTGTTGTTCGGCACGGACAGCTTTTGG
>Ga0315333_10000669_pt1 | contig 11295 bp, 8 predicted proteins | sample M120034915metaG_FD_204521 | JGI IMG/M metagenome (GOLD analysis project Ga0315333, IMG submission 204521) | Ammonia-oxidizing marine archaeal communities from Monterey Bay, California, United States - M1 200m 34915 | ecosystem: Environmental > Aquatic > Marine > Intertidal zone | place: USA...
GACCCGTGTCGACGAGGCGTTCGAACGGGCTATTACCCAGCCCCTGGCAACCGACGCCATCTTCGACCACTGCTTCGCGACCGACACCCCCCGGATGGCCCGTCAGCGGGCCGCGCTACTGGACGGCACACCATGACCGGTACTTCCGAAATGAACATGCTTCAGGCCATCAACGAGGCTCTGCACGGGGAAATGGCCCGCGACGAGCGTGTGGTACTCCTCGGCGAAGACATCGGCCACGCGGGTGGCGTCTTCCGGGCCACCGAGGGCCTTTTTGAGAAGTTCGGTGCCGCCCGGGTGGTCGACACCCCGCTGGCCGAGGGCGTGATTGTCGGATCGGCGGTCGGGCTGGCTATGGCCGGATTGGTCCCGGTGGCCGAGATCCAGTTCCTCGGCTTCTCGTACCAGGCCATGCATCAGATCGCCGGGCAGGTGGCCCGACTGCGGTACCGCTCCCAGGGACGGTTCGAACCAGCCATCACCATTCGCGCTCCGTTCGGCGGTGGCGTCCGGACCCCGGAGATGCACTCGGACTCACTAGAGGGCCAGTTGGCCAACATCCCTGGCCTCAAGGTGGTCACACCGGCCACCGCCGCCGACGCCAAGGGTCTGTTGGCTGCCGCGGTGCGCGATTCCGACCCGGTGATGTTTCTCGAACCACTGCGCGGCTACCGGGGTATCCGTGGCGAGGTGCCGGACGGCGACCACGTAGTTCCCCTCGGGTCGGCGCGTTCCGCACGCGAGGGCGACGACCTGGTGATCATCGCCTGGAGCTACCAGGTCGAACTGGCCTGCCGGGTGGCCGACTCCCTGGCCGAGGAGGGACTATCCGTCGCCGTCCTCGATCTTCGCAGTCTGGTTCCCCTCGACATTGAGGCCATCGCCGAAGCGGTGGACCGATGTGGCCTGGCGGTGGTCGTGGAGGAGGCTTCTCCGACCGGCGGTTTCGCCGGCGAGGTGGTGGCCACCATTGTCGAGGAGTGTTTCTGGTCACTGGAAGCACCGGTGGTCCGTGTGTCGGGCTTCGACGTGCCTTATCCGGTGGGGATGCTCGAGGACACCTTCGTCCCTGACGAGGCCCGGATCGCCGCTGCGGTCCGTCGTACCCTCGAGACGGCCTGAGCGTCGGTTCCGTGACCCACGTCTTCCGACTCCCCGATATCGGAGAGGGTCTCGACGAAGCTGAGATCGTCGAATGGTTCGTGTCGATCGGTGACGTCGTCGTGCGCGACCAGGCTCTGGTGGAGGTGCTCACCGACAAGGCCAGTTCGGAACTGCCGTCACCGGTGGCCGGCACGGTGCTGTCACTCGGAGCCGCCGAAGGCGTCCGCCTCCGGGTGGGCGAGGTGCTCATCGAGATCGACGACGGCTCAGACACATCGGATGCTGGAACGGACCGACCACCACCGGCAGCCGAATCGGTCGGGGACCCCGTCTCAGGATCCACTCCACGACCGGTGGATGCACAGGGATCGGCGACAACCACACGCCCCAAGGCCGCGCCGGCCACCAGGCGGCTGGCCCTCCAATCGGGGGTGGACCTGAACACAGTGACCGGAACCGGTCCTGCGGGGAGGATCACCGCCGATGACGTGAGAAACGCAGAGACGCCGGTTCCCACCTCTGGGTCAAAGCCGTCCACTCATCCTGTATCGAGCTCCAACGACGCTGGTTCCCAGCGACTGTCCAGCACGTTGGGCCAGATGCCGTCGGGCCACCACCCCCTCCGGGGACTCCGAGGCCTGGTGGCCCGCAACATGGTCCAGGCGTGGACGGAGATCCCCCACATCCACACAATGGACGAACTCGACGCATCGCTACTGGTCGACTTCCGGATACGGGTCCGCTCGATGGACCGTCCGGGAGCGGCGCAGGTAACGCCTCTGGCCATCGCTGCCGTCGCCGCGGCACGGGCGCTACGGCGATTCCCCGTGGTCAACGGCCACGTGGAGGGCCACCCGGGCGACGCCATCGTCATTCCAGAGGAAATCAACCTTGGCATCGCCACAGCGACTGAACGCGGGCTTGTCGTACCGGTAGTACACGACGCCGACACACTCGACCTGTTCACCATGGCCCAACGAATTGCCTCGCTAGCCGCCACTGCCCGAGCCGGCGACCTGACGGCGGCGGACCTCGCTGGCGCCACCTTCACCATCACCAACTACGGCTCGCTGGGCGGACGGTTTGCCACCCCGATCATTCCACCGGGTCAAGGCGCCATCCTCGGACTCGGTGCCATTGCCGAACGGCCCGTGGCCGTCGAGGGCGAGGTGCTGGCCCGACCCACCCTCCCGGTGGTACTGGGCGCCGACCACCGGCTCATCGACGGCGACCTGGCCGAGACGTTTCGAAGGGCCGTCGTCGACGACCTCATCGAACCGCTACACCTGCTCATCGAAGCCTGAACCGGTGGTCGTCGGCGAGGTAGCCAGCCCGGTCGACCTGCTGGTCATCGGCGCCGGACCCGGCGGCTACGCAGCGGCCCTCCACGCCGCCCGCCTGGGCCGCGACGTGACCCTCCTCGAACGCGGGGCCATTGGCGGCACATGCCTCAACGTTGGGTGCATCCCGTCCAAGACACTCATCGAGGTCGCCGACGCTTACGCCCTAACCGGGCGGGTCGGCTCGTGGGGTATCGACGCCACCTCGACAGTCGACATGGGCCGGGTCCGGGCCCATCTGGAGGCCGTAGTCAGCGACCTCACCTCCGGAGTGTCGAGGCTGTTGGCAGACGCCGGGGTAACGGTGCTGGCAGGGCACGGACGATTCACCCGGCCCGGCCGGGTGGCGGTCGAGCATGGCGACACCGTGGAGTTCCTGGATCCCCGTGACGTCATCGTGGCCACCGGTTCCCGCCCCATCGAACTGCCCGGTGTGCCCCTGGACGGGGATCGGGTCGTCGGTTCGGCTGAGTTGCTGTCGACCGACACTCTGCCCGATCGACTGGTGCTGGTCGGCGGCGGCTACGTCGGAATCGAGTTGGGCTGCGCCTTCGCCAAGCTGGGTAGTGAGGTGACCATCGTCGAGTCTGAAGACCGCGTACTAGCAAGCTTCGACGCCCGGACCGCCCGACTCGTCGAACGGGGGCTGCGTCGTCTCGGAGTCGGGTTGTGCCTGGGGACTGTGGCCGTCGGAACCGACGACCACGGGCTGGTCGTCGAACAGACGGGCGGCGAAGACTCCGGCGGACGGGTCACCCTGCCAGCCGACCGGATCGGCGTGGTGGTCGGACGACGACCCGATACCGACTCGGTGGCCATGACCCGATCGGGGGCGACTCTGGAGCCGTCAGGCCACGTGGCCGTCGACACCACCCGACGGGCCGCCAACGGGGTGTACGCCATTGGCGATCTCACCCCCGGGCCGGCGTTGGCCCACAAGGCGACCGCCGAAGCTGCGGTGGCCGCCGACGCTATCTGTGGCCTACCCGCGGCGTTTGACCCCACGACCATTCCCATGGTGGTGTTCGGTGACCCGCAGGTCATGAAGGTCGGACTCACCCGCGATGAGGCAACCGAGGCCGGCATGGAACCGTTGACCTCCCGGTTCCCGTTGGGCGCTTCGGGTCGGGCCCGGACGATGGGTGACACCGAGGGCATGGTGACCGTGGTTGCAGATGCCGAGGGCTCAGTGATCGGCGTCCAGGCGGTGGGTGCCCACGTGGCCGAACTCGCTGGTGAAGCGGCGCTAGCTGTGGAGACGGCCGCCACCGTGGAAGACATGGCAGGCACCATCCACGCCCACCCAACGCTGGGCGAATCACTTATGGAGGCCGCTCTGGGGCTGGCCGGCCGACCTGTCCACACCCGCTAACCGCCGACGCTCCGGCTAGGTCGCCTCGGCCACACTTCCGCCGCCGGCCATGAGTAGACCGACCCTCTCCACAGTTGCCTCGGCAACGTCCATGACGGCCGCAATTTGGCCCTCGAACATCACGGCCACCCGGTCGCTCAGGGCCAGCACCTCGTCGAGGTCCTCGGAGATCACCAAAATGGCGTTGCCCGCCGAGCGCTCCTCGATAAGTCGCCGGTGGATGTACTCGGCCGCTCCGATGTCCACACCACGTGTGGGCTGGGCGGCCAGGAGTACCTTCGGCTGTCCGGATAGTTCCCGGGCCAAGATCAACTTCTGGATATTGCCGCCTGACAAGGTGGCGGTGGTCGTTTCCAGCGTCGGCGTCTTGACCGCGAATCGTTCCACCAGGTCGCGGCACCAGTCGGCGATCGTGCCAAGGCGGAGCATCCCCCGACGACTGAACGGCTCGCTGTCGTGGGCCACCAGAATCAGGTTCTCGGCCACGGAGAACTCCCCGACCACGCCGTCCCGCATCCGTTCCTCGGGTACGTACGCCAGTCCAGCGTCCCGCACCTCACTGGGGTGCCGGCCGGTAACCACTGCTCCGTCAATCTTGACGTCACCTTCGACCACTGGTCGTAAGCCGGCGATGGCTTCGGCCAGTTCCCGTTGCCCGTTACCTGAGACCCCGGCGATACCCAGCAGTTCGCCAGAACGCACCTCGAAACTGCACCCCGTCACCGCGTCCACACCCCGATCTCCCGCCACTCGGAGGTCCTTGACAGCCAGACGCACCTCACCCGGTTCGGACATCGGTCGATCGGGAGCCAACTGCACCTCACGACCCACCATCATGTTGGCCAACTCGGCCTTGGTCGTCTCCGAGGGCGTCGTCTCACCGGTCACCCGACCGTCCCGCATGACGGTGATCCGGTCAGCCAGGGTCAGCACCTCTCCCAACTTGTGGGAGATGAAGATCAGACCCACTCCGTCGGCGGCCATGGTCCGGAGCGTGACGAAAAGTTCGTCCACTTCGATAGGGGTGAGCACGGCCGTCGGCTCATCTAGAACCAGTAACCGGCAGTCGCGGTAGAGCGCTTTGATGATCTCTACCCGCTGCCGCTCCCCGACTGCTAGTTGCCATACGTAGGTCGATGGGTCCACTTGTAGGCCATACCGGGATGAAAGGTCACGGATCCGCTCAGCCACCTCGGTGGTATCCAGAATCAGGCCGTTGGAGGCTAGGCCTAGGGCCACATTTTCGGCCACTGTGAGGGTGGGCACCAGCATGAAGTGCTGGTGGACCATGGCCACTCCAGCCTCGATGGCGTCGGCCGGCGTGGCGATACCGCTAGGTCGACCATGGAGTCGGACTTCTCCCTCGTCGGGTCGGTACAGCCCGTAGAGCACCTTCATCAGCGTGCTCTTGCCGGCACCGTTCTCTCCGAGGAGCGCGTGGATCTCGCCGACCACAACATCGAAGTAGACGTCGTCGTTGGCCAGCACTCCAGGGAACCGCTTGGTGATCCCGTTGAGTTCAAGAAGAGGTGTGCTGACGGTCATGGCCAGTGATCTGCGTCCGATCCCGGATTTCGTACTGTGGCCCGGTCGATCCACCGAATACTCGGCGAAACGACCGGGCCACTGGAAGCCAGAGAAATCAGGACCCGGTTCCGAGTAAGCCAGCCGAGATGCGCTTGATGGCCGCTTCGCCGATCGTCTTGGCGTGGCCCGCGTCCACGCCATCGTTGAACTCAATCAGCAGACCACCGTTCTCAAGCGTGATGGTGTGGGATTCGCCACCCAGGTCACCCTTCTTGATGCCGTCCACAAGGTCTTGCAGCACTACCTCCCACTTGTACACCTGCGAGGCCACGACGATGTCAGCTCCTAGGGCGGTCTGGTTGGACTGGGTCCCGAACCACTTCGCACCGTGCTCTGCGGCCACACCGGTGGCACCGACGACCATCTGGGCCGTACCGGTCAGGATGTCCGCACCGTTGGCCACGTGGCCCTGGGCGGCCTCGGCAGCTAGGGCGACGTCGCTGAACGACTCGATGTAGTTCACGTTGACGGTGATCCCGGAGACGGTCGCCGTAGCGCCGTTCACGAAACCGTCGACGTACAACTTGGCGTCGCCGACAGCGATCGGACCAATCACACCGATGATGCCCGTGCTGGTCATACTGGCCGCCATGGTGCCCATCACGTAGCCACCCTGATCGGAGGCCGCGGTGTAGGCCGACACGTTGGGCAGGCCGAAGGTGTCGGCCGACGTCCCCCAGGCGAAGGCCACGTCCGGGAAGTCGGCGGCGATCTCCTGCAGCGAACCGCCGTACTGGGAACCGTGGCCGATGACCAGGTCGTACCCCTCCTCGGCATAGGCCCGGATAGCGGCCGCGGCGTCGTCCACGATAAAAGTGCCGTCGGTAATGTCGACCGCACTGACCCCGGTCAGAGCGTTGACTCCATCCACGATGCTCTGGGAGAACGCCAAGTCGTTACTGGCGCTTGGCGCAACGATGGCAATCCGGAACCCGTCATCCCCTGATGCCCCCTCAGCATCTGAGCCACAGGCCCCTGCCAGGAGACCCAGGACCGCCAACATGGCTCCAAGGCCCACCACTTTTCGGTACTTCCGTGCCTGCATGCTAAATCCCTTCGTGAGGTTCTAATCCGGCTGAAATACCGGATTTGATCGGCGGCGATCTTCGCACACCGTGGGCGTCAATGCCCCCGATCGAACGGCCGGGTTAACGCGGCCGGCTGACCGACCGTCCGACTGATGACCACGAGGGCGAGGATGGTGAGCACCGCTGGCGCCATGGCCGTCAGACTGGAAGCGGCGCCTGACACCAGGCCGAGCGTCTTCCACTGGAGCACGGTGGCCGACACCATCCCAAATAGGAGCGCCCCGGCCATCACGCCCATCGGGCGCCACGCCCCAAAATAGACCAGTGCGATGGCGATGAATCCCTGCCCGTTGGTGAGGTTCTGCTGGAAGATGCCTAGTTCGGCGGCTAGCACGGCACCAGCCAGACCGGCCAGACCGTTGGCCAGCAGAACGGTCGTGTAACGGACCCGGACAACGCTCACGCCGAGACTGTCGGCCGCTGCCGGATTCTCGCCCACGGCACGCACATTCAATCCGAACGTGGTGCGGTTCAAAAGGAAGGCCACCACGGGGACTAGCAGAAAGGCGATATAGACCAGCACCGAGTGTTGGAAAAACATCTCGCCGACCTTGGGGATGTCGGCTAGCAGCGGTATGTGTAGATCGCCGAAGCCACGAATGGGGATCGGGGTCCCGACCTTCTTCTGGAAGAGCAGGTCGCTGATGCCTAGGCCAAACAGGAAGATGCCGATGCCGCTGATGCCCTGCTCGGCGCGCAGGCTGACCGTTATCACGCCGTAGACAAGGCCCATAACCAGACCGACAGCGATGCCCACCAAGATCCCGGCGACAGGATTTCGCGTCTCGAGAATGGTCCAGTAGGCGCCAAACGCCCCGAGCAGCATCACTCCGTCGACACCCAGATTCAGGACCCCGCTGCGTTGCCCGATCGTCTCACCTAGGCCGGCGAGTAGGAACGGCGTGGCAAGGCGGATCCCGGAACCAACCACGAAGACCAGCGAAGCCACGGTGAAGAACTCGCTCATAGGTCGCAGTCCATTTCCTGAGGTTCCGCCAGTGCCGTCCCGCCGGATCGGCCGGCGACACGCTCCCGGCCAATGGCCCGCCCCTGGCCCCAACTCTCACTAACGGCCCGACGGAGTCGGTCACTGCTCACCACAAAGATCACCACAAGGCCGTTAAGTGCGACCACCAAGGCGGCAGGCACCTGGACGGCCCGTTGCATAGCGTTGGCGCCGAACTGCAACCCACCGAAGAAGAACGACGACGGGATGGTCCAAAGCGGATGCAGGCCGCCGAACAGGGCAGTCACGATGCCGTTGAAGCCCGCCGAGCCGGTGAACCCAACGCTGGAGCCGTCGGTGACAAACCGGTGTGACTCGCTCCCAAAGACGAGAATGGCTCCAGCCAGACCACACATGGCTCCACTCAACGTGAGGGCGGCCACAATGGTCCGCTTCACAGGCATCCCTGCGTACCTGGACGCCGCGTTCGAGTGGCCGACAGCGCGTAGGCGATAACCCAACGAGGTCCGCCACAGCAGCACATAGGCCAGCACAGCCATACCCACTGCCACCAGCACCCCGATGTGCAGTCGGGTCCCGCCGGGCAGCAACGGGAGGTCGGAGTTTTCCGATAGGCGCTGGGTCTGGGGCAGGCGTCCGTGCTCCTTCTCGTAGGGATCCATGATCAAGTCACGCAACAGGAAGTTCATGAGTTGCACGGCCACGATGTTCAACATGATCGTGGACAGGATCTCATTCACCCCGCTGTAGGCCTTCAACGCACCAGGGATCGCTCCCCAGATCGCCCCACCCGCTAGACCCCCCGCCAGCACCAGGGGCACCAAGACCAAACGCGGCAGCTCGCCGCAGTTGAGCGCCACCAGCGTGGAAACGATCGCGCCAGCGATCATCTGACCCTCACCACCAATGTTGATGACCGATGCCCGAAAAGCGATGCAGATGCCGATGCCGACCAGCAACAGCGGCATCGACTTGAGCGCCGTGTCGGCCAGTGCGTCAACATCACCAAAAGCGCCTTCAAGCAGGGCCTGATAGCCCTCCAACGGGTTCGCCCCTAGGGCCAGAAGCATTCCGGCTCCGATCAGGAACGCAGAAAGCACGGCGACCACGGGTACCAGCGGTCCCGCCATCTGCGGCCCGGTCACGTAAGCGAGTCGCTCCCGCAGCCATCTCCCCACCGAGGTGAAGGTAGCCCTTTTTCAACAAATCGTCGACACTTCGCTGGGCGGTGGATTCGCCAGACGGAAGCGCTGCGATACCGTCCCCCGATGCCCAACAACGTCCCACCCGGAGATCGCGACTCCCGGCCATCCACGCTGCTGATCGACCATGTCGACATCGACCAGAAGGTGAATTCAGGGGGCTACAAGTGGACCGACCGGGCGCCGAAGTGGATCCCGGCCTTCGTGGCCGAACACGACCTGGGCCCGTTCCCAGCCATGCAGGACCGACTGCGGGAGGTGGTGGACCTCGGTGGTTTCGGCTACCACACCACCATCGACCACATGATCGAGGCGTTCTGCGGCTGGTCGGCCCGACGCCATGGCTGGACACCCGACCCGGCACTCACAGTCGCCAATACCTCGGTCATCCAGGGCGTCTGGTCGTGCGTGGAGGCCTTCACCGAGCCAACCGGGGCCGTCATCCTCACTCCACCCATCTACTTCCCGTTCAACACCATTGGCGAGTCGACGGGTCGACGCACCGTGGACTGGCCCCTCACCCGAAACGACGACGGATGGCACTACGACCTCGATGGGTTGGCTCTTCTGCTGGCCGACGATCCAGGCATTCAGATGCTGCTGTTGTGCCACCCTCACAATCCGACAGGTCGGGTGCTCACCAAGGACCAGCTGACCCGGATCGTGGCACTTGCCTCGGAGCACGACGTGGTGATCGTGTCCGACGAGATCCACGCCGACTTCACCTATCCGGGTACCACCCACGTGCCCCTGGCCACCATGCCGGGGGCAGCGTCCTGCACGGTGACCGTCACGTCGGGCATCAAGACCTTCGCCATGGGTGGGCTCCGGGCCTCAGTGACGGCGTTCGCCGACGAGGACTTGCTGGCCCGCTACCGGAGGATTCCCGAGCATCTACTGGGTAACCCCAATCGCCTGGGCTGCGAGGCGGCGATCGTCGGTTGGGAAGAGGGCGATGCCTGGGTGGACCAGCTGGTCGCCCTGTTCGACCACCACCGCCACCACCTAGCGTCCCGTCTCGCCGACGAGTTACCCGACGTCTGCATGCACGTTCCCCAGTCGACCTTCTTGGCCTGGCTGGACCTCTCGGCGTTCGGGCCCGGCGACCGGCCCGGACGATGGCTCCGCGACCGGGCCGGCCTTGACTGCAAAGACGGGCCGCTGTTCGGACCGGGCGGCGAGGGCCATGCCCGGCTGACCTTCGGTACCTCTACGGCCATGCTCGACGAGATGATCGACCGCCTCGTCGTCGGCATCGGAACGAGCCCGGGATCGAGTCCTGAAACCGGTATCGGAAACAACGCCTTCCGCTAGCCTTATGTCACCAGTAAGAAACGTGCGGGCCACCGACATGGTGGTCCGTTCGCCGTTTTCTCGAGAGATCGGACCCAACGCTGTGGTGGCCCGGTCTCCTTCCAGGAGGTACCGAGATGAAGTCCGCACCCACTGACGACATGGTCCATGTCACCCGCTGGCACTGGGGATCCAAGGAATGGTCTCCGTTCTCGGCGACCGAGATGGACCGCCGCCAGAACGCCCTCCGGGCCCACCTGGCTGCCGAAGGCGTCGATGCCTGCCTGCTGACGTCGTTCCATAACATCTGCTACTACTCCGGCTGGCTGTACTGCTACTTCGGACGTAAGTACGGCATGGTCGTGGACGCCGAGGACGCCACCACGATCTCGGCGGGCATCGACGGTGGTCAACCGTGGCGTCGTACTCACGGCGACAACGTCGTCTACTCCGACTGGCGGAGGGACAACTACTACCAGGCTGTTCGGGACCTGACCCCGGGCGTTCGTCGTCTCGGCGTGGAGTTCGACCACCTCTCGGTCGACCAGTTCCGAGCACTCGAAGCAGCCCTCCCCGGCGTCGAACTAGTCGACGTCGGGGAAGCGACCATGTGGATGCGGACCGTGAAGTCCGCAGAGGAACACGACCTCATCCGTCATGGCACCCGGATCTGCGACCTCGGTGCCGCGGCCTGTGTGGATGCCGTGGTCGCCGGCGTGTCCGAACACGAGGTAGCCCTAGCCGTGACGCAGGCCATGGTCCGCGAGATTGCCTCCAGCTTCGACTTCGTAGAGTTGATGGACACCTGGACGTGGTTCCAGTCGGGCAACAACACCGACGGCGCCCACAATCCGGTCACCAACAAACTCGTCGAATCGGGCGACATCTTGTCGTTGAACACCTTTCCGATGATCTTCGGCTACTACACGGCGCTCGAACGCACCATGTTCTGCGACCATGTGACATCCGACGAACACCTCCGGCTGTGGGAGGTCAACGTCGAGGTCCACGAGCGCGGGCTCGACCTCATCCAGCCAGGGGTCCGATGCTGCGACATCGCCGCCGAGCTGAACGACATATACCGCTCGTACGGTCTCCTGAAGTACCGGTCGTTCGGGTACGGGCACAGCTTTGGCGTGCTCAGCCACTACTACGGCCGCGAGGCCGGCGTTGAACTCCGCGAGGACGTCGAGACGGTGCTCGAACCGGGCATGGTCGTGTCGATGGAACCGATGATCGCCATCCCAGCCGGTCAGCCCGGGTCAGGCGGCTACCGGGAGCACGACATCTTGATCGTGGGTACCGACGGCGCCGAGAACATCACCGGCTTCCCGTTCGGCCC
>Ga0315333_10000683_pt1 | contig 11204 bp, 10 predicted proteins | sample M120034915metaG_FD_204521 | JGI IMG/M metagenome (GOLD analysis project Ga0315333, IMG submission 204521) | Ammonia-oxidizing marine archaeal communities from Monterey Bay, California, United States - M1 200m 34915 | ecosystem: Environmental > Aquatic > Marine > Intertidal zone | place: USA...
TCTCTTTCAATCTTTTGGGTCCATGATATACGGCATACATTGAAGCCATGATAGCTAAAAGAACCTGAGCCGTACAAATATTACTAGTAGCTCTGTCACGGCGTATGTGCTGTTCACGTGTTTGTAGAGCTAATCGTAAAGCATTGTTACCATGCCTATCTTTTGAAATGCCTATTAATCTACCTGGCAAGTTTCTCTTGTACTTCTCTAATGTTGCCATAAATGCAGCGTGAGGGCCTCCAAAGCCCATCGGAACACCAAAACGTTGAGAATTACCTATTACTATATCGGCACCCCATTCACCCGGTGGTTTGAGAAGACAAAGTGAAAGTAAATCAGTTGCAGTTATAGCCATGGCTCCAACTTTTTTAGATTTACTAATTATTTCTGAATAATCCTCTATAGAGCCATCAACTGCAGGATATTGAAGTAAAATTCCAAAAACATCATTACTAAATTTAAAGTCTGAACATGAAGAAACTAAAACATTGATGTCAAGAGGCTCAGCTCTAGTTTTTATTACGTTAATAGTTTGAATGTTGACGGAATCTGAAACTAAAAAGGTAGAACGTTTACCTCCTAATAGATTACAAGCCATACTCATAGCCTCAGCAGCAGCTGTAGCTTCGTCTAAAAGAGAAGCATTTGCAATCTCCATACCTGTCAAATCACAAATCATTGTTTGAAAATTCAATAAAGCTTCTAATCTTCCCTGTGCTATCTCAGCTTGATATGGAGTATATTGAGTATACCAACCAGGATTTTCTAAAATATTGCGTTTAATAACAAGTGGTGTTTTTGTACCAAAATATCCATGTCCCAAAAAATTTCTATTAATTGTATTCTTAGATGCAATTGATTCCAATTCCATAAGAACTTCAGATTCAGAAATAGCTGAGGGAATATTCATTTTCTTAGACGAAATTATATTATTTGGAATTATAGAATTTGAAAAATCGGAAAGGTTTTTAAAACCAAGATAATCCAACATTTCCTCTACTTCATTAGATGATGGGCCAATATGTCGATTAAGGAATTTGTCGGGATGCAATGATTCTTTCATAAATAAATATTAGGTAGTATGACGAATGGAGATTATGAGTGTTTGGTTAGTTTTTAAGCATCAGTTCTATTTATTTGCCCATCCCTAACTAGCTATCTCCATGGTAAGGAATGCCATTAGGCTTTTCACCGTGGAAGAAGCTAACAGTCTGTTAGGATTGATTGCTCCCATGCTCAATGAATTGTGTGAATATTCTGTACGTCAAGAAATGCTAGAGGAGCAACTCGAAGAAATTATGGAAGAAGTTCGTGATGACTATAGAGCTGCATTGAAACCAGGTTGGGAGGAACTACAGGTAGAACTCGAAAATAATACTAATTATGTAAATAACTTAACTATGGAATTAGGAAAATTAGGAATTGAAGTAGATGATCCAACACTTGGTATTGTTAATTTTAATTCTCTAAGAGGTATTGAAACTGTCTTTCTTTCATATAAATTAGGTGAAAGTCATGTAAACCATTGGCACCATCTTGATGAGCAATACGAATGTAGAAGAATTATGGAAAGTGAATTAGATATTATTACTCAATAAAACTTTTTGAAGTGGGGCGGAATATGAAATTATGCTTAAAGCAAAAAAAATAACTGTCTTTATGCCTGCAGAAGGCGAAACTGAAATTTTTAATAATGTTGAATTTCAGTCAAATCCAGAAGTTAATATCCTTGCAATCTTTACTAATAAAGGTAAAGAATCTGTAATGTTCTCGGGTTTAAGTTTTAAAGTTGAAATGGAAGAGAGTGATGCTAAAGAATCATATGATATTGCACAAAAAGCTCATTCTATGTCCAAAGAACAAATGAAAATGATGTTGGAAAGAGAAAATGGACCTAGTGATAGATTTAGCTCTTCATTCGGATAAATGTCAAATATCAAACTAGTAGTCTTTGATATGGATGGAACGTTACTACAACCGCGTTCCTGTTGGGCTTATATACATGAACATTTTGGAACCGACAATACTGAAATGCTAAACAAATATATACAAAATAAAATAACCGATCAAGAATTTGTAAAAGCTGATGTAAAACTATGGGAAATGAGTAGTGAAAAAATAGTAAATGAAAAATACATAAATACAATACTCGATGAAATCGAACCAATAGACGGAGCTGAAAAACTAGTTTCAGATTTACAAAAGAATGATATAGATACTATTTTTTTAACTGGAGGAATTACTTTTCTCGCTAAAAAATGGGCTGGAAAATGGAATATGAAAGAACCTTTAGCCAATAATCTTATTGATGGTGATGATGGTCATTTAATGGTAGAAGTAGGGGCAAGTGGGCATGCAAAAGGTGAAGTCATGGATAACTTGTTAAATGATTTGAAATTAGAAAAAAAACAAGTAGCCGCCATAGGAGATACTACTGTTGACATCCCTATGTTTGAAAGAGCAGGGTTGGCAATTGCAGTAAATACTAATGATAAAACCGTTATTGAAAAAGCTGATTATCATTTGAAAGGTAACCTAAGTGAACTTAAAAATTTAATTATAAATTGGTAATAAGCTATAATTATATGTTGTCTATAGAGGAATATGGCACTTCGTCAAAATATTGTATTTTTGTTTATTATTTTTATAACTTTTATACTTATTGGTCAAGTCAAAGCTGATGAATCTAGCATCGATATCACCACTATCAAATATACTAACGATTTTGAAAATGGGGAAGCTGTAACTATTGTCCAAAGTGGCAAAAATGAATCAACTGAATATAGCTTCAAGATATTTGATGATGATAATGATTTTCCTGACAATTGGGAAGAAACATCATTTGATGATAGCGAATGGGAAACAGGAAGTGCTCCTTTTGGAAACAAAGCAAATGGAGGAATCGAGCCAGGAACAATATGGCAATCTGAACATACTGACGGGAGTGATGGAGATAATGACTATATCATTATAAGAAAAAATTTCACTATTGAAGATACGTCTGCAGTATTAGGTGGTAAAATAAAATCGGCTTATACGAATTATTATGCCGTATATTTGAATGGTCAACAAATTCAAAATTGTTTAAGTTATAGTGGAGGGTGCTATGAAGGTGAGGCTGAATATTGGAACAAAGATATCAGTATAAACATAAATCTTTTCACGGAGGGAAATAATACTCTTGTTTTAGTTGGTAGAGACAGTCTTTGGGGTGGCGGTGACAACACAACCTGGCTAGATTGTGAATTAGATTTGAAGGTTCAATCTTGGAGCGAGAAACCCATTATTCTTGGAGATGACTTAGTACTTGGAATTGATTTCTTCAACAATGAAGAAAGCAATGTAACCGATTTGAACGTGACCTTAGAAATAGAAGGGGCCGAATTTGTAAATCAGACAATTGAAATAGAAAACAATAAAACTTTTGAGTGGAGAGTTGAATGGACGCCAGATAGACTAGGTGAATTCAACGTAACGGCAAAGGTTCTGAATAAAAGTCTAACAAGATTTATACATGTAGGATATTATGCCTACAATTTTTCAGTGGATGATGATTATAATGTAGGTAATACTAGTGAACTCTTAACTTACAATATAACTATATCAAACGAAGGTAATGTGGATGACAATTACACTTTTCAAATATTTGGGACATATAGTTCTTGGGAAGTAGATTTTGTCCCAAGTGTCATTAATCTCTCTCCAGGTGAAACTGGAACAGTTATACTTGAAATAACTCCCGATAACAATACTTATTCAGGAATTTATGAATTAACCTTGACAGCGCGTTCACAATATCATGGTGAAATAGAAAACATGATTGTTCAAAGTGGACGTGATAATGAAACTGAATGGAAATGGGTGAATTCAACAGGAGGTAGGCTATACGAAGAAAGTAACACAACATGGACAGAGATTGATTTTGTACCAAACTCAAATTGGACTCTCTCTCCTGCTCCATTCGGAGATGATGATCTAGGTGGCATCGACTACAATACTGAATGGTCGGGAAACAATTATGCATACTTTAGGCATATTTTTTACATAGATGATCTTAGTAATTACGAAAATGATACGCTCAGCCTGAATATGGCAGCTAATAATTATGGAACGTACTATCTAAATGGGGAAGAAATATTCGATGATTTAGGATGGGGGAGTGGACATTATGCCGAATATTGGAATGAAGAAATTAAATTCAATTCAAGTATATTGAAAGAAGGAAAGAATGTTCTAGCCTCTGTGGTTAGAGAAACAGGGAACACACAATGGTTTGATGAAGAACTAGTCACTGTAACGCCTAAATCTTCTGCTTGGGGATTCCAACCAGAATATCTTTCTCTTAAACTTGAGGTGCTACCTGTATATGATTTTGAATTGGTAGCTCCAATAAGTGATAAATCTGTATCTCAAAACGAATTATGCTGTGAAGATGAATGGAATTATAGATTTGAAATATGGGCATACAATCAAGGTAACATAGAGGATTCATATGAAATTAGCATAACTCTGAATGATACAATTAACTTTACAATCGTAGATTACAACTCAATTGTACATGCTGATTTTGCTGAAGAAGCAACCATAAATCTAACTATTGCTCTAAACGCTTCTGTTACTGAATTCTCAACTGGCGAATTTAATATTTCTGTGACTTCAATGAATTCAACTACTCCAGATACGAAATATATTATTGTTAAAGCAAGATTATACGTCATTCCCGATACTCTATCACCTGGAACTTATACTCTATCACCTGAACTAGTTAACAATTCATCTTTTGAAATTAATTGGTATGTTCATGATTGGTACAAAACCAATGAAATTATGGGAAATGACACAAAATATTTCATTATAGAATATATGACTGACAGTGGAACTAATGGTGAAACTTGGGGAGATTGGATATTTTGGAATAATTTCTCCAGTGAAATTAACTCTGCTATATTTCCTTATGGCATTGATGGGCATAAGTATCGTTTTAGATCTATGGGAGGTGATAATGAAGGCCTTGTAGAAGATAAAGAAGATAAATATGATAGTCAGACATTAGTAGATCTTTCCGCACCATACGCCAATGTAAATTTAAGATTATCAAGTAATCTTACTAATTTAGACTATATTGAAATTGAATGGAACATAAATCATCCAAATATTACTAGTTATAGCATAGAGTATCGTCGTCCTTTTAATGACAGTCAAACATGGATAACTATAGAAGAAAATACTCTAGCAAAATGGGTAGGATTCAATATACCTATAGATGGAATATATGAATTTAGAGTATTAGCTTACGATGAAGCTGGTAATGAAGGCATTTCAAACACGACCGATAAATTAACTGTTGACAGAATAGCTCCAGTTACTAATCTTGTAGATATTCCTGAACTGATTGGTTCAAATTCAATGATTATGGATATAGAAAACTTAGATGACTGCGTAAATCTAAGTTTGTATTATTCATTGTCTAAAGAAGGAGAAGAAATATTTCCACTGGAATGGATACTATATGGTGAATATATGGTCAATGATTTCCCTATTTCGATTAATACAATTAATGAGAATCATTATTATTTCAGAATTATAGCATATGACTTAGTTGGAAATTACATTCTTAATGAGAGTTATGAAGAATTTATAGTTGATCAGAACATACCCAAGAATATTAGAAATTTAGAACTAAAGGACACTAAAGAAATTAGCAATGGGACTACAAATATTGCCATTACATTCCAAAGTTCTCAATCACAAGATGTTATAGGATATCGGATTTATCGCTCAATTAATCAAAATGAAACTGGAGAAATAGTAGGCTACTTAGAATTTGGAGAACTTTATCTTTCTTACAAAGATTTAGATGTAGAACTTGGGCACAAATATTACTACTCAGCAGTGGCAGTAGATAGAATGGATTATGAATCTGATGTTGAAGTTAGCTCCATAGTTCTTGAAATAGAAGAAAAAACTGTGGAAGAAAGTGAAAATGGAAGTTCAAGCAATTCCATTTTTATTGGTGCTGGACTTTTAGGGCTTGTTGGTTTAGGAGGTGCTGGATATTATTTCATAGGAAATAAAGGAAATGAAGAATTGGTCACTGGAATTGCAGAAGTTGTTGAGACTGAAGAAAATTTAGAAAGTGATGCAATCGATTCTAAATTTACAGAAATAGATGGGGAATTATTGTGTAGTGCTTGCGGATCTATGTTTGAGATATCTGAAGAGAAGATTTGCCCGTCATGCGGCACATTTGATGAATAAAAACAAAACTTCAATAAAAGAGGGCTTATAGAATAATATGACCAATGTCTTGATAGATAGAAAGGATAAAATTGGAATTGTTACTGTTAATCGTCCTGAACAGATGAATAGCCTTAATTCAAAAACAAGAACCGAGATGGCTGAAGCTTTTGAGAAACTTGGAAATGAAAGCGGAATTTCTACTATCATCTTGGTTGGAGCTTCAGGAAAAGCATTCATTGCTGGAGCTGACATTAAAGAATTCTTAAAACTTGATTTAGAAACTGAAAAAGATCTAAAGAAAGATTGGATAGTAACTGAAATAATTGAAAACTTATCAAAACCAGTAATTGCTATGATAGATGGTTTTTGTTTAGGAGGGGGCTTAGAAATTGCAATGTCTTGTGATTTGAGAATAGCTAGTAATAGAACTAAATTGGGCCAACCCGAAATAAATATTGGAATCATACCTGGGGCTGGTGGAACTCAGAGATTAACTAGATTAATTGGTGAAGGGCGTGCAATGGAAATGATTCTTACAGGAAGAATGATAAAAGCTGAAGAAGCCTTACAATATGGAATTCTAAATTTTGTCTTTGATCATAAAGAATTGGAAATTAAAACTATGGAAATTGCAAAAACTATTACTGAAAAATCACCCTATGCAATTGAAAGAGCAAAACGAAGCGTTAAATCTGTCTCAAATATGAAACTTGAAAAAGGCCTTCAATTTGAACGTGAAATGTTTCTAGAATGTTTTAATTCTGAAGATGGAAAGGAAGGTATTACGGCATTTATGGAAAAAAGAAAAGCTAATTTTAAAGGTAAATAATAGGATAAAATTTGAAATTAGCTGATAAAGTTAAATTTGTAACTTCAACACTAGAAAAATTATACCCCAAACCTGAAATTCCTTTAAATCATGAAAATAATTTTACTTTTCTCGTAGCAGTTATGCTTAGTGCTCAAAGTACTGATAAAAAAGTAAATGAAATAAGTCCAAGATTGTTTAAAAAAGCAAATACGGCCGAAAAAATGAACCTTTTAAGTGCTGATGAAATTAAAAATTATATTAAAGAAATTGGACTTGCACCAACAAAATCCAAAAATATAAAAAAAATGTCTCACCAATTATTATCTTTACATGGAGGAAAAGTACCTAACACTTTTGAAGAACTTGAGAATTTAGCAGGCGTGGGCCATAAAACTGCATCTGTGATTATGTCACAAGCTTTCAATCATCCAGCTTTTCCAGTAGATACGCACATTCATCGATTGGCTTTCCGATGGAAATTATCAAATGGGAAAAATGTGACAACAACTGAAAATGATTTGAAACGTAAATTTGATGAAAGTTTATGGAATAAACTTCATTTACAAATGATTTTTTATGGAAGAGAATGGTGTCAAGCTCGAAAAAAAGAATGCAACTGCCAAATATGTTATAAAATAAAACATCATAGATAGCTATATGGGGACCCTTACGGAATAATAAACAATGGCTAATTGGAATGAGCGTTTCTTAAATCTTGCAATTCATATATCAAATTGGAGCAAAGACCCATCCACGAAAGTAGGATGTGTTGTTGTGGGGCCTGACCGTGAAATTAGAAGTACCGGTTTTAATGGATTACCAAGAGGAATTGAAGATAACGAGGAAAGACTAAATAATCGAGAAATTAAATATCCAATGATTTGTCATGCTGAAGAAAATGCAATTATGCATGCAGCTAGAATTGGGATATCATTGAAGGAATGTACTGCATATGTAACATGGCCGCCATGTACACGATGTGCAAGATCATTAATTCAAGCCGGAATCCTGACTGTTATTTATCCTAAGAATACTGACATACCTGATAGATGGGCCTCTGACTTTGAGCTATCAATGAACATGTTTAAAGAAGCTGGAATTGAACTAAAAACTGCGTAACTAATCTTCAATAGATTCTTCTTGGTTACTCAAAAGCTCTTTAATATTCTTTAAATGTTCAACACCCGTATCTGATTGGATATTTTCAGTTATCAAATCTCTGACTTTACTAGGTGAAGGAACACCAAAAAGACAATCATGTGGATTATGTCTAATTTTTTTAGAGGAGCTACGCGAGCCACCTGCAAGACCAATGCTTAATCCTTTTACTTCAGTACCTGAGCCAGCTATCACCATAGACTCATCACTTCCAGTTCCGAGGCCTGAACCCGTAAGTGGCAATACTGTGCCATAGCCAAAGATAGTCCCGACGACACCTTGTTCCATCTTTATATCTTCAATGTGATTATAACGTACCTGACGCTCACTATTATTCATGAGAAAACTGCTCTTAAGAACTATTCGATTATTAGTAAGATAATAAGTAAAAGAACGACGATAAGCATTAACTGAAAGCATTCCTAAAAAGCCAACTGCTGCAGTCAAACTAGGGATAAACCAAAGGCCAAAATCCATTGTATCTTCCATTTTCCAAGCATGATAAGACATTACTAAAATCCCTAAAAAGGCAACGCCACTATAAAGTCTAAAAATACTTTGACCACCTGAGTCTAAGAAAAAGAAACGTGCTAAAAAACCAACTATAATCAAACCTAAAGACCAAATCATAGCTCCAGCTAAAACTTCATTCGCAAAAGGTATCTTTATTATATATTCATAAAGAGGGAAGGCAGTAAATTTATCCTGGGCAAAAAAATCATAAATTATGTAGGCCCATACTAATAATAGAAAGAAAATAACATATAAATAAAAAAATGAGAATACATGAGGACGTAATTGCATTTTTAATTCCTCATCTCTTAACAATACTAACTCAGACATGTAGTTACCATTGAGTGGGGTGGTTAAAACATTTTCATATTACTCTAACATTTATTTATCACTTCTTATTTGAAGAAAACAAGTTAATACATATGCGAAGAAAAATTGTGAAAAAGAGAAAAGAAAATGAGGCTGGCAAAACACTTTCAAAAATAAAAGGTGGAAAGGAACTTGAAATGGCAGCAATTATTCTTAAAGAATTGGCTCAGAGAAAGAAACGAAAAAGCGAAATTAATAGTAAAGAAAATAATTTAAAAGAAATTAAAAAGAAAGAAAAGAAAACTGAAATACCAATAAAAAAAGATAAAAATGATAAAATAAAGAGAATAAAAGAACTTGAAAATCTAAAGAAAATGGGTATCATTAAAGCAAATGAATTTGATAAATTAAAAAACGACCTTATGAGTTAGAAGTATGTTCTGATGAAGCTACAATATAGACTCCGTAAAGAACTATAATACCTCCAACCAAAACTCCTAGGCTTGGTATTTCATCAAATATTAACCATGCTAAGATACCTGAACCAATAGGTTCAACGAGTAACGTTATAGAAATTACATAGGCTGGTAAAAAGGCAAGGGCCCAATTTTGCATGGTATGTCCTAATAAAGTTGGCACTAATGCCATTAAGAAAAATAATTGGAACTCTGAATTAGAAATCTTCTGATATTCTAAACCTTGAATTAATACAACAATCCACATAGCAACTGCACTTGATAGATAAACAATGAAGGCATAAGTCGGTAAACTAATTTTTTTACGATGTTTACGACCTCCGAGATAATACAAACCTGCAAGTATGCCTGATACAAACGCTAAAAGATTACCCTGAAAATTACCCGGATCCTGAAGTAAATCACCACCAAAAAGAATTATTATTCCGGATAAAGCTAGTAATGTACCTAGAATTCCTTTTTTATTGAGACTTTCACCAAAAACCAACCACCCAATGATAGAAACATAAACAATATGGCAAGTACCCAGAAGAACAGAAGCGGCAACTGAAGTGGCTTTAACTGAAGAAATCCAAAAACCAAAATGAGCACCTAAAATAAGGCCAATAACTACTAATTCTATAATGTCCTTAAATTTTAACGAAAAGACTTCTTTAAATCTATCTTTAATTAAAAATGGTAAAAATAAAAAAGTTGCAAATGTTTGTCTATATGAACCAATAACTAATGGTTCACTACTACTCCAACGTATAAGGATTGCAGAAGTTGAGATAGCAAATATGCCTACTATTAAAGCAAAATACGCCATTTTCTTATTATTCTCTTCAATATTCATAATTCAATAATTAATCAAAGATATAGGAGTAGATAAATGTCTGCGAGACGAAGCTGGAGGTTCATACCATTTTAATTCTAGATCTGAACTTACTTCAACTTTTTCAGGCCTATCATATTTTTTACTACATGATTTACAACGATAATATGAGTTTTTACCAGAAGAATGCGTTCGCTTACCGCAATCACAAATTGGATTTGGTGGCCTTGAATATCTAGAAACTAAAGCCAAAATTCTCAATTTTTCTAAATTTATTGTTCCATTACTTACACTTCCACATACTGTTACTGAATCGCCAATCTCTAGCTTGTCTACCATATGTCTAAAATTTTTAGTCGGTTCAAAAGCTGCACAATTTACAGTGTGTTTAAATTTATCTTGTACTTCAAAAAAACGGTGTCCGCCCTTAATTACAATAGGTTTTGAATTAATCGTAACTTCTATAATTACACTATCACCATCTTTTATTTCTGAAATTTCTTTGGGAATAAGATGGTCGTCTGTAGCTTGATTTGTTTTGTATAATAACCATCTAGAAGGTATTTCAGGGCCCAAATTCTTGAAATTTTCAATTAACTTATCTCCATTAGTACCTCTAAATCCCCATAAAACGGGGCATGGTGAATTTGGAACCATCGCAATTTTACCGTCTAAATCAGCACATGAAAATACGGTTTTAATATTAGATACTTTTTGAACTGTTGAAATATCAATATTTCTCTTTGTTCCCCACTTATCTTTATTTCTATATCCTATCAACTCCCATGTATGTGAAATGCCAGTAATCTTACTAAAATTACCTGACCAAGATAAAGAACAAGCTGCTCCAAATATACCTCTAGATCCTCTTAGTCCTGAAGAA
>Ga0315333_10000706_pt1 | contig 11049 bp, 12 predicted proteins | sample M120034915metaG_FD_204521 | JGI IMG/M metagenome (GOLD analysis project Ga0315333, IMG submission 204521) | Ammonia-oxidizing marine archaeal communities from Monterey Bay, California, United States - M1 200m 34915 | ecosystem: Environmental > Aquatic > Marine > Intertidal zone | place: USA...
GGTGATCTTGTAATAGTATCAAACGCTGGCGGACCAGCTATAATTTCAACTGATTCATGCTCTAAACTTGGAATTAAAATGGCAAAAATTGAAGAGATCAGATCAAAGATTGACACAGTGATTCCACCGTGGGGAAGCTCAAGAAATCCCGTTGATATTGTGGGTGATGCAGATTTTAATAGATTCGAGAATGTCCTTAACGAAGTTTTACAACACAAGAATGTTGGATCAGTAATTTCAATGTGTACACCTTCTGCTACACTTGATTATGATAAACTCGCTGAGGTGATTGTAAAGATGTCAAAAAAATACAAGAAAACACTGCTCGCAAGTTTGATGGGTCTAGATGAGGGAATCACAAACAGAGAAATTCTTGCTGCCGGAGATATTCCATATTATACGTATGCAGAAGGTTCTATACGCGCACTTAAGGCCATGCTTCAGTTTGTTGACTGGACTAAAGCACCTGATGGAGATGTAACAGAATTTAAAGTTGATATGAATAAGGCTAAAGCCATATTTGATAAAGTAAAGTCAGAAGGGAGAACAAACCTTCTAGAAGACGAAGGACGAGAAATTTTAGATGCATATGGATTTCCACTGCCAGAAAGCAGCATTGCTACTACAGAAGACGAAGCAGTTGATGCTGCCAACAAGATAGGATATCCAGTAGTAATGAAGATCTCATCACCACAAATTGTTCACAAATCAGATGCTGGCGGCGTAAAAGTGAATCTCACAAATGACGCTGAGGTTAGTGATGGTTTTAAGACAATCATGGAAAATGCAAAAAAATATGATAGTAATGCTGAGATCAAAGGAGTTTTAATTGTTGAAATGGTTAAGGGTGGAAAGGAAATGATTATTGGTTCAAAACTTGAACCTGGTATGGGTCCTGTAGTTATGCTTGGCATGGGCGGAATCTATGTGGAAATTCTGAAAGATGTAACGTTCAGACTTGCACCTTTGACTGATCAAGAAGCGAATTATATGATTTCTTCAATTAAAACTAAAAAATTGTTAGATGGAGTTAGGGGAGAGAAACCATCTGATATCAATAAACTCTCAGAGTGCATTCAACGATTATCACAACTTGTTACTGACTTTAAAGAGATAAAGGAATTAGATATGAATCCTGTTCTTGTTATGGAAGATGGTCAGGGTTGCAAGATTTTAGATGTACGTATAGGCATATAAGATTAGGCTTAGCTACTACTGGAAACTTTTTAATTATTTATAACAGAAAATACTGTAGTAATTATGCAAAAAACTGTAAAACCGATAAGAACAGGAGAAGAATATATTCAGAGTCTACGTGGACGTGATCTAAAAGTTTACTTATTTGGCGAACTTGTTAAGGAGCCAGTTGATCACCCAATTATTCGTCCTTCAATTAATGCAGTTGCAAAAACTTATGATCTTGCAGTAGAAGAAGAAGATCTAGCATTTCCTCAATCTTCAATATCAGGCGAAAGAGTAAATCGTTTCTTACATATTGCTGAAAGTGCACATGATTTAGTTTTACAAAATAAGATGCAAAGAAAACTTGGACAACTCACAGGTACATGTTTCCAAAGATGTGTTGGTATGGATGCATTAAACTCACTACACTCTACAACATATGAGATTGATGAGAAGCATGGAACAAAATATCACGAAAGGCTATTAGAATTTATTAAAATGGTTCAGCATGAAAATTTGGTTATTGGTGGAGCTATGACTGATGTTAAAGGAGACAGAAGTCTTGCCCCAAGCGAACAAGAAGATCCTGATTTGTTTGTGCACATTGTAGATAGAGATGAAAAAGGAGTTTACATTACTGGTGCAAAAGCACATCAAACTGGCACAATCAACTCTCACTGGATGATCATTATGCCTACTATGAGATTATTAGAAAATGATAAAGATTACGCTATAGTGGGTGCAATTCCAGTAGATGCACCTGGAATAAAGTACATCTATGGCAGACAATCATGTGATACGCGGAGTATGGAACAAGGAGATATTGATGTTGGAAACTCTGAGTATGGTGGACAAGAAACAATGGTTATTCTTGATAAAGTATTCATTCCAAACGAAATGATTTTCATGGATGGTGAATATGAATTTGCATCAATGTTAGTTGAGAGATTTACATGTTATCATAGAAGAAGTTATGTTTGTAAAACTGGACTAGGCGACGTTCTAATTGGTGCGGCAGCTGCAATTGCAGATTATAACGGTGTACCAAAAGTATCACATATCAAAGATAAGATAATTGAGATGACGCATCTAAACGAGTCAATTTATGCTGCAGGCATTGCAGCATCATATCAAGGTCATAAAATGAAATCTGGTGTTTTCTTAAATGATGATATGCTAGCAAATGTATGTAAGCACAATGTAACACGTTTACCTTACGAATTAGCTAGACTTGCACAAGATATTGCTGGTGGTATATTAGTAACATTACCATCAGAAGCTGAATTTAGAAGTCCAGAAACTGGTCCTATATTAAAAAAATACTTGAAAGGAAAGTCAGGAGTTGAAGTGGAGAACAGAATGCGAATTCTTCGCTTAATTGAAAATATGACTATGGGTAGAAATGCAGTTGGTTATCTTACTGAATCAATGCATGGTGCTGGATCACCTCAAGCACAAAGAATTCAGATCGCACGTCAAATGCAATTAGGTTATAAAAAAAGACTTGCTAAGGATCTAGCCAAAGTCAAAGAAGAATCAGATGATATATCTGAGAATTCTGAATATTTTAAACGAGTATTCCAGTTAGAAAGTAAAGAGTAATTAGTCTCTGTCTGAATCATTTTTAGAATTAATTGATTCATCATCTTGTAAGGTAGACTCTTCAGTATTATTCACATATTCATTATCTAATTCAACATCATCAATTTTATTTGATTCTGTTTGTTCGGTTTCTACAATTTTTTCGGTATTCTGGAAAACTGATTTGTTCTTTTTTTTAGTTGATATCTGTTTTACAATCATTACACCAATAATTACTGCAATAATGATATAATTTATTGGTGGCTGCAAAATTTGAGTTATATATCCCACTTGGGGAATTATAAATTCAACTTTTCCAAGATAGATTTTTTCAGTAATTGGATAATCTACATTTTTCATTGAGCGTGGATTTGCATCACCCTTAGTCTGTAATGTTTTTGGCTCTTCACTAATTATGCTATCTACCCTATGAACAATTACTCTCTCTTCACCAAGTTCATATTTTGCTGGTGAATAAAATACAATAATGTCGCCTTTCTTTACATCTTGGAATGGTGTATTTCCTTCAACCACTATAACATCATAAACTTCTAAGGTAGGAATCATACTACCACTTGAAACTACGTAAAATGGATTTGAAGTTCCGAACACAACTTGTAAACTAATCCAAATAACGGCTATAGCTACAACAACAATTATGATGTCTTTAACTAGGTTTTTTGTTGAATTTGAAGCCAAATTACGATTCGTCATTAATTTAGTAAGATAAATCTTACCTGATTATTCTATAATTTTACTCCACAGCTCTCACAAAATTTTGAATCTGGTTTGTTGTCAAAATTACAACTCTGACATCTTAATCCCTCACCAGATTGAATCTCTGTTACTTGTGTAATCCCTGTACTGCTTTTTCCTAAAAATATAACTTCACCTACAGTTCCAATTCTATCCCAGTTAACTGTCACATCATTCCCTTCACTATCAGATATTACTAGAACTATTGTTTGATTTGAATTGACACCAACCTGCTTAGCGATCCCAATTTTTTTTGCATTTTCATCAAATACATCCATTCCCATGATTGATCTAAATGATGAATCTACTTGTGTTGTTTCTGAAACTATTTCTTCCTGCATTGTATTATTTACCTCTGCAAAATTTTCAAAATTAGCAAATGATGTTTGATCATTTTGCTCAATTGGATTTGCTAGACCTACTTGACCCACCTCATCAGGTTTTTTAAAATCACGATATTCTGCAATTGTTGAATCACATTCATTACAAATGTATTGTCCGCGTTCCACCAAAACCAAATTTTCTGCAACTTCTTCATTTGGATTTTCAAATTCAATTTTTGGACTACCTTCAAATTCTTTGTCACAAGTATTACATGTGTATTTAGAAATTTTTTCCGAGTCTAATCTTCCTATAGGTGCCAAAAATAGATCTGGTCCTCCAAGATTTCCTTTAGTTTGTTGTTCGTCAGAAACCCGTGCCATTATTGAACCACCAGAACCTCTTAATTTTTTTAGTCTAAGCTCGGCACTCATGCTGCATTAATTTTTTTACGTCATTTAAGTATATTTTTAAAAATAATTTTTATCATACTTATAATTTAATCATGAAATGATGTGAACATATTTAGATATGTTTGAATGAGATTTCTTGATAGTTATGGGAATAACACAAATAACAGATGCAAAAGCATGGGAAACCGATGTTATAAGTTCAGATAAACCTGTCTTTGTTGATTTTTGGGCAGAGTGGTGTGGACCTTGTCGTATGGTTGGACCCGTTGTGGAAGAACTTGCTGGAGATTATGAAGGTAAAGTTAATTTCGTTAAGGTTAATGTCGACCAAGCAGGGGAATTAGCCTCTAAATATAATATATTTAGTATCCCAACATTAATTCTTCTTCACAAAGGCGTAGTCATTGCACAACAGGTAGGTGCAGGTTCCAAAGAAACATATCAAAATATGATTGATAGAGCACTCGAAAAAATTTAGGCTCTACTAATTTTTTCTATTTTTATTCTAAACTATTTAATAGCTGATTTATTAAATTTCAAACATGTCATTAGGAGAAATTGACACATTAAATCTCACTTTCGATAAGTTACAAGCATTATTTGATGAATCTCAAGGATACTACGAATCATTTCTTGATGCAAATAACTTGTACAAAGCAGGAAAACTTTCTGATAAAGAATTCTTTCAAAAATTAGGTGATTATACTGTTGCTTATTCAGCATTAGAATTTTTAGCAGTTAAAACACTAATGGAAATGAAAAAAACACTGGATAGAGTTTCATCTGGTGCAGGAGTTGGTGGTACACAATCTCCTGGATTAATGCCAGGAATGGGGCAACCTGGAATGATGCCTGGTGGTATTCCTCCTCGTTCTGGTACTGCTGATAATCCTGTTGGCGCACCACCATCTGTTATGTCAGCACCTGATGCTTTTAATCAACCTGGAACACTACCAACACCTGATCCATCTTTGCTTCCTCCAAAACAAAGCGGTGGGAATTGTATTTCATGTGGTGGACAACTTAGACCAAATGCCAAATTTTGTACTAAATGTGGCACAAAACAATAATTTTAGACTAAAGTAGTTCCGCATTCACGACAAAATTTTGCAGATGATGAATTCTTTCCACCACATTCTGAACAAAATTGTTCTTCGTCAATAGTATCAGAATTTGCACTTCCATACATACCAGAACCTAAGACTGCACCAGTTGGAACATATTTGTCATCATCTATAATTTCAACTGGAGCAAAATCTTTCTCCTCAATGTACGTCATTAATCTTGGAATACCATCTTCTTTGTTTTCAGGATCTGGTACCATATCACCTAACCAAAATGAAAATCTCATCAAAGTAAGTTCTGGTGTTGAGAATGCCAGTGTATGTGCAGACATATAGTCATTAGCCGCCTCTTTACCATTGAAAACTTTCATGAATTTATAATTTTTATTTACTGTATAATGTTTTCGAGAATGGACCGAGAGGGAATCGAACCCTCGACATCCACGTTGCGAACGTGGCATTATACCCCTAAACCATCGGCCCTAGAATAATAACTGTTCATCAATGTATATTCATTTGCTCAACTAATATAGCAAGTAAATTCACACAAATTATCATGACATATGATTCTGTCATAGTTGGTTCTCATGTAATAACTCCACGTGGAATGGAAGAAAAAAACATAGTAATTAATGATGGAAAAATTGTTTTACTAACAACTGATATTCCTTCATGTGACAAAAAAATTCATGGTTCTAATTTAGTTAGTATTCCTGGTGTAATAGATACACATGTACATTATGGCGTTTATTCTCCTATCGATAACGCTGCTAAAACAGAATCACATGCAGCAGCTATTGGTGGAGTAACAACTATGATGAGGATGTTAAGATTAAACAGTTCATTTGAAAGTTCATTAGCAAAACAACTTGATGCAAGTTCAAACTCTCATTATGTTGATTATACAATTCATGCATCAATATTCAATGAGCAGCAAATTAATGGAATGAAGTTTTGTATTAACAAAGGAGTTTCTTCATTTAAAATTTACATGAATCTTGGAGGAGAGATTGGTCATGTTTACATGGACATGAATCCAGGTGAAAATAAGCTCATTGAATCAGAAGTTGACATGAATGACAAAATTGTAGAAAAAATTGTTCAGCATGCCGCATCAGTAAATTGTCCAGTACTTGTCCATGCAGAGGATTATCAGGAATGTGGATGTGCAATTAAAACCGCAAAACAAAAAAATCAAGATGGTTTACGTGCATGGTCTCAAAGTCGTTCACCTGATTTTGAAGTCAAGTCCATTAAAACAATATGTGAGTATGCTAGAAAATATAATTGTATAATTTACTTTGTTCATATAGGATCTACTCTCGCACTAGAACAAATAAATCTGGAAAGACAGCAAGGAACAAGAATTTTTGTTGAAACATGTCCTCACTATCTAACGTTGTCACATGAAAATCAAGATGGATATCTTGCAAAGGTTATGCCACCAATTAGAAGTAATAGTGACGTTGCATCTGTTTGGTCTGCAATAGAAAAAAATCAAATCGATACAATAGGCACTGATCATGTTGCAAACCAACTGAAATTGAAACTTGGAGGGGATGACGTTTGGAATACATTAGCTGGTTTTCCAGGAATTGGTACATCATTACCAATACTACTAAGTGAAGGAGTAAACAAAGAACGTATTAATCTCAACCAATTAGTTCGACTTACAAGTACAAACGCGTCAAAAATATTTGGATTAAAATCAAAAGGAAATTTGGATATTGGTTTTGATGCAGACATAGCGATGATTGATCTTAAGAAGGAAACAAAAGTTTCTACTTCACTTTTTGGCGGATTTTCTGATTATCTTGTATATGATGGTTGGAACCTAAAAGGTTGGCCTGTTAAGACAATTGTGAGAGGAAATCTAGTAGCAGAAGATTTTAAAATTATAGGTAAACCAGGATTTGGTAAATTCATTTCTAGATCAAGTTAGTGTATCAAATTTTCCATTTGTTTTTGCTTTGTAAACTACGTCAGGTTTTCTTGTAAAAATCCCTACTTCTAAAACGCCAGGCATGTTCAAAATCTTTTGTTGTAAAATTTTTGGATTTTTGATTATACCAAAATCACAGTCTAATATGATATTACCACTTTCTGTTACAAATGGATATCCTCGTTCTAAAACACGAAGAGTTGCAATTCCACCAATTTTTAGAATATTTCTTGCAATAATTTTTCTTGCTGATGGATGAATTTCAATTGGAACTGTTCTATTAAAATTTGTGGCAAATTTAGATTTGTCAGCCATTATGATAACTTTTTTTGCTGCACTGATCAAAATGTTTTCTTTAAGCAGTGCACCGCCACCACCTTTTATTAAAAATTTATTTTTATCAATCTGATCTGCACCATCAAACACTACATCAATTTTATCAATCTGATCCACATCTATCAGTGTAAGCCCACCTTTTTCAGCAATTAGTTTAATTTGCATCGATGTTGGTATGCATTTTATATTGATTTTTTTGGTTTTAACAAAAGTGGATAATGATTTAACAAATGCAGTTGCAGCCCGTCCACTACCTAATCCAACCACATAGCCATCTTTTACAAATTTCAAAGCATCTAAAGATAATGCTCTTATGGCATTATCAAATGACATTAATCCACCTCTGCTTGTTCAATCTTTGATAATGTTTTCAGGATATTCGATTTAATTTTTTCAATATCATCATCATCATCATCATCATCAGGTTCTACTGGTAATTGTATTTGGGGTTTTGACTCTTCAGCAATTACCGACTTTGTAATTTCTAATTTATCCTCTATAGGAACTTCTTCTTGTTTTGGTTTAATGTTTATTGGTGGCAATTTTTTTGGTGGAGTAATTACATCGCTATCTAATTGTGAAAGCATTTGATCGTATTTTGTTTGTTTAATCGAATCTAGTTTTCCATGTGATGTGAGTGTTGTAATTTCAAATTTTTTCTTAGATAATTGATCAGAATTCTCAATAAAATTTGGAATCGGTTTTTCAAAAACTGGTTTTATATTTTGAGTTGGTTCTTCTGGCTCTGGAATTATTTTTGACTCTTTTTTAGAGATATTTTGTTTTTGTTCTTCTGAAATCTGGATTCTTGATGTTAGTTCGTATAATCTTTGATCTAAATGTGATAATTTTTGATCCATCAAAGTGATTAATCCTTCACCAAGCGGTCCTAAATCTGGATGTTTACTTATAGTTTCTAATTTTTCAATTTTAGCTATAATTACTCCAAGTTGATGTTGATATCTCAACAGTAATCTGTCACGTTGAATTTTGTTTAGATCAGAATCATTATCATATAATCTTGAAATTGTTTTTGTAAGAATATCCTTTTCAACTTCTAACGAATGGAGTTGACTTATGATATGCTCATTTGCACCTATTTTTGGTGATTCTATTTTATTACCTAATGAGAAAAATTGTCTTAACATCTAAGTGTACCATTTGATCCAAGAGTATCTTCTTAATTTAGAGTCAGGATGACCACAACTTGCACATCGTTGATGACGTTTGTGAAATGAGTTTTTTCCACATCTTCTACATCTAATATGAGTTTTCTTCCTTGTCATCAAACCCATTGATGGTGTGCCTCTACTCATAGAATTTCACCTATTCTGGAGGTGGAGATATCATAATTACATTATCTCCACGTACAACAATGGATCCTAGACTTATTGAATCGCCTTCAGAAGGGACCTCTTCTGTTTGGTCGAGTAGCAGGTTCATGTGTTGATCAAAACCTAAGAGATTGCCTCTTATTGTTTTGTTACCTTTCAACTTGATCAGTACCATTTTGTTGATACTTTCATCGAGTACTTTTACTGCCATATCTACGGACATTTATTTCACTTATTGGATCACCTATTCAGGAGTATATTAAACGTTGACTGGTAAACTTTTCAATTTGATTCAGTAAGTCAAGATTGACACTCTTTTGCTAAATTACGAACAATTTCAACAATTAATTTTTGACCATCCTTCTTTGTTGCGTCTGTTGGATCACCCCAGACACCATTCTTTGTTACCTTAGGAAATCCACCAGCTTTTGTAGAAAGATTACTAATTCGTTTCTTTTCTTTTTCGCTTAATTCCTTTGTAATAAGACCTTTTTTCGCCTTTTTCATTTTTACCTTGTTTGAGATAGCTAACATCAGTGATGTTTCTACAAATCCTGCATGATCGAATTCATGACTCATAAAATGCCAATATGAGAATGTATTGACGTACCACCTATTGATGTGGTCTAAAACTGGTAAATTTCCATGATGTCCATTTAAGATGATAATTTTCTTGATATGATTTTTTCTAAGTGAGACAATAATATCAACCAGTATTTTCCTAAGATTATTCTCTTTAAGACTCAAATTGAAAAGAGGTTCATGCTCAAGCGAGACTCCATAACTAATAGTTGGAAAAACGATAAAACCACATTTTTTTGCCAAACGTGAGGCTATCTCTGTAACAATATCAGAGTCAGTTGATATCGGTAAATGTGCTCCATGCTGTTCAATCGAGCCTATAGGAATGATTACTGTGGGTTTTTTTGACTTGATTAGTTTTCTAAATTCAGGATCATATAGCTCATCAATGTTCATTACTTTCACTTTGATTTAGTGTGAACTTTTCTCCAGCGAACATCTAATTTGTTTGCTAGATGCATTTTGGCAGCTCGTAATAATGTATTTGCTTCTAGTTTTTGACCTGAGCATTTTATTGATTCTAATGTATCATCAGGAGAAACTTTGAAAGAATCCTGGAAAATTATTGGACCTTGGTCAAGATTCTCAGTAACATAATGCGCTGTAACACCAATAATTTTAGTTCCTCTTTCATATGCTTGTTCATATGCAAGTGCACCAGGAAATGCTGGTAGTAAAGAAGGATGAATGTTGATAATACGATTTGGAAATCTCCATACAAAATTTGGAGATAATATTCTCATATATCTTGCAAGAACAATCAGATCTATATCGTACTTTTTACATACTTGTAAAATCTTTGCTTCTGCTTTTTCTTGATTTCTTTCATCAATGACTACAAATGGTATATGCAAACTTTTCACTTTTGAAGATAAGGTTTTTTCAGTACCGATTATAACGGAAATCTTTCCTTTGAGGTTTTTCTTCTTATTATCACACAAAAAGACATCAAGGCAATGTAATTCTTTTGTAACAAAAATTGCAATGTTTTTTTGTAAATTTGTTTCATGATGACTACTAACTTCCATTTTTAGTTTTTTTGCAAGTTTTTGTAGATCTGAATCAAATTTTGCAACATCAATTTTTTTTGTGAAGGATGCTTCTAGATACATTCCAAACAGTCCTTTGATAACATTTTGATTTACTTTTTCAAGATTACCTTTTTTTTCAAATACAAAATTGGTAAAACTAGCAACAATTCCCTCTCTATCTTTACCTACTACTGTAATTCCGACCAAAGTTTTTTTCATGGCGTCGGTCAGCAATAATGACATATATGCTTACGTAATTTTTTCAAAAAACCAAATGGTGCGGGAGGTGGGATTCGAACCCACGAACTCCTAAGAGACAGGGTCCTAAGCCCTGCGCCTTTGACCAGGCTGGGCGACTCCCGCAATGATTGTGGAGCAACGGTCAAATTTATCGCTATTGAATCACTATTAATGGAAAAATTATTTGGCACAAATGGTGTGCGAGGAATATTTGCCGAAGATTTCAATTTAGAGTTTATCCATGATCTTGTTTTGTCAATAGCAACT
>Ga0315333_10000717_pt1 | contig 10990 bp, 7 predicted proteins | sample M120034915metaG_FD_204521 | JGI IMG/M metagenome (GOLD analysis project Ga0315333, IMG submission 204521) | Ammonia-oxidizing marine archaeal communities from Monterey Bay, California, United States - M1 200m 34915 | ecosystem: Environmental > Aquatic > Marine > Intertidal zone | place: USA...
CGAAGGCTTGCGGTAAAAAGTGCCGATCATCGGCGACTTGATCTCGGGATCGGTCGATGGCTCGGGCGCAGACACGGCGGCCGGCACCTCGGCCGGCGCAGGCGCGACCGGCGGCAAATAGTGCTGTACCTGGACCTCGTCGGATTTGCCCTCCCCGGAGGGGCGGCGTAGCTTGATCTTGAACCCCTCCTTCTCCATCTCAAACTCGGAGAGGTCGTTTTTCTTCATCAAGTCGACGATGCTTTTTATGTCCTTGAATTCCACGGTAGCTGAACAGTTGCAGTGCGTTGATCCCGGGTTTGAACGTTGCCCGCTCCCCAATACCGGGAAACGCCGGCCGCTGCACCCCATGCGCGACAACCGTTGGCGACGCGGAGGCTAGTCACCGACCCCGAGGCGGTCAAGGTCGATTCCCCCCTTGACCAAGCGCGTTTCCGGCGTGACGCCGCGGCGTGGCCGGTGTTAATTCTCCGGCGGTGATACCAAGCGAAACCCGCCAACTGCTCCGGCGCTTCAAGGCCGGCGAGGTCGATGAGGCTGATGTGCTGCGCCTACTGTGCGCTGCGCCGATCGACGACCTCGGCTTTGCGCAGGTCGACGCGCACCGGTCGCTGCGGCAGGGTTTTCCCGAGGTCATCTTTGCTATTGGCAAAACGCCAGGGCAGGTCGCTGCCATCGCGGCCAAGGTGATGGAGCGCGAGGAACGCGTGCTGATCACCCGCGCCGACGCCGACCACGTGGCCGCCGTGGCAGGGGAGTTTCCCGATGCCGTGCATCACGAGTCGGCGCAGTGTATCGCAGTCGAGGCCAAGCGCTTGGCCAAGCGCCCCGGCACCATCGCCGTGTTGTGCGCCGGGACGAGTGATTTGCCGGTCGCCGACGAGGCGGCGGTCACGGCGGACTTCATGGGCAACAACGTCGCGCGCGTGAACGACGTCGGCGTGGCCGGGCTGCACCGCCTGCTAGCTAGCATGCCAACCGTACGCGAGGCCAGCGTTATCATCGCCGTCGCTGGCATGGAGGGCGCGCTGCCAAGTGTCGTCGCCGGGCTGGTGCACCGGCCAGTGATCGCGGTGCCGACAAGCGTCGGATACGGGGCGAGTTTTGGCGGCGTGGCGGCGCTGCTCGGGATGCTCAACAGCTGTGGTAGCGGCGTGACGGTGGTGAACATCGACAACGGCTTCGGCGCCGGTTTCGCCGCCAACCAGATCAACGCCCTGGCCAATGATTGAGGCGGTTTAGTCGGTTCGGTGCCGTTTTTGACTTCGCTTGGCCCGGTTTTTTGGTCTTTGACTTGGTTTTGATTTTTCTCCATTTTCCGCGCCGCACGACTTGGCCGCGCCTGGCCAAGCACCATTTGAAACCGCAGTCCGCCAAAAACATCTTGGGAAAAGCACTCGTCATCGCAGAGAAACCGTCGGTCGCGACCGATATTGCCCGAGTACTCAAGGCGCCTCGTGACAAGTCGAAGGACTTTTTCGAGAACGACGAGTACGTGATTTCTTCGGCCGTCGGCCATCTGCTGACTATCATCGTGCCGCCCGAACAGGAGATCAAGCGCGGCAAGTGGACCTTAGACAAACTGCCGCACATCCCCACGCATTTCGACCTCGAGCCGATCGCCAAGAGCGAGTCGCGGCTTAGGGTGTTGCTGCGCTTGATCAAGCGAGACGACGTCGACCGCTTCGTGAACGCCTGCGACGCCGGACGCGAGGGCGAACTGATTTTTCGCTACATCATCCAGTATGCGTGCGCCAAGCACCCGAAGAAAACGGCGGGCAAATTGGTCTCGCGGCTTTGGCTGCAGTCGATGACGCCGGCCGCGATCCACAAAGGCTTTGCCAACCTGCGCAGCGACGACGACATGAAGCCGCTGGCCAGCGCCGCCAACTGCCGGAGCGAGGCCGACTGGCTCGTCGGCATCAACGGCACACGGGCGATGACGGCGTTCAACTCAAAGAGCGGCGGGTTTTACTTGACGCCGGTCGGCCGGGTCCAGACGCCGACGCTGACCGTAGTGGTCGAGCGCGAGAAGGAGATTCGCGCGTTCGAGCCGAAAGATTACTGGGAGGTGCACGTCACCTTCCGGGCCGCCGCCGGCGAGTACACCGGCCGGTGGTTCGACGAGGCGTTCAAGAAAGATTCTGACGACGCCCACAAGCGGGCGGAACGCATCTGGGAACAGGGCAGGGCGGACAGCATCCAGGCCAAGTGCGACGGCCAGGCGGGCGAGGTGAGCGAGCAGAGCAAGCCGACCAAGCAGGCCGCGCCGACGCTGTTCGACCTCACCACGCTGCAGCGCGAGGCCAACTCGCGGTTTGGTTTCTCGGCGCGCAACACCCTGGGCATCGCGCAGGCGCTGTACGAGCGGCACAAGGTGCTGACCTATCCGCGAACCGACTCGCGCTATTTGCCGGAGGATTACACCGACACGGTGAAGCAAACGCTCGAGTCGCTTGGCCAAGCGCGCTACGACAGCCTCGCCAGCGACGTGCTGAAAAATGACTGGGTGCACGGCGACAACAAGAAGGTGTTCAACCAGGCCAAGGTCTCCGATCACTTCGCCATCATCCCCACGCTCAAGCCGGCCCCAGCAACGCTCAAGGAGCAGGAGCAGAAGATTTATGACCTCGTGGCCAAGCGGTTCATCGCCGTGTTTTATCCGTCGGCGGAATTCCTAGTCACGACCCGCATCACCCGCGTGCAAGGCGAGCCGTTCAAGACCGAGGGCAAGGTGCTCATGAAGCCGGGCTGGCTCACGGTATACGGACGCGATCTGGCCAAGGAAGACGCCGGACACCTGGTGCCGGTCGAGGCTGCCGAGTCGGTGCATGCAAGCCAGGTGAACGTCGAGGCCAAGGCCACCCGGCCGCCGGCGCGCTACTCGGAGGCCACGCTGCTCGGCGCGATGGAGCACGCCGGCAAGCGCGTAGATGACGAGGAACTGCGCGAAGCGATGCGCGACAAGGGGCTCGGCACCCCGGCGACCCGGGCCTCGATCATCGAGGAGTTGATCCGCCACAAATACATGGTGCGCGAGCAAAAGGAACTGGTGCCCACCGCGCAGGCCTTCTCGCTGATCACGCTGCTCACGGCGCTCAAGGTGGACGCACTCACCAAACCAGAGCTGACCGGCGAGTGGGAATTCAAGCTCAAGGAGATCGAGCGACAAAACTTCGACCGCGAGTCTTTCATGAATGAGATTCGCTCGATGACCGAGAAACTTGTCGGCACCGCCAAGGCATTCGACGGCGATACCGTTCCGGGCGACTACGGCAGGCTGAAGACGCCCTGCCCCAAGTGCGGCGGCTTGGTCCGCGAGACGTACAAGCGGTTCCACTGCGAGGCCGACGGGTGCGAATTCAGTTTTTGGAAGACGATGGGTGGGCGCCAGTTCGAACTGCCCGAAGCGGACGAGTTGGTGGCCAACGGCCGCATCGGGCCGATGGACGGTTTCCGCAGCAAAATGGGCCGCGCCTTCTCGGCGGAGCTGAAGCTGACTGACGAACACAAGGTGGAGTTCGACTTCGGCAACGACGAAGAGGAAGAGGAAGCCGACTTCAGCGGACAGGATCCGGTTGGCACCTGCCCCAAGTGCAAAGCCCCAGTCTACGAGCACGGGAAAGCCTACGTCTGCGAACAAAACACCGGCAAGGCGCGGCAGTGCAAGTTTCGCACCGGCAAGACGATCCTCAAGCGCGATATCGAAAAGCAACAGGTTGCCAAGCTGCTAAAGGAGGGCCGGACGGACCTGATCCCCAACTTCATCTCGAAGCGCGGTCGGCCGTTCAAGGCATACCTCGTGCTAAAGCCGGACGGCGACGTCGGCTTCGAGTTCGAGCCAAGGGCGACTAAGCCCGACGCCAAGGCCGGCAAATAGCCCCGCTTGGCCAAGCAGCGAATGCTGCGGCCTGATTATTGCTTTTATAGTTTTGTTTGCTGGTTGCCACAAGAGAATCGGTTATGGTATGTTCCTCTGTTCGAAGGGAATGGCTGACAATAAACCGCCAAAAATAAGGGAGAAAAAACCCAAGACCGACGGCGAGGATCGTTTCCCAAATCCGCGCTCCTGGATGCTTTGGGCGCTGGGCATCTTCATGGTCGTGATGCTTTTTCAGGTCGGCAAAACAGCCGGCACTACCCAAGCTAAGAAGGTCGATTACACCACTCTGCAGGGCTGGATCGAGAGCGGCGAGGTGATCGATGGCCACATCGAGTACCCCCCACCTAACACCTCCGCGCTCTGCACCATCAAGGGGATTCACCTCGAGAACGGCAACAAAGTCCCGTTCTCGTTCGAGGACAAGCTGATCGAGGGGCGGGAGAGCTACCTTATCGATGACGCAGGGTTCCAGCCCCGCGAAAAAAGCACCCTGCTCTCCGCGTTCATCGTGAACCTGCTGCCGATCTTGATCATTTTTGCACTCATCTGGCTTGTACTCATCCGGCAGATTCGAAGCGCGGGCCGCGGCGCGATGAACTTCGGCAAGAGCAAAGCCCGCATGCTCAACAAGGAGAAAAATAAAACCACCTTCAAGGATGTGGCCGGTGTCGATGAAGCCTGCGAGGAGGTCTCCGAACTGGTCGACTTCCTGAAGGATCCAAAAAAATTCCAGAAACTTGGCGGCAAGATCCCCAAGGGCATCCTGATGGTTGGCCCGCCCGGCACTGGCAAGACGCTCCTGGCCAAGGCCATCGCCGGCGAGGCCGACGCGAGTTTCTTCAGCATCAGCGGCTCGGACTTTGTGGAGATGTTTGTCGGCGTCGGCGCCAGCCGTGTGCGCGATATGTTCGAGCAGGCCCGCAAGAGCACCCCATGCCTGGTGTTCATCGATGAGATCGACGCCGTGGGACGCTCACGCGGCCACGGGCTGGGCGGCGGAAACGACGAACGCGAGCAGACGCTCAACGCGCTGCTCGTTGAGATGGACGGCTTCGACACTCATGAAGGCACCATCGTCATCGCCGCCACCAACCGGCCGGATGTGCTCGACCCCGCGCTGCTACGCCCGGGCCGCTTCGACCGGCAGCTCACGGTGAACCTCCCCGACGTACGGGGCCGCGAGGAAATTCTCAAGGTACACGCCAAGAAAGTGAAACTGGCCAAGCAGGTCGACCTCAGCATCATTGCCCGGGGGACGCCCGGGTTTTCCGGGGCGGAACTGGCGAACCTGCTCAACGAGGCCGCGCTGCTGGCCGCGAGCTCCAACAAGAAATCCATCAGCATGCCCGAGCTCGAGGAGGCCCGCGACAAGGTGCGCTGGGGCCGCGAGCGCCGCAGCATGGCCATGACCGACGAAGACAAAAGAATCACCGCCTGGCACGAGGCCGGCCATGCACTTGTCAACGTTCTGCTCGATAAGTGCCATCCCCTGCACAAGGTGACCATCATCCCGCGTGGCCAAGCGCTGGGTGCCACGATGTCCCTGCCCAAGGACGACGTCCTCAACCGCCAAAGCAAGGAAATGCGCGAAACCATAGCGATGACTATGGCTGGTCGGATTGCGGAGGAAATCGTGACCGGCGATGTCTCCACCGGCGCAGCCAGCGACATCCAGCAGGCCACCAACACGGCCCGTGCTATGGTCACCCAGTGGGGTATGAGCGACAAACTCGGCATGGTGCTCTATGGCGACAGCGACGATTACGTGTTCCTCGGCAAGGAGATTTCACAGAACAAAAGCTACAGCGAGCAAACCGCCCAGCAGATCGACACCGAGGTGCGGCGCCTGATCGACGAAGGTTACAAGCTGGCCAAGAGCCTTATCGGGGAAAACCGCGACAAGCTCGATCTCATCGCCAACGCGCTGCTTGAGTACGAGACGCTCGACGGCAAACAGGTCGAGGACATTGTCCGCACCGGCAAGTTCATCCCCACCGAGCGGCCGCCCGACATTGACCCCCCCTCGGGAGCTGACGCCGCCACCCCCACAGCGGGCACGCCCAAAAGCGACAAGCCAAAGCTCGATGATGGCTTGGGTGACCCCGCCCCCGCGACCGCCTGATATTCAGGCAGAAACACATGCCGGTTTTCCAGAAACCCGTTGACTTGTAGCAACTTGGGAAGCTAGTCTGCCGCCCCCGGACTGAGCACATGCCCAAGCTGATCGTTTTAACCGAAGGAATCGAGCCGACCTCGTTTGAATTGACGAAGGAGGCGACTTCAGTCGGTCGCATCGATGAGAACGACATCACCCTCCCGCATCAGTCCGTCTCCGGGAGCCATGCTGAGTTGGTGTTGCGGGGCGCAGACGTGCACGTCCGCGACTTGGGCTCCACCAACGGCACCTACATCAACGGCAACAAGGTCGCCGAGTCGCCGCTGCAACCCAGCGAGGTGATCGCTTTCGGCGAAGTGGAGCTGAAAATCGACGGCCCCCGGAAGGCCCAGTCCCACGACAAGCACCTCGAGCAGGGCGTTCGACTTGGCAACCTCGATTCAGCCCCGAAAGGGCCGGCGAAAGGGTTCAGCAAAAAGTCCGACAAGTCCGGTAAATACTTCGTCATTTTCGGAGTGGTCGTGGCCATCGTGGTGATCGCCGTACTGGCCATGGCCTGGATAAAATTCAAGGGCGGCAGCTAAGGCGATTGGCCAGGCGCGGCATCCCGTTCAACCCTCCTTCAGCCAACGCACCGCCTTTACCGCAGCGTAGCTCACGATGATGTCCGCGCCGGCACGCCGCATTGAAAGCAGCGACTCCATCGTCACTGCTCGTTCATCCACCCAGCCGCGCTTGGCCGCCGCCTGCACCATCGAGTACTCGCCACTCACCGCGTACGCCGCCGTAGGGTAGCCAAACTGCGCTTTCACCCGGTACAAGACATCGAGGTAGGCCAGGGCCGGTTTCACCATCACGATGTCCGCCCCCTCGCGCAGATCGAGCGCCACCTCGCGCAACGCCTCCTCCGCGTTGGCGGCGTCCATCTGGTAACTGCGCCGGTCGCCAAACTGCGGGGCCGACTCCGCCGCATCGCGAAACGGCCCGTAGTACGCTGAGGCATACTTGGCCGCATACGACATGATCGGCGTGTCGCCAAGGCCGCCCGAGTCGAGCGCCGCGCGAATCGCCAGCACGCGACCGTCCATCATGTCGCTTGGTGCAACGACATCCGCGCCGGCCTCGGCGTGACTCACCGCCGTGCGAGCCAGAAGCTTGAGAGACGTGTCATTGTCAATGACCGCCCGCCCGCCGCTCTCCTTCACCACGCCGCAGTGGCCGTGGCTCATGTATTCGCACAGGCAAACATCGGTCATGACGAGCAGCCCCGGCAGCTCGCGTTTCAACTGCCGCACCGCCTTTTGCACAATGCCGTTCTTGGCGTAGGCACCGGAGGCGCGCTCGTCCTTCTTTAGAGGGATACCAAACAGAATCACCGCCGGGACGCCGGTTTTATACGCCGCAGCGGCCTCGCGTACCGTCTCGTCTATCGAAAGTTGAAACACCCCCGGCATCGACGGCACAGCGTTGCGAACCTTGCGGCCGGGCCGTACGAACAGAGGCAGCACGAGTTGGTCGGCGTGCAGACGCGTCTCGCACACCATTCGGCGCAACGCAGCCGAGCCGCGCAGTCGGCGCGGCTGATAACTCGGAAACTCTCCGGACAGGGGAGACGACATGCGCGGCATGATAAACAATCCCGCCCACAAGCCAAGCGCTTGGCCAAGCGATCAACTACCGATACCGGAAACCAGGATCGCCAGTCCGATGATACCGAAGCAAATGGCGAAGCAGACGATAAACCCCCAGAAATCCTGCGCGGTTGGCCGCTGAAACTCCAGCGAGCTGCCCGGGAACAGCTTGCGCTCGTCGAACCGGTCCGGCTGCGCGTAGCTCTTCTCCATCTCAGCCCGGTCGCCGGCTGGGTCGGGATCAACCGGAGTTTTCATTTTCACGTACAGCCGGTCGAGTGCCTCCTTGCTATTCGGCTTGGTCACCAAGCTGGCGAGGATCATCACGATAAACGGCACCACCGTGGCAAACGGCAGGTCGAGCGTTTTAATGGCAGCCTTGTCCATCGAGGCCAGGTTGAGGCCCAACTTGTCGATGATGAGCATGTCCAGCCGCAACCGGCCGCTGCCTTTCAGTTCGCAGTCGTACTCGTAAACCACCTCCTCGCCGCCCGGCACTTTTCGGCGATCAATCTCCTTGAGTTTCTCGTCTTCGATCGGTTTGACGCTCCCGGTCCAAAAGAGAGCCACGCCGCCGCGCCGCTTGGTCTCCGTCATCGGCTCGCCGGCGGCACTCGCCTTGCCACGCGAGACGTCCAGCGGCAAGGCAGCGCGAGTGAGGGTACTCTCGATGACGTGACTCGTGCGCGTGTACGCCGGGCTGTTGGCCAAGCCGGGGCTAAGCTTGGGCACGGCGATAGGCAGCACGAGGAAAAACAGCAGGCAAAAGGTGAACGTGATCCACGCTGCGCTGGTTGTTGCACGCCGCCAATACATTCCCACCCAGAACACGGCGGCGAAGAGCATCGGGACGATCCACGTCAGTTGCAGGTTGGCGAACATATCGTAAATCGTCAGCGATAGCGCCACCGATCCGACGACAACCAACGCGCCGATGATGCGGGCAAGCCTGAGGCTCTCGGCTTCGCTGGCGTTGGGCTTGATGTACGGATGGTAAATGTTTCGGACCACCAGCGCGGCGCAGACGATCATGAAGCAATCCACCGTGCTCATCAGTGCGGCCAGTAAACAGGCGACCATCAGCCCGACCAAACCAATGTTTAACGGCCCGAGAAGCTTGAGCGTGGCCACGCCCCAGGCCTTGTCGGCATCCGCCGTCAGTGCCGCGTCACTGCCGTACAAGGTGAGCACGATCAACGCAGTAATCACCCAGCCGATAGTGCAGAAACGCTTTATGAAATTGCCTGTGACCAGCCCCACGCGGGCGTCCCATTCACTCTTGGCCGTGCCGCCGCCAGTGACGATGAAGTGAGGCGTCAGCACGATGCCAATCATGTTGATGATTACAATCGCCACGATGGCGTACAGCGGAAACTCACTCGCCGTGCTGCCGCCGATGATGGTGAACGCTTCGTCGCCGAGTTGCTCGTGCATGAGGCGAAAGGCATCCATCAGTCCGGCGCCGGGTTCGAATTTGTCCACCACCGCCTTGAGCCCAAACGGGATCAGCAACACCGAAAGAACAATAATGCAAATGCCTTGAATAAGATCTGTCCAGTACGCCGCCGAGATGCCTCCGAGCAAGCCGTAAGTGATGACAACGACCGCGACGAACGGCAGCAGCGTGTATTGCAGCTGCATCCCAAACATCGTTTCACCCAAGAGCGGTGCGGCCACCTTGCCGATGGCGGTGAACATCATCGCACCGTAGGTCATATAGAAAAAACAGCCGAATAGTGCGTAGGCCACGCCGATGGACTTCGACTCGTACCGCTCCACGAACCAATCGCCAAGCGTCAGGCTCCGCATGCGCCGGTACCACACCGCGCTGATCCAGTACACCGGCGTGACGAACAGCCAATACATCACGCTCCACATCCCGCTCATGCCATTGTGAAACGTGCCGCGCGCCGTGTTCACCGGGTCGGCGGAGCCGGTACCCGAGCCGAACGCGGCAAACGTCTGCATCAGCTTGCCGAAACTGCGGCCGGCCATGAAAAAATCCTCCTGCTTTTTCTGGCTACGCATGAGCCAAAAACCAACGCCCGCCATGCCGGCGAAGTAGAGGAATAGGACGATGTAATCGATAATTTGCATGAGTTTAAAAGAACTGTAGGGTCGACTATGGCTGAGCGGCGACGAGTCGATGCCGAAATGCTTTTCAAAGCAAACAAAAAACGGAAACTGCAACAGTGAGGTGTGACATGAGTGACAGAGCAACCTTACAGGTGTAAGTTGAACCGACGAGAGGCATCGCATGAAACATTTGCTTACAGTGGCCTACCTATCACTTGGACAAGTATTTGGCCCAGCCGAAGAACCGCCACGCCTCGACCAGTACACCTTGACCAAGGGGCCGGTGGTAATCGGGGGCGTCAGCCAGAATGCCTCCGGCCTCACCTACCACGCTGGGCGCAACACCCTGTTCGTCGTGCTCGACGCTCCACAGCGGATTGTCGAGTTGGGTCTCGACGGCTCCTTCAAGCGAAAAATCAACCTCAACAAGTTCGACGACACCGAGGGCATCACGTGGCTGGGCAAAAACCGGTTCGCCGTGGCCGAGGAGGCGCGCGGCAACATCGTCGAGCTCGAGCTCGAGCCCAAGGACGGCGGCGTCAGCTGGAAAAAAGCAAGGAAACTCAGGGCCGACATCAAGGTCAACCTCACCAACGGTCTCGAGGGGATCGCGTACGACCCCTTGGCCAAGCGCTACTTTGTCGCCCGCGAAAAACGCACCCCGGCCGTCTTTAAAATCATCCCACCCAAGCCGGAAAGCGACACCCCCCCGACCTCCATTCTGATGAGTCTCGCCGGCCGCGGCCTTCGCGATATCTCCGGCCTGCACTACGACGCCAAGCGCGAGCGACTGCTCATCCTCAGCCACGAGTCGGCCTGCGTCGTCGAGACCAACAAGTACGGCATCGAGACCAGCCGCCTACTGCTGCACGGCGGCAAAGCCGGCCTCAGCCGAACCATCTTCAAGGCTGAAGGCGTCGCGCTCGACAAGCGCGGCACCCTCTACATCGTCAGCGAGCCCAACCTGCTGTACGTATTTAAAAAGGGGGAACTTCAGCCCAAGAAGTCAGACGACAAGGGATCAAATTAATCCCATCCGCTATCCATTGCCAAGTACAACTCCCGAATAAGGATTGAGCTTAAATTGGATTTTTCGTCCGTTTTGTTCGAAACCAATCACGCTGCCTGGACTGGATTCAACAAGAACCTTGGTTTTCTGGCGGTCATCTGCGGTCAAACTGACCGTCTTCACCTGTCCCGATAAATTGAACGCGACGATCGTTTCCCTGCCTGCGAGTTCCCGGCGGTAGGCCAGAGTCATGTCGTTGTCGTTCGCAACGACGA
>Ga0315333_10000726_pt1 | contig 10955 bp, 8 predicted proteins | sample M120034915metaG_FD_204521 | JGI IMG/M metagenome (GOLD analysis project Ga0315333, IMG submission 204521) | Ammonia-oxidizing marine archaeal communities from Monterey Bay, California, United States - M1 200m 34915 | ecosystem: Environmental > Aquatic > Marine > Intertidal zone | place: USA...
CTTACCTGAAGGGTGACTTCGAGCGCCTGGCCTGTCTGGAGGACGACAGCGAGGAGGGCCTCATGTCGTTCTCATGTATTCGCTATGTGCCGGACCCATTAGCTGGACTTCGTCAGGCCCGGCGGGTGGTGAAACCGGGTGGTCGGGTGGTCGTAGATTTCCCGAACCGCTTCTGTCCATGGTTCAAGATCCTGAAGACGAAGTTCGGAGTGAACGTCCACTTCGCCGATCGCCACTTTTCTGTTCGCGAGGTGGAGGCGATGTTCCGTGAGGCTGGTCTCGAGGACGTGCGGTCGAAGAAGATCCTCTTTACCCCGACGATTACGCCCGCCCCGATTCTGCCGGTCTTTAAGGTGATCGATACCGTCGCTGAACGCCTTCCTGTCCTGAAGCAGACTGCTGCGATCATCATGTGTTCCGGCCGAGTGCCGAATGGATGAATGTTCGGGGTCGGTTGACGACTCGGAGACAACGGTGGGCGAGTCGGGGTCCGGATCAGGGGTTCCGACCATGGTCACGCTTGATGTCCACCCTCGGGACAATCTGGTTGGCGAGTTGGAGAACCTTGGTTCGGCGCTGGAGGATATGGGACTCAGCATCACGTTGTTCGTGCCCGCGGTGCTTCTTGCGGTGCCTGGCGTTACGCGTGCTCTGACCGACCTCAGGGCCGCGAACCATGAAATTGGCTGTCATGGGTTGACCCACGACGCGGAGGACTCCTACGCCCACCTCCCGGAGAACGAGCAGCGTCAGCGGCTGACCGAGGCGACACGGATCATCGAAGACGGGATCAATGCCAAGGTCGACCTGTTCAGAGCACCGGTGTTTCGACTCTCCGCCGCGACTCTGAGAGTGTTGGATGAGTTGGGGTACCGTGCTGATACCTCGGTCCCGTCGACGCGGCTGAGCATTCTGAGTTCCGATATGTGGAATCTGGGGTATCTACGAGCACCACGGCGCCCGTATCACCCCGCTGCGGACAATGCTTTTCGGACGGGGACACTCCCGATCTGGGAGGTTCCGGTCTCCTGCTATGCGATTCCGTTCACAGTGTCGTTTCTTCAGGTTTTCGGGGCACGCGCCATGCAGAGGTACCTGTCGGCGCTCGTAGCTGAAGGCAGACGGACGGGAAAGCCCGTCGTGTACATGGCTCACCCGGAGGACTTCTTTCCGTCAGATGTCGTCCATCCGCGGATGAAACTCAGGCCTCGGCATTTCCTGCCGTCGAAGACCCATGGGTTCGCAGTCCGCTATGCGTTTGGTGAGCGAGACGAAAGGAAGATCTACGACCTGAATACAGGGTTCGTGGCGGGGTTGACTGCTGATCTCAGGCTGGCGCCGACAACGCTGGGCGATTACGTCGATTCGCTGAACGTCTGACGGTTTCTTCGGTGGGAGCCCGGAATCCTTTGGTGTATCCCCTATCGGACTGTTATTGGCCCAGACAGGCGATGACTCCCGTAGAGCTCTTGGCGGCCAGATCGAATGTCAGTACGTAGTCGCCCCAGGTCGACAGGGCGTTCTCATCTCTAGCGATCACCGTGTATTCCTTGGTCCCAGGCGATGAACAGACATAGCGGGAGATGTAGCTGTTGGTGCCGTCGCTGTCACGGTTCTCGGCAATGAGGTTCCCCTGCCAGTCAAACAACTGGAGGTGCATGTCCAACTTGTTGCGGACGACATACGGATCGGTGGTGATCCCAGTTCCGTAGGTGTCGCCCGTTGAACTGAGGCTCATCGTTACTTCGGCACCCGCTTCGGCATTGAAGGTGAAGCCGTCCCGTTGGCCGCTCACCAGTGCTGCCCTCTGGGTATTTCCCGACGTCAGGAGGCCCATGAGGCGGTCGTAGAGAGCCGGGGCGGCGGTGGTCGTGGTGGGAGCGGTGGTCGTGGTGGGAGCGGCGGTCGTGGTGGGAGCGGCGGTCGTGGTGGGAGCGGCGGTCGTGGTGGGAGCGGCGGTCGTGGTGGGAGCCGGAGGGTCGCGGCGGACAGCGGTCGTGCCGTTCTTTCCGGCGTCGAGGCCGGCGAAGAAGGTGAGGATCGTCCCGCCATATGACTGTGCCTGGGCAGTGGTGATGCAGTAGTGGTCGGCTACCCAGTCCAGTGCTGTCTCCTCGGCAGCCGTCCAGGTCGAGGTGTAGGCATATGGGCCCGATGCGTCGATGATCGAACCCAGACCGAGGGAACATTCGTCGTCGGTCATACCGCTCAGCCCGGCCAGGATGAAGTGGATGACCTGTACGCCGGCCTTTTGGAGATCCGCCGGGGAGTCGTAGCCAAGGTGCTCGGTGGCCCAGATCAGGTCTGAGATCCCCGAGGTGGCATAACTCGTCTCTACCTGAGTGTCGGCGTTCGACGTGCTGGTGAACGCGGTCATCCCCACGGCGAGCACGATGACGCTGAGAAATCCGAGCGCGAGCCGTCGGACCTGTGCCGGGACATTGAAGTTCATTAGGTCAGTCTTCCAGACGGGCGCGCGTGGGGTGGGGACGGGCTATGGAGGCGTGTCTATCGGCTGGTGGAGGTGGAATGGTGTTCAGACATGCGATCCTCTTCCCATGAGAGAAGGGGGGAAACGAGGTTGGGGCGGCCTCTCGCATCACATGGCGGTGGCAACCGCTCTGGCGGCGGGCCTGATAGCGGGTTGTGGGGGGTCTGACGAGGCCGAGCCGGCGCCCACCACGGTCGGGGAACTATTCGCTGGGTCCACCGCGACCACGACGGTAGAAGGCCCCGCCGTGCCCGGCTGGACGCACCAGGAGCTGCCTGAGATGCGCACCGCGCTCGAGGCCTGCGTTGCATCGGTTGACATTAGGTCGTCGACGGCCGGTGACGAGGAGGGGTCGCGGACGGTGATCGTCGAATCTGGTGACAGTCTCGGGAAGATTGCCGCTCGGTTCGACAGGACCGTGGACCAGTTCATGAAGACCAACGGGATCTCGGATCCGAATCTGCTCCAGGTCGGCCAGGTACTCGTGGTCCCGGCCCAGCGGATCGAGACCGAACTTGAGGTCGAGGGTCCAGCGGTGCTCATCGAGCCCGTCTATTGCGAGGTGGACACCGGGGTCACGGCGTTCGGACCCGACGGCGTCCAGATCGGTGGCCCGGGGATCATTGAGGTATTCGCCGACTGGAAGCGCCTCGAGGGACCCGATGAGGCACCACGGATCAACGGCCGCCTCCGGGGACTCGTGCAGGCCTCTGTGGGTTCATTTGTGGCGGACGTGGCCGACGAGGTGGAGCGGTTCGGCTTCGCCTGCCGTGACGGCTCACATGCCCGGTGCGCCTGGCTGCAGCATCGACCTGAGGTCCTAGTGGCCACCGACGACCTGTTCAGCGTCCGCGACGTCGTCCGACGCCTCATGCCCGGGGCATCGGCCGTCGACGAGGAGATCCGGACTGAGACGTTTGACTTAGCGACCGGTCGGCCGATAACGGTGGCCGAACTCTTCGACCCGATGACCGATTGGGTCGCTGCGGTATCGGCTGAGGCCATCAGCCGACTGTCCGAGGAGCCGTGGACTGACGAGCGGCGGGTCGTTGGCGCCTCACCCGAGGCCGGCAACTTCGAGCGCTTCAACCTCACCCATGGTGGACTCGTGCTTTCTTTCGCCCCGGGCACCATTGGCGGTCAGGGCAGCCACACAGTGTCCATCACTATCCCGTATCGCTCTCTGGATGGCTTCTGGGCAGCGGAAGGTCCGGTCTCCTGGATCGAATAGACCGAAGCGGCTCGCGCCTAGGTTTCTTGTATGGAACTCCTCGAGGCGATGCGCACGACCTTCTCTTGTCGGGACTTCACCGATGAACCGGTCACCGACGACCAGCTCCACCGGATCCTCGACGCTGCCCGGTTTGCTCCCTCAGGTGGAAACAGACAGGGCGCCCATGTGGTGGTGGTGCGTGACCGGGAGGTGCGCCAACGGCTCGGTGATCTCTGTGGTCCGACCATGCGGTTGTACGCCGCTCAGGGGGCGGCCGGCGAGAACCCGTTTAACACGGTCGTCGAGTCGACGGTGGACGCCACGGCGGCGATGGCTGTCGAGGATCCCGGAGACACGGCGGCCGGGCGGTCAGGCCTGTTCGAGAACCTTGGCGACGTCCCGGTGGTCCTGGTGGTGAGCGTGGACTTATCGGTGGTGGCTTCCATGGACAAGGACCTCGATCGGGTCGGCCTCGTCACCGGGGCCTCGGTGTACCCGCTGGTATGGAACATCCTGCTGGCCGCCCGCACCGAGGGTCTGGCCGGCGTGGTCACCACGGCGGTCGTCCCCGCCGAGGACGAGGTTCGTGACCTCCTTGGCTTGCCGGACACTCATGCCGTGGCGGCCATGCTGCCCCTCGGCGTGCCGGTTCGTCAGCTCACGAAACTGTCGAGACGTCCGGTGGAGGACTTCACCACAGTGGACCGGTTCGACGGCCAGCGGCTCGGCCACTGATCCGAAGAGCCTCAGGGAACACCGGCGTGGAACTGGGTATCACCATCCACCTGACCGACTGGTCGATCGGAGTTGTCGAACTGGCGGCCGCGGTGGAGGAACGGGGGTTTTCCTCGCTGTGGGTGCCCGAACACACCCACATTCCGACGAGTCGGGCCACGCCGGCACCGACCGGAGAGACCGAATTGTCTGAGGACTATGCCCGCTCTCCCGATCCTTGGGTGTCGTTAGCCGCAGCGGCCTCAGCGACCGATCGGATCCGGTTGGGCTCGGGTGTGGCCCTCGCGGCTCAGCACCACCCGATCAACCTGGCCAAGGTGGTGGCAAGCGTGGACGCCTTGTCCGATGGCCGCACAGTGTGCGGCGTGGGCTTCGGGTGGAATCGAGAGGAGATGGCCGACCATGGGGTCGACTTCACCACCCGTCGGGACCGGGTCCGCGAGCACGTGGCCGCCATGCGGACTCTATGGGCCGACGACGTGGCGGAGTTTCACGGCCGTTACGTGGACTTTGATCCGTGTTGGTCATGGCCGGTACCAGTCCAGCGCCCTGGTCCGCCGGTGCTGGTCGGTGGTGGGGGAGGTCCCCGGATGCTGTCCGAGGTGGCCGCCTGGGCTGACGGCTGGCTACCCATCGGGGGGGCCGGCCTTCGGGTCGGCCTCGAGGCCCTCCGAGTGGCCTGCGATGAGGTGGACCGCGACCCGGCCGACCTCTCGGTAATCCCCTTCGGGTCGATTCCCGAGGCCGGAAAGCTGGCCCACTACGCGGAGCTAGGGGTGACCGAAACGGTGCTGCGGGTGCCCTCAGCGGGCCGAGACGAGGTCTTGCGCGCCTTGGATGCCCACGTGCGCTTCCTCGATGGCTGAAACGTCCACCGCGGCCGGTGGGCAGTTGGTCGACTTCGGGCTGGGGCCCTATGTCCACGGGACACCCAGTCGAAGGTTCCCGGTCTACACCCGCGGCAACGCCGGCGAGGTATATCCGCAACCGGTCTTCCCGCTGACCTCGGCGATGAGCAAAGCGCTGGCCGGTGACCCGGCGCGGGACTTCTTGCGATCGACAGGCATGGTCACCGATACCGAGTGCGATGAGGACGCAGACATCTTCATGGGTGTGTTTGGTGGCTATACCTATCTGAACCTGTCGCTCACCCGGGTGGTAGCCGTCCGAACGCCGGGTATGTCCCTCAATGACGCTGACGCGCCGTTCCTTGGATCCGAGGACTTGGCTCCGGATCACGTGCCCGACCGACGCGACCGGAACTTGCTGGCCACCGTGCGAGGTTTCCGTTACGGGTGGCGTGTGCTCGCCAGCCCGGACCTGCCGGAGTTGGACGGCGCGGTGGCCGAAATTGACATGTGGCGGGCGGGCTTGACTCCGGTCGACGACGCCACCGACGACGAGCTGTTCGAGGACACGGTCGGAATGTTTCCAATGGTTAGTCGGATTTTCGCCCTGCACCTATCCATTACCGGTGGTGCTGGTATTGGACTGGACGCTCTGCGGCGGACCGCTAGTCGTCGCGGTGAGGACCTGATGGCGTTGTTGGGTGGTCTGGGCGAGGTGGACTCGGCGGCCCCGTCTGATGCCCTGTGGATTCTGGGTCGCCTCGTCAGAGGGTCTCCAGAGTTGACAGTTCACTTCGAGAACGGTCTGGCCGGCCTCGAGGGGCGTCTCCGCGATGACCCCGCTGCGGCAGCGTTCCTGGATGCCTTCGGTGACTTTCTAGATCGTTACGGTGCCCGGGGTCCCAACGAATGGGAGATGGGATGCGAGGTTTGGGGGACTAATCCGGCTCTGCCGCTCGCTCTCATCGATCGGATGCGCGATGCTGCCGACGACCACGCTCCGGGAACTCGGGGTGCCCGGTGGGCCGCCGACCGGGAACAGGCGGTGGCGGTAGCGCGCCGTCGTGTGCGGCCCCATGAGCGTTGGCTGTTCGATCGGGGGTTGCGGTGCACCGTGCTACGAACCCGGGGTCGGGAGCGATGCAAGACGATCCTCGTGGAGGCCATCCACGAGGGCCGCCTCCGCCTCCGGGAACTAGGTCGGCGTCTTGCCGAACGCCATCCGGAAGTGGCCCCCGACGACCTTCTCTATGTAACGCTCGACGAGTTCACCACCTATCGGTCTGCTCCTGATGCCTTCGCCGTCACGGTGGCCGAACGGCGGGCCATTAGGGAACAGTTGTTGGAACTTGAACCGCCGTTTTGCTTCGAGGGGGAACTTCCTCCGGTCGACAAGTGGCACGGTGCCACTCCTCGAGGTGAGTCTGGTGGGTCGGAAACGGCCACTGCAGGCCAGGTCCTCACCGGTACTGGAGGGTCACCGGGAGTGGTCCGCGGCAGGGCCCGGGTGGTACTAGACCCGTCCGACCCCGGAGACCTTGGGTCAGGTGACGTACTGGTGGCGCCCCTCACCGACCCTTCATGGACTCCATTGTTCGTCCCAGTGGAGGCCGTGGTGGTCGATGTGGGTGGTCAGATGAGCCACGCGGTGATCGTGTCTCGGGAACTGGGCCTGCCATGCGTGGTGGCCGTTACTGGAGCGACGAAGATGATCGCCGACGGCACGACGATCGAGGTTGACGGTGCGGCCGGGACGGTCCGGATCCTGGACTGATCGCGTTCGATCCGCCGGTACGTTCCGGACGATCGTTGTCGGGCATCTCGTTCAATCGTTGGTGGAGCGGAAGCCGTCCATGAACTCGACGAGCGCCCGGACGCTGTCTACGGGAAGGGCGTTGTAGACGCTGGCTCGGATACCGCCCACGCTGCGGTGGCCCTTGAGATTGACCATCCCGGCCTCGGCGGCCTCAGCCACGAAGCGATTCTCGAGGTCCTCATCGGGCAGGCGGAACACGATGTTCATATGTGACCGACTCGCCTCATCTACCGGGCAGCGGTACCACCCATCGCTGTTGTCGATAGCGCCATACAGGATCGAGGCCCGCTCGACGGCCCGTGCCTCGAGGGTGGCCAGCCCGCCCTCGGCCTGCATCCAACGCAGGACCTTGCCCATCACGTAGATGGCGAACATAGGGGGAGTGTTGGCCATCGAGTCATTGGACTCGTGGGTGGCGTAGTCGAGGTACGAGGCCAGCGAGCGGCCGTGGGTTGATAGGCGGTCCCTGCGGACTGCCACCACGGCGAGGCCGGCTGGGCCCAGGTTCTTCTGGGCGCCGCCGTAGACGAGGTCGTGGGCCTCCCAGTCGATGGGCCGGCTCAGGAAGTCCGAACTCATGTCGGTCACCAGGGGCACGTCGAAGGATGGCAGGTCGGCGAAACGGACGCCGCCGATGGTCTCGTTGCTGGTCAGGTGCACGTAGCGGGCGGCGTCGCGGACCTCGATCTCGTCGGCGGTCGGCATACGGTCGAAGGCACCGTCGGCATCGGTCCATGCTTCGTAGACGTTGGCGACCTTCCTAGCATCACCGAGGGCCTTCTTGCCCCAGGTGCCGGTGTTTACGTAGCCGGCGGTCTCGCCGTCGGCCAGCAGGTTCATGGGCACCTGAGCGAATTGCAGTGAGGCACCGCCTTGCAGGAACAAGATGGCGAAGTCGTCGGGCACGGCGGCCAGCGACCGGAAGTCGGCCAAGGCGTTCATGTGGATGGCGTCGTAGGCCTCGGCGCGGTGGCTGGCCTCGATGATCGACATGCCGGTGCCGTCGAAGTCGAGGATCTCGTCGCGGACCTCTTCGAGGACCGACACCGGAAGGGTGCACGGGCCCGCGCAGAAGTTGTGGACACGGGTGGACGTGGTCATCGGGGTTCTCCCTTGGTCGAGCCCGGGCCGGCCGAGGCGGACATGGGGTCGTCGGTAGGTGCTCTTGGAGGGAACGAGTCCTTGACGGACCCGCTAATCCTACTGGAGCGTTTTCGGGGGGGGACGGGGCCACCTCTGGTGGTCAGCCCGTGGTGAACGTCAGGCGTCGGAGCGCCGGTTCGACCATCGCCGCGGTCCGGACGGCCGATTCAGCCAGAACGCCGGGGCCGACCTGTTCGGGATCGCCGACGCCGATGGGCACGACCTCGTGAGTGTTAGTCCGGTCAACCCAGGTCGGGACGTAGCCCGCGTCGGCGATCTGGACACCGTCCGCCGTCTCGGTGATCTGGAACCAGGCGATCAGGCCGTCCTGGGTCTCCGGCGGGCACGAGCGACACGGGTTGGCCTCGTCGCCGGGCTGGTTGGTGAGGAGATTGCCCAGTCCGTACACCACGGCGTCGCCACCACGTCGGATCACTGGTTGGACCACGTGAGCGTGGTGGCCGAGTACTAGGTCCACCTCGGGGGAGTCCAGCAGGCGCTCGGCTGCCGCCTGTTGGCGATCGGTGGGATCGGACCGGTACTCCTCCCCCCAGTGAACGCTCACCACCACGAACTTGGCGCCCTCGGACCGAGCCATCGCGGCTTCTGCGATCACCCGGTCCACGTCGAGGTGGGGGACCATCCATGGTGGGTCGATGGGAAGGTCACGGCCGTTGATCAGGTCGGTCACCGAGAGGTGGGCTACCCGGATGCCCCCAGGGGTGAACCACGCTGGTCCAGCGGTTTCGGAGGTGTCGGCCATTCCTGACGTGGCCAGTCCGACGCGCCGCATGTGGTGCAGGGTGGCTGTGACGCTGGATGAGCCAGAGTCCAGAGCGTGGTTGGAGGCCAACGAGCAGCCGTCGTAGCCGGCCTCGGCGATGGCATCGGCCAGTGAGGACGGGACTCTGAAGGTTCCCCGGAAGCTCAGGTCATCGTCATCCATCGACAGTGGGCTCTCGAGGTGACAGAGGGCCAGGTCGGCGCCGGCGATGATCGGTCGGATCCGGGCGAATAGTGGGGTGAAGTTCCATCCGCCGTCACCGTTCTCCCGGGCAGAAGTAGCAGCTCGTTCGGCCACCGCGCCGTGGCTGATGATGTCCCCGGTGGCCACCAGCGTGAACGTCCGGCTCGGCCACCCAGCAGTGGTCGGGGCGGTGCTGGGAGTGGAGGCGCTTTCTGAGGAACTGGTCGTCGAGGGAGCCGTCGCGTCGGACGCACCGGTGGTCGGGGCGACCGGGGATGCCGTTTCCGGTCCGCCCACAGGTTCGTCGTCACCGGTTAGGTCAGCTATCAGCAGACCGACCATGACTGCCACGATGACCATCTGCAGCACCCACGCGAACCGCCGCTCGGATCGGAACAGGGGATGGACGGGGTCGGTCACGTGGCGTCGACCCGGCTGAGGATGGGAACGCCTGGGCGCACCGACTGGTCCGTCGTGCCCTCCCGGCGGACGACCTGCCCACCGACCACTACGTGGTGCACACCGACCGAAGGCAGCCATGTCTTTTCGATGCTGGCCCGGTCGGCAATGGTGACCGGATCGAACACTGTCACGTCGGCTACTGCACCGGCCGACAGGCGCCCACGACGAGCCAAGTCCGGGCTCTGGCCCTCCAGAAGGCGGGCTGGGAGGATGGTCATCTTGGCCAGAGCCTCGGTAAGCGAAAGAACGTTCCGGTCACGTGCGTAGTGGCCCAACACCCGACTGAAGCAGCCTGAGGCCCGGGGGTGGTTGTTGTGGGTCCGCTCCAGGATGGCATCGGAACCCACCATGATCCACGGGGTGGCCAGCGGTCGTTCAATGTCGTCATCGGACATGGCGAACGCCGCGGTGAGGGCGTTGGCATCCCGGGCTCGCTGCCAGCCGGCCTCATCGAGGCGTTCGGTGGTGGCTGCGATCTGGAGGTCGGCCACCGTGATGTCGTACTTCTCCCGGAAGTCCTTGAACCGGGCGCTGTTCGCGTAGGTGGCCCAGAAGGTGTATGGGTAGGTGCAGGCGGTCAGGGCCAGTCCCTCTGCCCGTGCCGCCTCCATCTGGGCGATGGCCTCAGCCATCCTCCCCGTGCCACCGGTCGAGTTGAGGTGCTCGACGTGTACAGCGCATCCGGTTCGTCGAGCCACGGTCACCGCCTCGGCGACGGCCTGCTCCTGGATGCCCGGCTCGAGGTTCTCCGAGTACCGAAGGTGCAGGCAGAGGGGCACGTCGTGGGAGGCGGCCAAGTCGCCGTGGCGGAGCATCTCGTCCAGGGTGACGCCGGGAACGTACTCCGGCTGTTCGTGGATGCCGAGTGCTCCAGCTCGGATGTCGGCGTCGGCCCGCCGGATCAACTCGTCGATCTGGGGGTCGCTGGCGTAGTCGATGCCGACGCCGATATCGGCCCGGTGGCTGTACTGGTCGGTCGCCCCGCCGTAGTTGACCGGTGGGCGGTGCTTGGCGGACCGCTCGAGGAACTTGTCCATCGGGTGGTCGATGCCGTGCATACAGAGGTTGGTGGTGACCCCGTCGGCAATCTTGTTCCACTCGCCGTAGCCGTTGACCGGGTAGGAGAGGATGTCGATGAAGCCGGGAGCGACCACCAGACCGGCAGCGTTCAGCACGGTCCGCCCCCTCAGCGGACCGGTCGAAACGGTGATCACCGTGTCCCGGTCAATACCCACGTGGGCCACGGCGTCGAATCCGGTCTCAGGGTCGATCACCCGGCC
>Ga0315333_10000736_pt1 | contig 10901 bp, 12 predicted proteins | sample M120034915metaG_FD_204521 | JGI IMG/M metagenome (GOLD analysis project Ga0315333, IMG submission 204521) | Ammonia-oxidizing marine archaeal communities from Monterey Bay, California, United States - M1 200m 34915 | ecosystem: Environmental > Aquatic > Marine > Intertidal zone | place: USA...
TTTCAGGAAATGTTAATGCCATTTTGCTAGTTGTACATAATGACGAATATGATAATCAAGTGAATGGAATCAAACATTCGTATGAGGATCTTATTACGACACATTTACACAGTAAGATTGAAGGCGATAAATGCATGGAACTTTTCATGTTAAAAGGAGAAGCAAATTCAGTTAGTGACATAACAAAAGATTTTCAGATTAATAAAAAAATGGATACCGTAAAGTTAGTGACATTATAAAATGAATAACGAAGAAATAAAAAATGAAATTAGAAAGTTTGCATTACAAAATGCTGCAGAACATGAAGGTCAAACAAGAGATAAAACAATACTTGCAAAAATAATGGGAAATGTACCAGAACTAAGACAGAAAGCAAAAGAGATAACTCCTATAATTACTGAAATTGTTTCAGAAATAAATCAAATTCCACTTGAAGAACAACAGAAAGAGATTAAAGAAAAATATCCAGAATTATTAGAAATAAAGAAAGAAAAACCACAAAAAGAAAGTCTTTTACCAGCTTTAAAAAATATAGAAGGAAAAGAAATAATCACTAGATTTCCTCCCGCACCAAATGGTTATCCGCATATAGGTCATGCAAAGGCTGCCATAATTAGTGAAGAGTATGCAAAAATGCATGGTGGAAAAATGATTTTAAGATTTGAAGATACGAATCCCGGAACTGAACGATTAGAGTATTATGCTGCAATAAAGGTTGGAATGGATTGGTTAGGAATAAAATATGATAGTGTTGAGTATGTTTCAGATAGTTTAGACATACTTTACAAGAAAGCAGATCAAATTCTAAAATCAAATGATGCGTATGTTTGTACATGTAGTCAAGATAGTATTAGTAAAGACAGACGGGAAATGACTGAATGTAATTGCACCAAACAAAGTCTAGAAGAAAATGAAAAGTTGTGGCACAAGATGTTTGATGAAAAAGGTTTCAAAGAAGGACAGGCATTATTACGATTTAGAGGAAATATGCAATCTGGAAATACCACTATGAGAGATCCTGCTTTATTCAGAATTAACACAAAAAGACATGCAAGGCAGGAACAGAAATACAAAGTTTGGCCAACTTATGACTTTGCAGGCATAATTTTTGACAGTATAAGCAAGGTTACACATGCCATGAGGTCAAAGGAATTTGAACTCAGAAAGGAGCTGCATCATACAATTTTAGATAAATTAGGAATGGAAAAATCTGAATTCATCTTTTTTGGCAGATTAGATTTGGAGGGAATGCCTGTATCAAAAAGTGCTCTAAAACCTCTAATTGAAAATGGCAAGGTTCCATGGTATGATGATCCAAGACTACCGACTCTTGAAGGACTTCGTAGGAGAGGAATACGCCCAGAAGCAGTAAAGAAATTTGTTCTTTCTCTCGGATTAACAAAAAATGATACGGTTTCTCCATTTGCATCTCTAGAGGCATTTAATAAAAAAATTATTGATAGTGAAAGCGTTAGGTTACACATGGTACGTAATCCAAAAGAACTAAAAATTACAAATCTTCCATCAAGTGAATTTCATTTATCAAATCATCCTACAATTGATTTGGGTAAACGAACCGTCAATGTTAATGATTCAGTGATGATTGAAAGTGAAGATGCAACTGAATTAAAGAAAGGGGAATCAATCAGACTACTAGGAATTGGAATTGTAAAGATTATAGAGGATGGATCAGATATTGCTGCAGAATATATTTCAGAAAATGCTGAAAATATTGAAAAAAAGATACAATGGGTCGCAGGAGAAACAATAAAAATCAAAATTATAGTTCCTGATCAGTTATTTTTTGGCGAGGAATTTAACGAGGATAGTCTAAAGGAAATAGAAGGTTTTGTAGAACAAGCTTACTTAGAGTTAAAAGACGGTGATGAGATACAATTCATAAGATTTGGTTATTGTAGAAAAGAATCAACACATCAAGTCATATTTACACACAAGTGAGAAAAAATGAAAATTGCAAGAGTAGTAAAATCAGGTAAAGAAACTTTTGGGTTAGTCAAAGATGGAAAAATTGCCACAAAAGACGACATTACACATTCAACAGGAATACCAATTCCACTAAATGTTAGGGATTTTTTATTTGATGGTTGGTATGAAGAAATTCTGCCAAAAATTGATGAAATTGAATTTAAGCATGATTTATCAGAATTTGAGGTTCTAGCACCAATTCCTAATCCTAACAAGATAATTTGTTTGGCATTCAATTACAAGGATCACGCAGAAGAACAAAAATTAACACCGCCTAAAGAACCAGCCATAGTAAACAAACCTAGAACTGCTCTTAATGGAACAAATGCAGATATTATTTGTCCAAATTTTGTTAAAGAATTAGACTATGAAATAGAACTTGCCTTGATAATTGGTAAAAAGTGTAAAAATATTTCAGAAGAAGAAGCAATGGATGTAATTTTTGGATATATGATACTAAACGATGTATCAGCAAGAGACATTCAAGAGATGGATAAACAGTTTACACGAGCAAAATCATTTGATACATTTGCACCATGTGGGCCATGTATTACAACAAAAGATGAAATTGATGATCCGCAGAATCTCAAACTTTTAACAAAGGTTAATGGGATAACTAGACAAGATTCTACAACATCTAACATGTTCATAAAAATTCCATCAATCATATCAATACTAAGTAAATCAATCACATTGGAACCAGGAGATATAATTTCAACTGGAACTGCTGCAGGGGTTGCACTGAATAATCCAAATATACCTTATCTAAAAGATGGAGATCTAATAGAAATGCAAATAGAAAAGCTAGGTTCCATTACAAATACAGTCAAGTTTGTAGATTAAAGGTTTTTTTCCATTAAATAAAATGGAAATTTGTTTTCAAGATTTTCAATTTGTGGTAATGATTCAAGTTCAGTTAGTATTCTAATCTTTGAGTAATTTTTTTGATATGCAAGATTTTGGACAAATTTTATCATTGTTTCAATTTCAGTACCAAAAAGAATTTCTAGAATTATTGTATTTTCGAAAGATTCAGATTCAGTAATTATTCCCAAAGTAATTATTTCATTACCAAATTTTTGACAGAATATTTTATTTTCAGAATTTAATTTTTTTAATCGTTCATTAGTTAATGGGATCCATCTCCATGACTCAATGAGATGATATTTGTTCCAATCTAGATCTTTACAGTCATCCACACATGAATTATTTATTATTTTATTTTGTTGTGGGATTTGTTTTGATTCTAAAGAAAAATAATTCCATTTCGAGATTATTTGATATCCAAGTTTTTTAGCTAAGGTAAGAGAAGGGTCATTTTCAGATGCAATAAGCATTCTAGATATTTTAAATTCTTTTGATTTTGCCTGACGTTCAAAATAACGGATCATTTTTTGTGCTAAACCTTTTTTCCTGAAATTGTGATTTACACGAATTCCTTCAATCCAAATCATTTTTTCATCAGGATGAAATCCAACATGCGCCATTGAAACAGGAATTTGATCATTTTCAATAACAATTAGATTTCCTTCATTAATCCAATTATCCCAAACCTCATGTATGTAATCCCCCCACGAGAACGTATTTTGACAAAAATTCAAGATATCTTTTTTATCAGAACTTTGAGCTAGTCGAGGTAAACTATCCATAAAATAAGAAAAATTATTAAGAATATAAAATGGATTTAGTTAATGGGACGAATTATTGCTTGTAAATTATCAGAATTAGAAGCAGGACAAATGAAAAAAGTTTCGGTAGATAGTAAAGAGATTATAGTTGTAAATGTAAATGGGAATTATTTTGCATGTGATGATACATGTACACATTCAGGAGCAAGTTTATCAGAAGGAAAATTAGAAAATTCAACGATCATATGCGGATGGCATGGAGCGCAATTTAGCTGTGAAACAGGTAAAATGGAAAAATTTCCTGCAAAAATTAATGATTTAAAGTCATATACAGTGGTGATAGAATCAGAAGATGTATTCATAGAGATTTAAAAAAATGAGCGAAGAAAATAAACAAGCAATGGAAAGTGCACTACAAACACTTAATCAACTAGCAACTAGTCATTCCACACCAAAAAATTTCAAGAAGACCATTTCAGATTTGATTATAGAGTTACAAACAGACGAATATTCAATATCTGTAAGAGCAGCTAATGCAATTAGTACTCTAGATGATATTACACAAGATCCAAATGTACCCTCATTTGTTAGAACTACATTATGGCAAGCAGTATCAGTTTTAGAGAGCATAAGAGAATAAATTCCCTTAAGAGTTTATCAATACATTGAAAATCGAAGAATATCTTTCTACATTACCACAATCTATTCTATCAGGAGAAGAGATTCAAATTCCTCCAGATACAATAAGAGAGATTTTCAGATTTTCAGATTTAGGAAAAAATGATATATTCTATCACCTAGGATGTGGTGATGGAACTAGTCTCCTAATTGCAAGACAGGAATTTGATGTAAAAAATGCAATTGGAATAGATAAGTCAGAGAAAATGATTAACATTGCAAAAAAAATGATTAATGAAAATGATGTTTCAAATATCAAAGTGGTTGAACAAAATGTACTTGAAGCAGAGTTTAGTGATGCCAGTGTAATTTTATGTTGGTTCATGGATCCAGAAATTTTAGAAAAAATGACTAAAAGATTTGAGAAATTGAAAAATGATGTTAAAATAATTACAATATGGGCACCGTTACCAGGATGTGTACCACAAAAAGTTGATTTTCCATACATCATGAATAAAACTCCATTTATCGAGACAGATGATTTGAAAAAACAATTGTTAGCAGTGTTTGATACAGAATGTATTGGATTTGTCACAGCATGGGAATATGCAGAAAGATATACAAAAGCAATAGGAAGAGACAATCCAGAAAATGATAGATTTCTTGTTATAATTCAAGCATTAACAATTTGGATAAATGCAAAAAATCTTGGAGTGTCTTGTGGTGATGAAGTACCAGATTCAATCAAATCATATATTGCAATTCTCAAGGAATATTTTGGAATTGAAGTTGAGCATTTGTTAAAATAATCTAGTCAACCTTTTATTTACAAAAATTAAGTATTATCATGGAAGAGAGAATCAACATCAATGTTTCTGCAACAGAGTATGATAAAACTAGTAAAGAAATTGGTAAAGTACTTGGAAGAATGGAAGAGATGGTTCATGGACAAGAGGATTTTGTCATTACAGATTCAGAATTTGCGTTTGGTTGGCATTTCTTTATAGTTTCTGTAAATAGAGAAATGGTCATTAAATTAGCAGATATGATGGGAGAACAGTTTAACAAATACAAAGGAAAAGGATTAGACAAAAAATTCATTTCATTGTTATCTGAAAAAATGGATGGAAAAGATCTAAAAATAAAATTTGCCATAAAGGAAGAGATGGAATCAAGTAAATTTGGAATTTTTTAAAAATTAAGGGGCCTCTGGGGGGAATCGAACACCCATCCGGGGATCCACAATCCCCTATCCTAGCCATTGGACGACAGAGGCCACAGAGAAACTAATTTTTTTTGTTGTATTAATCTTATAGCTGTTATGCACTAGTAGAGACTATTTTTTGAATTTACCTTTAATCCGTTTCAGCTTGGATGAGCCAAATGGTAAAATTCGGTATTGCTTTGTCCATCTAAATGTAATAATTGATGATAGAGCTGTAGCAAATATTAATACAGGAATTACCCATATGTAAGAAAATTCAAGATCTGGAATTCCAAATATTGTTGCCAGTGTATTAGGAACCAATACTGCAGTAGCAGCTACGGTTAACCAAACTATTAGTTTGGTTAATTGGTTTGTAGATTCTGTTTGTATTACAGTAATACCAGTAGAAATAATTTCCATTACATTTTCTGCCATCTGAATTTGTCTGTCTAAAGTTGCAAGAACAACTTCAAATTTTTCTAATATATCATCATCATCAGTCAACATGTCAGGATCACCATACTTTAGATTTCTCACAGTATCATGAGTTGCCCATACAGCATTAAGAAATGACAAGAGTGATCGTTTCATGTTAGATAATTCAGTAGACAAGTCACGGTGTATTTGACGAGAACCTGCAAGATCAATTTCAATCTGTTCTGCACGCTCTACAATTGTTCTAAGAGCAGAGAAGTTTGTTTCACTAACTTCATCAAGTAATCTAAAAAGTAACATTGTTTGTCTTTCCGCCCAGTTCTCGGGAGTTTGTGGAAGTTTTCTCATAAGAGAACTAGAATAATTATATAATTTTGTGATTTTTCCACCATAATCATCATGTATTGTAACAATGAGATCTTTTTTTATGAAGATTAAACATGGTGAAGTCTGAGTTCTGTTTTCGCCAGTGAAGATGAATGGAACCATGAGTCCTAAAGTGTCACCAACATCTTCATATTCAGTAAGATAACCTGAAAGTAATTTACTAGAATCCATATTGATATTTAATTTATTAAGAATTTTTGGAGTTTCACTTACGATGTCATCTACCACACATTCTATCCAAGTAAGATTACCAATTGAAACATGTTGTATTGCTTCATCTAGACTGGTACTTTCTCTTTTGAATGGAACTCCTTGTTCTTCAATTCCTGCAATACTTACTGTCTTGAGCATGGCTGAAGCACTTTTTTCATCTATATACACTTTTTTTTTTGATTGTTTGAGGAAATGTATGATTTAAGTAAAACGAAGGTAAAAAAAGTCATGAGTTGTTCAGGAGAGATTGTTGATAAAGATGAAGAACTTATTCAAATTAAATCAAGTATTTCGGAACAATTGAAAAAAGCAAAATATGGAATAGCCGATCATTCAACAGTAGAAATTTGTCACTGGACAAAAAAATCTTTTAGGAATGAGGGAAGCTGCTACAAACACAAGTTTTATGGAATTAGCACTCATCAATGTATGGAATTCTCACCAGCTGGAATGCATTGTGAAAATAGATGTGTCTATTGCTGGAGACCAATGGAATTTTATGATTCAATGAAAATGGATGAAGAAAAAGTGGCGAACCCAAAAGACATCATGTCAAAGTTAATGGAAGAAAGGAGAAAGTTAATCGTAGGTCATTTTGGTGATCCAAAACAAGACAGACAAAAAATAGAAGAATCACTCACTCCTAGTCACTATGCCATATCACTATCTGGTGAACCAACTATGTATCCAAAATTACCTGCTCTGATAAAATATCTCAAATCATTAGAAGCCACAAAATCAATTTTTCTTGTAACAAATGGTCAAGAACCAGAAATGATTCAAAGACTTGCGGATGAGGATGCATTACCAACACAACTGTATCTTTCAACAAATGCTTCAGATTATGATTCATTTCTTAAAATCAACAAACCAAAGTATGATGATTCATGGGAAAGATGGAATAGAACATTAGAGATGCTTGCAGATTTAGATACAAGAACAGTACTAAGAGTAACATTAATCAAAAATTGGAATGACTCTGAAAAAATGATATCAGGTTTTGCATCAATATTTGAAAAGTCAAATGCTCATTTTGTAGAAATAAAATCATATATGCATATTGGACGTTCAACTAATCGCCTTGAATATGAAAATATGGTAGAAATGAAAGATATTAGAGAATTTTCAGAAAAAATATCAAACAAATCAAATAGATTTCAAGTGATGGATGAAAGTGAAATTTCTCGAATTGTGGTGTTACAAAATAAGAAACGATTCACAGAACGTTATCTTAGTGCTTATGCATAAACCAATCTGAGAATTTTTGTAGTGATGCAGATCTATGAGAAAATTTGTCTTTATCAGATACATTTGCGTAAGTTTTTGATTCACCGTTAGGAATAAAAATTGGATCATATCCCCAACCCCCTTGTTCAATAACTGATGAAATTTTTCCAGAAATGCTAGATTCAAATAATTTAACATCATCATTTCCATTACAATAAGCAATAATTGCCACAAATTTTGCATCTCGAAGTTTACTGTTTTCTAACAAACGAATAATTCCTTTATTCCCAATTGTATCATAAACATAAGACGAATATGGACCTGGAAATCCATCAAGTGATTTAATAAAAAGACCATCATCTTCTACAATTACTGGTTTTTGTATCTTAGAATAAGCATCAATTGCTTTTTGTTTTGCAATTACATTAAGTGAGTTTGATTGAATTTCTTTTAATGTTGTTTCAAATAAGCTGATACTTAATCCCAAATTTGATAGGATTCTTTGAGATTCTTCAAATTTGTGTAAATTTGATGATGCAAAAAATAATTCATACAACTGTCGCATATCTACCTCTACTTTCAATTACAGAAACTAATTCCAGAATTTTTTTACAGTATTTTGTTCCAACGGTTTTTTTGTAACCAATAATGAAATTTTTCCATGATTTTTCCATTACAGTTGCATGAGCACTGTTTAAAATTTCCTTGAATAAACGGAGATCAACTGCATGATCATCAGGTTTTTCAGTTCTATTTGCAAGACCAAAGTCAATAACAAATAGATGCTCAGAAGTAAGTATAAAATTTGATGTGGTAAGATCACCATGCATGATACCATTTTGATGTAATTTTCCAACAATTTTTCCTATTTCTAGACATACGTTAGAAATTGATTTTGCATCCATATCACGAATTAACTTTCCTTTAACAAATTGCATGGAAATTGAAAAATTTTTGTAATCTACAAAATAAATCAATGGGGTAGAGATACCAAATGATTTTACATCAGAGATTATTTGTGCTTCTCGAATTGTTCTTTGTTTTCGAATTCTAGTATCAAGAGAAGGATTTCGATATTTTTTTTCTTTTCTTATTTTTAATACTGAATTTATTCCATTCCACGAAGAAAGAAATACATCTGCTTCTGCACCTTTTTTAAGGATCTTCATTAAGATTATAACCAATTCTTGTAATTAATAGATATAATGATGTTGAATTATGATGCACCACTTTACAGACCACCATCTGAGGCAAATTCTTTAATCTTTCAAGTGACACTAGGATGTTCTTTTAATGAATGTTCATTTTGTGATATGTACAGATCAAAAGAATATTCTGAACGGACATGGGATGAAGTAAAAGGAGAAATTGATATGATGGCAAAAATTATGCCAGATACAAAACGAGTTTTCTTGGCTGATGGAGATGCAATAAATCTATCAACAGAATATATGACAAAAATTCTCAAATACATACGAGAAAAATTTTCTTCAATTGAAAGAATTTCATGTTATGCAATGCCAATGAATCTATTAAAAAAGACTCCAGAAGAATTACAAAAATTACATAGTGCAGGACTTGATATGTTATATCTTGGTATAGAAAGTGGTTCAGACATTGTCCTAAAAAAGGTGACCAAAGGTGCTACATCAAAAACAATCATCAAAGCATGTAATAAAGCAAAAGATGTTGGATTCAAACTATCTTGTATGGTAATTTTAGGGCTCGGTGGAAAAAAATATTCAAAAGAAAATGCTATAGAAACAGGAAAAGTAATCAGTGCGTCTAAACCAGATTTTGTTGGTGCATTAACATTGTATTTAGAAAATGGGATAAAAGATGAGTTTATGACAAAATGGGAAGGTGAATTTGTTAGAATTGATGATAATGAATCATTAGAGGAATTAGAATTACTTGTGTCAAATATTAATACAGAGAATAAAATTGTTTTCCGTGCAAATCATGGTTCAAACGCATATAATATTGCAGGTACATTCCCTGAAGATAAACAAGAGATGCTAGAGAAAATTGGCTGGTTGACAAAACATCCAGAAAATGTAAGACCTGAAGGACTAAGAGGTTTTTAGATCTTACCCAGCAATTCTTTTACATTATCCGGTAGATCTGGTAATTCAGTATGACTTGTATTGTTTTGAATGATTTCAGGACCAATTCTTCTAACTTTTTGAGTTCCAATCAATGTATCTAAACTTCGTTGAATATCTTTTTCTGGTAAAATAGAAGAAAGTTTTGAGAGAAGTTCCTCTTCATTTTCATATTTTTCAATAGAATATTGAACAAGAGTCATTTTATCATTAATTGATAATTCAGGCATGTAAATTCATAGTTTTTTGGAATTAAAAAATATTCGGTAGTGGGCCCGCGGTGATTTGAACACCGGATCTTCGCCATGTAAAGGCGACGTCATAACCGAGCTAGACTACGAGCCCGCCAAAAAGTTCTTCGTTAAAATCCATTTAAATCTTTGACAAGAAAAAGTAATCACAATATGACAGAAATTCTATTTTTTTCAAGTCCAATTGGATTGGGACATGCAACAAGGGATCTAGCCATAATTAATCAATTACAACTAAAATCTCTCAAAGTATTTTCAGGAAGTTCAGCTATAGAATTTTTTCATAAAAATAAAATAGAAGCACAGGATGTCTATTCACCCCCAAAATTTGATGTGATAGATGGAAAATTAGAAAAATCTCTAAAATGGCTTTGGAGTTATTATAAATATTATAAAAACTGTAAAGAGATTTCTAGTAAAATTATCAATGAAGAAAAACCAAAATTAATCATTAGTGATGAAGATTTTGCGTCAATAGCAATAGCACAAGAAAGAAAAATTCCAAATATCATAATTACCGATATTCTTGAGACTAAATTCACTACGGGTTTTGGAGGAATGATTGAAAAAAAGATGAATAAAACAATGCAAATAATGTTAGATAAAGCCAATAAAGTAATAATTCCAGAATTAGGTAAAAATCAAAATAATGTAATTAGGACAGGACCAATTGTAAGAAAAATAAAAAAAAATCGTGATGAGATAAGGAAGGCATTAAATTTTGAAAAGAAAACAATAGTTCTTAGCGTTGGAGGTACAGATGCAGGAATTTTTTTAATTAAACAAACCATCAAAGCAGTAAAAAAAATTCAAATTGATGTAGATCTAGTTTTAGTTTCAGGAC
>Ga0315333_10000741_pt1 | contig 10881 bp, 7 predicted proteins | sample M120034915metaG_FD_204521 | JGI IMG/M metagenome (GOLD analysis project Ga0315333, IMG submission 204521) | Ammonia-oxidizing marine archaeal communities from Monterey Bay, California, United States - M1 200m 34915 | ecosystem: Environmental > Aquatic > Marine > Intertidal zone | place: USA...
CGGGGGCTTGGTTGGTTTCTTTTCCGCCTTGTCCTTTTTCTTTTTGCGTTCTCGCACCGCCGGGCGCACCGGCATGTTGCCCAGTTCAATGAAGCCCACCTTTTTACCCAGATCACTGGGTTCCTCTTCGGTGTCCTGAGCCTCTTCCGGCTCGGTGCCTTCCCTGGCTTTTTCTTCCACTTCAGGGTCCACTTCTTCTTCCACTTCAGGGTCTACTTCAGGGTCTACTTCGGGGTCTACTTCGGGGTCTACTTCGGGGTCTACTTCGGGGTCTACTTCGGGGTCTACTTCGGGTCCGGTGATGATCACCGGCTCGGCTGCGGCTAAGGTCTGCTCAGGCGCGGGCGCGGATTCCTGGGTGCCGATAATTTGTTCCTCGAGGTACTCGGCGGTTATTTTGTCGAGTGTGCTCGAGGCAACTTTCGCGTTGGTGATCCCCAACTCCTTGGCCTTGGCCAGGACATCCTTGCTAGGAATCCCTGCCTTTTTGGCAATCTCGTAAATACGAACGGGCATAAAAAATTGTCTGCTAGCGCCTCACCAAGGGTGAGTTGCCGCTTGGCCAAGCGGCGGGGCAATATCCCCGGTTACTCGGCCTCCTTTGTCGCGGCTTCTTCTTCAGTGGTTTCCGGCTCGGGAGCTGCGTTCTCATCGGGCTCGGCGGCGGCTTCCGGGAGAGCCTCCTCTATCAGCGGGTTGCCGCTCGATCCGGCTCGGCGATCCTTCTCTGCACGGGCGGCGGCCAGGACCGGTTCGGCATGCTCCGCGAGGCCCGGGATATCCGCGAGGTCTCCAGCCTCGACGCCGATCAGGGCATCCAATGTCAGCAGACCGGCATGGACGAGGGCATCGGCCTGCTCCTTCTCGATCCCAGGTATGGCGGCCAGTGCGTCAACGGCTCCGGCGACCTGTTCCTCAAATCCGACGCGGACCTCTTGCTCCGGGTCGATGTCAATCTGCCACCCGGTGAGTATGCTGGTGAGGCGGGCGTTCTGGCCACGGCGTCCGATGGCCAATGAGAGTTGATCGGGATCAACCAGGATATGGATTCTTTTTCGATCCTGCTCAACCTCCAGTCGTTTTATTTGGGCTGGGGCTAGGGAATTGGTCACGTAGGTCTCGATGTCTGTATCCCAGCGGATGATGTCAATTTTCTCGTTGTTGAGTTCTCGTACGATATTTTTCACCCGTTGTCCGCGAAGACCGACGCAGGCGCCGACGGGATCCACTTTTTCATCCCTCGAGTGTACCGCAAGCTTGGTGCGGAAGCCCGGCTCCCGGGCAATGGCCTTGACTTCGATCGTGCCGTCGTTGATCTCGGAGACCTCGAGTTGAAACAGCTTGAGCACAAAGTTGGAGTCCCTTCGGGAGAGAATAATTTCAGAATTGCTGTCTGAACCCTGCACGGCTTTTACCAGGCATCGGATGCGTTCGCCCCGCTGGTATTCCTCAGTGGGCACACGCTCGCGGTTAGGTAGGAGGGCTTCAAATTTACCCAAGTCAACAAGGACATCCGAGCGGTCGAATCCCCGAACCTCGCCGCTGACGATGTCCCCGACGCGGTCTTTGAACTCGGAGTAAATCAACGCCTTCTCCGCCCGGCGAATGGCCTGCATCAATGCCTGCTTGGCATTCTGCGAGGCAATCCGGCCAAAGTTTTTCGGAGTGACTTCGACTTCCAGTTCCTCATCCAGTTGAGCGCTTGGTTTGTGGCGTTGCGCAGACTCGAGGCTTATTTCGCTCTGTTTATCGGTGACTCTCTCAACCACGATCAGGGAGGCGAAAGCGCGGATGTCACCGTCCTTGCGGTCGATTTCGCACCTCAGTTCCCTGGCGGGGCCGACCGCCCGCTTGGCCGCAGAGACCATTGCATCTTCGACAGCGCTGATAAGGATCTCCCGATCGAGGCCCTTTTCACGCTCCCAATACTCCATGCTGGCAATAAATTCCGCATTCATCGTAATCGTTTGTCGACAAGCCCTAAACCGTTCGTAACGAACAAAAAAGCCGGCAGATTGCTCTCCGACTTCACTCACTCTCAACAAAGTTGACTGACTACGCTGACACCCGAAGGGTGCCAACCGGCATTAGCCTAGTCGTTCGCGTTGAGCAGCGTCAAGGCAAAAGGCTATCCGGATTGGCGTTTTTTTGGATTTTTAAAGAAAAAAAACCGTTGAACACGAATTTTGGTTTCCCGGCCGCTTGCCCACGGGTAGCTTGCGGCGGAGTGGTGGAAGATCGACCGAAGGAGGCGTGGCAGCCGTTGACATTCGGAGGCGTAGCCCGGTTTGCCGCGGCCAGTCGCTGGCGGTTACTGATGGTGGAACTGGTCTTCGCCCTGATGGTTTCGGCCACGGTGGTGTGGTTTGTCCAACAGGCTTGGGTGCCGGTGATCGACAAAACGATCAAGCAAATGCCGCCGACCGGGGAGATTCGCGGTGGCCGTCTCGATTGGCCAAGCGGGACGGTGCTTCAGCAAGAGGGGCCGTTTATGCGGATCGCCGTGCGCCCGGAAGGCTTCACCAATGTCGTGGAATCGGCCGATCTTGTGCTGGCTTTTGGCTCGAGCGATCTGCGAATCGGAAGCAGCCTTGGGCTTGGCCTGTTGACGCTGCCTTATCCCATGGGATGGATCCTGTCGTTCAACAAAACCGAACTTGAACCTTGGTGGGGGGCTCGTTCCCATATGGTGCTGGCAGGCCTAGGCCTGCTGGTTATTTTGGCGTTGCAATTCGTTTGGTCCGCGCTGGGTTTGCTGTACATGCTTCCCGTTAAGATTTTCTCTGTCAGTCGAGTGGACTGGATTGGCGCCAGAAAAATAGCCATTGCTGCACAAATGCCGGGCGCGTTAGTGATGAGCGTCGGCATCGTGTTATACGGCCTAAAGCAACTCGACCTGGTGGCCCTGCTGGTCGTGTGGGGTGTGCACTTGGTCTTGCCGTGGGTGTATTTGATGTTTTCCCCGATACTCGCTCCCAAACAGCCCAAGTCGCAAAAGGCCAGGTCGAAGAAAACCCAGGTCAAACGTGATCCCGGAAACAATCCCTTCGACGATACTTCAGGAAATTCAGGCAACCCCTTCGGCAGCGATTGAGGAGACCAGCGCTTGGCCAAGTGCTAATCAGGAAACCAAGCCGAAGGCGAGACGTTTGCCAATTTCAGTAGCCAACAATCGAGACACAATGTCACATGTGACTCAAGTTTAAGGTTGTATTTCGTTGGCGATAAAACAAGTAAGCAACTTGTTTTCAGTTGTTTAACTGTTTTCATTGACGCTTGGCATCTGGGTTGCTCATGGATGGGGGAATTTGTTATGGGAAAAGTTTTAGGAATTGATTTAGGTACGACCAACTCCTGCATGTCTGTCATGGACGGCGGGGAGCCGCTCGTTCTCGAGAATTCTGAGGGCCGACGGACGACGCCCTCGGTTGTGGCATTCAGCAAGGACGGCGAACGTCTTGTGGGCGATCCTGCCAAGCGTCAGGCGGTCACCAACCCCAAGAACACGATTTTCTCCATCAAGCGGTTCATGGGCCGCAAATTCGATGAGGTCAGCGAGGAGACTAAGCGCATTCCCTACAAGGTTGTCAAGGCGTCCAACGGGGATGCCGCTGTCGAGGTGGAGGTCAGCGCGGAGACCAAGCAGTACAGTCCGCCGGAGATTTCCGCGATGATCCTCGGCAAACTCAAGGCCGACGCCGAGATGCGTCTGGGCGAAACGATCACCGAGGCCGTCATCACGGTTCCCGCCTATTACAATGACACGCAGCGCCAGGCGACCAAGGATGCAGGTAAAATCGCCGGTCTCGAGGTGCTGCGGATCATCAACGAGCCGACGGCTGCGTCGCTGGCGTACGGGCTCGATAAGAAGACGGATCAAAATATCGCGGTGTACGACCTTGGCGGAGGAACGTTTGACATATCGGTGCTGGAGATCGGTGATGGTGTGTTCGAGGTGAAAGCCACAAACGGCGACACCCAACTTGGCGGCGACGACTGGGACAATGCCGTCATCGACTGGGTGCTCGACAGTTTCAAGGAGGAGAACGGAATGGATCTACGGAACCAGCCCGACGCACTGCAACGCATCAAGGAGGAGGCCGAGAAGGCCAAGATTTCTTTATCGAGCTCCACGAGCTACGACCTGAACTTGCCGTTCATCACTGCGGATGCCAGCGGCCCCAAGCATATCAACCTGCAATTGTCACGGGCCAAGCTGGAGCAGTTGTGCGAGGATTTGTTTGAGCGCACCCTTGGCCCGGTGGAGGCCTGCTTTAAGGACGCCGAAGTGAGCGCGAACGACGTCAAGGATCTCGTTCTGGTCGGTGGAATGACCCGGATGCCCAAGGTGGTTGAGACTGCTGAGGCCGCCATCGGCAGGAAACCCAATCAAGGGGTCAACCCGGACGAAGTCGTTGCGGTTGGTGCTGCGATCCAGGGAGGTGTTCTGAAGGGTGACGTCAAGGATGTTCTGTTACTCGACGTCACGCCGCTCTCGCTTGGCATCGAGACCATGGGCGCGGTGATGACAAAGCTCATCGAGCGCAATACCACCATTCCGACCAAGAAATCGGAAATTTTCTCCACCGCTGCCGACAACCAGCCGGCTGTGGACATCCACGTGCTACAGGGCGAGCGCGAGTTCTCCAACGACAACAAGAGTATCGGTAAGTTCCAGCTGACCGATATCCCGCCCGCGCCGCGCGGCACTCCGCAGGTCGAGGTGACGTTCGATATTGACGCCAACGGCATTCTCAACGTCAACGCCAAGGACCTTGGCACCGGTAAGGAGCAGAAGATCACCATCACTGCCAGCAGTGGACTCTCGGAGGAGGACATCGAGAAGATGAAGCAGGACGCGGAGACACATGCCGATGACGATAAAAAACGCCGTGAAGAGGTGGACCTCTGCAACAACGCTGACAATCTGGCCTACCAGACGGACAAGATGCTCAAGGAAAATGGCGACAAGCTCTCCGGCGACAAAAAGAGCACGCTCGAAGCGGCCAATAATGAATTGAAGGACGCGCTGAAAGGCTCCGACTCCAACGCGATAAAGCTCGCCACGGAGAAACTGCAGCAGGTTGTGCAGGACGCCTCCGGTGATATATACAAGGCCGCTCAGGAAGCTCAAGCGGCCGACGGCGCGGAGCCAGACGGCGATGCACCGGACGAGGATGAATCGGCCAGCAAGGACGAGGGTCCCATCATTGACGCCGAGGTCGTGGAGGAAAAGGCCGACTAAGATTTTAGCCGCGCTTGGCCGGAACCGGGTGGTTCCGACTTTCCGGCGCGACAAACTTCCCCGCCCATGGCGGGAACAAAACAGCAAGTTAGATAAAAACAAACATGGCACTAAAACTAAAACCGCTTGGCGATCGCATTATTGTTGAGCCGATCGAGGAGAATGAGCAGCAATCGGAGGGTGGTATTATCATTCCGGATTCTGCCAAGGAAAAACCGACCGAAGCCAAGGTACTGGCTTTGGGTACCGGCAGAACAGACGACGATGGCAAAAAAATTGCCTTCGAGGTCAAGAAGGGCGACAAAGTGTTGATCAGCAAATATGGCGGCACCGAGGTCAAGGTCGACGGCAAGGAACTCAAGATTTTGAATTCCGACGACATCCTTGCAATCATTGGATAAATTTGGAAAGGAATAATAAAGTATGTCAGCAAAACAATTAAAGTTTGATGAATCCGCGCGGCAGGCCTTGTTGAAGGGTGTCAGTACCCTGTCCAAGGCCGTGACAGCAACACTCGGCCCCAAGGGACGCAACGTCGTTCTCGACAAGAAGTTCGGCTCCCCCACAGTCACCAAGGACGGTGTCACTGTGGCCAAGGAGATCGACCTTGAGGATCCGTATGAAAACATGGGTGCCCAGATGGTGCGCGAGGTTTCAAGTAAGACCAGTGACGCCGCCGGCGATGGGACCACCACGGCAACTGTACTTGCCGAGGCCATCTACAGTGGCGGCCTCAAGCACGTCACCGCAGGGGCCAGCCCGATCGCCATCCAGCGTGGCATCCAGAAGGCGGTTGAGGCCGCAGTAGGTGCACTCGACAAGGCCTCCAAGAAGGTCAAGGACAAGGAGGAGATCAACCAGGTTGCCACGGTGTCCGCCAACTGGGACGAGGAGGTCGGTGAGATCATCGCCGACGCCATGGACAAGGTCGGCAAGGACGGTACGATTACCGTCGAGGAGGCCAAGTCCATCGAGACTTCGCTCGACGTCGTCGAGGGCATGCAGTTCGACAAGGGCTACCTTTCGCCGTACTTCGCGACGGATACCGATTCCATGGAGTGCCGCCTCGAGGATGCCTACATCCTCATCTTCGAGAAGAAGATCAGCAGTCTCAAGGACATGGTGCCGCTCCTCGAGAAGGTCGCCAAGACCGGCAAGCCGATGCTGATCATCGCCGAGGACGTCGAGGGCGAGGCCCTGGCCACCCTCGTGGTCAATCGCATTCGTGGTACGCTGAACATCGCCGCCGTCAAGGCGCCCGGCTTCGGCGACCGTCGCAAAGCCATGCTCGAGGACATCGCCATCCTAACCGGTGGCCGTTGCATCACCGAGGATCTCGGCGTTAAGCTCGAGTCTGTCGAGTTGAACGACCTTGGCCGTGCCAAGAGTATCGTTGTGGACAAGGAAAACACCACTATGGTCGAGGGTTCCGGTAAGTCTTCCGAGATCCAGGGCCGCGTGAACCAGATTCGTCGGCAGATCGAGGAGACAACCTCCGACTACGATCGCGAAAAGCTGCAGGAGCGCCTGGCCAAGCTGGCCGGCGGTGTGGCCGTGATTAACGTCGGTGCCGCAACCGAGACTGAGATGAAGGAAAAGAAGGCCCGTGTCGAGGACGCCCTGCACGCCACCCGTGCCGCGGTGGAGGAGGGTATCGTCCCCGGTGGTGGTGTCGCCTTGCTGCGTACCCGTCCGACTATCGAAAAGCTGCAACTCGAGGGTGACCAGCAGATCGGTGTCTCCATCATCAGCAAAGCCGTCGAGGCGCCGCTGCGCGCCCTGGTCGCCAACGCCGGCCTCGAGGGTGCCGTGATCGTTCAGGAAGTCCTGCAGAGCAAGGGCAATACCGGCTTCAACGTCGCGACCGAGAAGTACGAGGACTTGGTAAAAGCCGGTGTGGTGGATCCGAAAAAGGTGACCCGCACAGCGCTGCAAAACGCCGGCTCCATCGCCGGGCTGCTGCTGACCACCGAGTGCCTGATCACCGAGATTCCTGAGAAGGAACCGCCCATGCCGGCGGGCGGTGGTGGTCATGACCACGGTATGATGTAATTACCGTAGTTTTTAACAACAGTAAACCAAGGGCGAGGCAGAAAATGCCTCGCCCTTTTTTTGTCGGGAAGGGCTGGCGCTTGGCTTGGGGACAACTCCGGCTTGGCAGGTCCGTCGGCCTCTGCTTAACTCAACGCCCGTTGATGCATCATCGCTGGGTTTGTTTTTTTCTCTCGTTACTCGTCGTTTGGCCAAGCGTCACTTGGGCGGCTGAACCAGCGTCGCCGGGCGAGTCGTTGTGGGAGATCGAGTCGCTTGAGCCGGGCGAGTTCGAATATAACCTCGACAAGGGGCGGGTTATCCTGAACGACCGTTTCCGCATTAGGTTCGAGGAACAGGGCGAACGGGCCTTCATCATCGCCGATCGCGGCCGCCTCGACCAGGCCACCGGCGAAATCTTTGCCGAGGGCAGTGTTACGCTGCAAAACCGGGATCGCGTTTTCACGTCCGACCGCCTCTTTTACAACTTCCAAACCCGTGCAATGCAGACTGACAATTTTCGCGCCGGCCAGCCACCGTTTTTCGTTGAGGGCACGAATATCAAGGGTGACGCGACAAGCAACCAGTACTCGGCCGACGACGCCTGGCTGACCACCGACGACCGTTCCGACCCAGTTCTGCGTATCCGCACTCGGCACTTGAGCATCGTCCCCGGCAAGTTTATCGAGGCCAGGGGCGCAACGCTCTACGCCGGCAAGGTTCCGCTGTTTTATTTTCCGTACTACCGCCGCCGGCTCGATCAGCCGACGAGCCAATGGAGTCTCACACCCGGTTACCGGAGCCGCTACGGACTGTTTTTCGAGGGCTCGTACGATTGGCATTTGAGCGATCGGCTAAACGGCGAGGCGCACCTTGACTACCGCACGCGCCGGGGCTGGGCTGGCGGCCTTGACGCGGACTACGACCTTGGCCAGGCCGGCAGAGGTGAGGCGTCGGTTTACCTGCTAGACGACCGCGATCCCGCCGCCGGTGCGGGCCGCCGCTCCCGCAGTGTCGACTTCACCGACCGCAACAACCGGCACCGGCTGAGCTTTTATCACTCGGTCAGCATCCGGCCTGACTTCACGGCCAAGCTGGTGTTGCAGGATCAGAGCGACGCGTTTGTGAACCGCGACTTTTTCGAGAGCCAGTTTCGTCGTAACCCGCAGCCGGCGTCGCACGTTGAGTTGGCGAAGCATTGGCGTAACTTCAGCGTCAGCCTGCTGACCCAGCCGCAGGTCGATGACTTTTACCAGACCGTCGAGCGGCTGCCGGAGATTCGCGTGGCTGGCCTTCGCCAGCGGCTCGGAGAGACTCCGGTTTTTTACGAGAGCGAAAGCTCAATCGGACACTTCAGGTTTCGCCCGGCCGACACCGATCGGGGCCTGATCGGCTACGAGGCGTTCCGCGCTGACACGCACCAGCAACTGCTTGTGCCGCGCACCTACTTCGGCTGGCTGAATGTCACACCGCACGCTGGTGTTCGTCTGACGCATTACGGCGCGACATCCGGCGACAATCCTGCACCTGGCCGCTCAAGCGGGATGGATCGCTCCGTGTTGAACACCGGTATCGAGTTCTCGTTCAAGGCGTCGAGCACGTGGGCCAACGCGAAAAGCGGCTTGCTCGGCGTCGATGGCCTGCGGCACATCGTGCAGCCACTGGTTAATTACATTTACGTGCCGGAACCGGACAGGCGCCCCTGGGAACTGCCCCAGTTCGATCGAGAGTTGCAGTCGCTTCGCCTTCGGCCGATCGACTTCCCTGACTACAACTCGATCGACAGTATCGATTCGCGTAATGTTCTGCGCCTCGGCGTACGGAACCGGCTGCAAACCAAGCGCAACGGTCAGGTCGATGAACTGCTGAACTGGGAACTGTTCACAGACTGGCGCCTGGAAACGGACGAAAATCAGGTGCGCTTCAGCGATGTTTACTCCGACTTGGAACTAAAGCCGCGCTCGTGGCTGCTGCTCGGTTCCGAGTTGCGGGTCGATCCGAATGATAACCTGCTCAACGAGGCCAACCACACGGTCTCGCTGTTGCCCAACGATCGCTGGAGCTGGACGCTCGGCCACCGGTACCTCCGCGATTTGTCGCCGGACGAGCTGCGCGAGCGCTATCCGTATGATCCGTTTTTCCAGCAGCAGGTCGACGACGACTGGCGCTGGGGCAACGACCTGTTGTTCAGCCGCGTGTACTATCGCCTGAACGAGGAGTGGGGCTTCCGTATGATTCACCAGTTCGAGGCCAGCGACGCTACGATGGAGGAACAGAGCTACAGCGTGTACCACGACTTCTCCAGCGCGACGGCTGCACTGCGCTTCCGTCTGAGGGATCACCGTGCCGGCAAGGATGACTTCAGCGTGAGCCTGGTTTTCTCGCTCAAGGCGATGCCTAGCCTAGGCTTGGGCGAAGACAGCAACCGTCTCGAGACTCGCCTCTTCCGCTGATCGAACCCGCGCTCGACGCCGCTTGGCCAAGCGGTTAATTTCCCCGGCGTGAAAGCCAATCTCCGTTTCCTTTTTGTGTTCTCGTTGTTGCTCACCGCGCTCGTTGGCAGGGCCGAGCGCCTGGTTTTGGTCAGCGCATCCTACGGCAAAAACATCGTCGCAATCACCGACCGCAACGGCGACGTACTTTGGTCGCACAAGACCGCCGGCCCGCAGCAGGGCCACACCGGCCACCACGACGTGCACCTCCTGCCCAACGGCAACATTCTTTACCATGACAGTTGGACCAAGCTCACCGAGATGACGTTGGCCAAGGAAGTCGTCTGGACCTACGACTCCGCCACGATGAACGGCAACAAGGGTAAGCGGGTGGACGTGCACGCTTTCGCGCGCCTTAAAAACGGCAACACCTCGATCGTGGAGAGCGGGGTGGGGCGCATCATCGAGGTGGATAAAAAAGGCCACATCGTCCATGAGATCCCGATGAAGAGGGACGGCCGCCAAAACACCCGCTGGGTGCGCTTCACGCCGGAGGGCAACTACCTTGTCACCTCCGAGAATCCCGGCGTCATCACCGAGTACAACCGCAAGGGTGAGATCGTTTGGGAATACCTCATCAGGACCCGCTGTTACGGCGCGATCCGCCTGAAGAACGGCAACACACTGATCGCCTCCGGCAGCGGACACAGCGTGGTGGAGGTTTCACCCGACAAAAAAGTCGTTTGGGAGATCAAGGACAAAGTCCCCGGCACCGACATCGGCCTGGGCTGGATGACGGCGTTGCAGGAACTCAAAAACGGCAACTTCATCGTCGGTAACTGCCACGCCGGCGAGACCAATCCTCAAATCTTTGAGATTAAGCGCGACAAAAAAGTCGTCTGGGAATTTGACGAGTGGGAACTGGTCGGTAACGGCCTGGCGGTTTGGCAGGTGTTCGATGGGAAAGCATCGAAGAACCTTCGCAAACAACTGGCTAAGCTTAAAAAATGATCCCCCGCTTGCCCAAGCGCAGGGTCAGCTTCGTGTTTGCTTGCCAATCACGCTTAGCAGCGTGAACACGGCCACGTTCACCACCACGCCGCAAAAGCCGATGTCAGCGATTTGCTTGAGGCGGGCGAACAGGCTCACCGCCGCCGAGTCGCTTGCCGTAAT
>Ga0315333_10000742_pt1 | contig 10878 bp, 7 predicted proteins | sample M120034915metaG_FD_204521 | JGI IMG/M metagenome (GOLD analysis project Ga0315333, IMG submission 204521) | Ammonia-oxidizing marine archaeal communities from Monterey Bay, California, United States - M1 200m 34915 | ecosystem: Environmental > Aquatic > Marine > Intertidal zone | place: USA...
AGAATCTTTTAATCCTGATTGATAAACTATTTCACTTACTTCAATATCAGTTTCTTTGTTAGTATTATGATTCACCATTTTAAGGCTGTGTGCACTCCAATACTTTCCTAAATATTGCCTATAATCGGAAAAAACCAAAGTTTTTAATAATGTATCTTTACGATCATAAAAATCTATTTTTCTAACTCTATGCTCACTTATATCAACCCATGACACTCTTCTAGTATAGCCTGAAGATTTATCTTCCGGATAACTCTCAGAAACATAGCATTTTTCTTCTTCATCACTGGGACAAGGAACATCTTCTATCCATTTATAAGTATATTTTTCTACCTCTTGGCTAGATAAATCTTCATAAGCAAATTCTGAACCTACAAATGAACCAGATTTATTATCAGAACTAATTCTTTTTACCCTTTTTAAGGCTGGTAAATATAACCATTGATCATCAGGCCCTGACTTATGAGTAAAAGTTAATACTGCAGTTCCATCAACATCTTTAGGATGTTGAAATATAAATATAGACTTATCCCCGTCATTATCCATTTCTAATACTTTGGAATAAAACTTTCTTACACTCTCTTCTCCTTGAGAATTTCTAAGTGTCATTTGCATCTTAGATACAGTATCTTTAAAACCTTTACCCGTTAAGTCTGCTTCTATAGCTAAACGTAGTCCTTTCTCTTCTGGTGTCTCTGCTATAGCTGAAGACATATTCCAAATTGTCATAATGAAAAAAAATGCTATAAATTTTATAAATATATTCATTTGAATTGATCCTTTTCTTTATTTAACTTTATTTTTTAAATTTTCTAATTTCATTAACAAAGGTGGCAAGAATAAAAAGTCTGCTATTAAAGCAAAAGCAATAGTTATCATAGATAATTGTGCTAAGTCAGAATTTACTCTAAAACCGGAATTTGCTAAAATAAGAAAACCACCTAATAATGCAAGAGAAGTTACTACAAGTGCAAATCCTACTGAAGTAAATGCATACCTAGTTGCATCCTCAGGCGATTTATTTAATTCTTTTCTTCCTCTTAAATATTTACTTAAAAAATGTACAGTATCATCTACTACTATTCCCAATGTCATAGCCCCTACCACAGCAATAGCTATCCCAACTTCTCCTACTAAATAGCCCCATAAACCAAAAGCCATAGCGGCAGGGAAAATATTTGGAATTAAACTTAATAAACCAATAGGTAAGCTTCTTAGCGCTAAAATTAATATTAAAGAGATAATTACTAATGCCATAAATGAACCAAACAACATAGAATTGATATTCCGTTCAGATAAATGAGCAAATATAACAGATAATCCAGAACCAACAGTTTTAAACTCTGGAATATTATCTGCTAACCAAACTTGGGCTTTTTCATCTAAATTTCTTAAATGCGCAGAAGATGCATGTTGTACAGAAACTGTCATTCGAGTTGCAGACTTTGATACATTTATACTACTATTTAAATCTAGTCCAAACGGAACCGATAACTCATATAATAATAGATATTGCGCCGATAATTCCTGTGATTCTGGAATTTTATAAAAAGCTTCTTGGTCATTATTCATAGCTTTATTTAGTCTTTTAATAGTGTCTGATACAACACTCACATGATTAACACCTTCTTGATCCCTATACCAATCAGCAAATTTATCTAAATTAACAAGGTACTTAGGATTATTAATACCACCCTCTTCTCCTGCTGGAACAGAATATTCTATAGCATTTAACCCAGTTAAATTATCTTCTAAGAAGTCTGAATGTGATCTAATATCAAATTGCTCATCAAAATACGTAGTCCAAGTATCATCCAATTTTATTTGGCTGATACCTATTAATAATCCAACAATTATTACACTCGATATTGATAATAAAAATCTTTGTTTCTTAACCACATAATTGCCTAACTTTTCCATAACTTTTTCAGATATATATTCTTTCTTTATGAATTGTCTTTCTTTAAATTTATTTGATAATTTAATAGATCCTAATCCTATAACTATAGGTATTAAAGATAATGGTAGTGATAAAAGAACTATTGATGGCAATGGTAGTATACCAGGAAATAATGAATTTAATGAAAGACTCAATGATGTAAGTCCTATCAAAAGTATTAAAGAACCTATTATTTTAAAGAAATTTCTCCAATCGTTAGTTGAAGCAATTGCTAGAAAACTTGGTAACACAAGTGAAGCGTTAATAAAAGCTATCAAATTACCAACAGCCAGCATATATCCAAGTTCACGAAAAGGAGGAGAATCTGAAAAGTGCATTGATAAAAAACCTACTGATGTAGTAGCAGAAGTTATAAAAACTGGAAGCAAATTTACCCTTAGTGACTCTACTATTGAATCATTTTTACTAATACCCGCTCTTAATTGTTGTTTTTGAGTACTAATAATATGAACACAGTGTGCAATACTTAATATTAAAAGCATTAAAGGAGCATTACTTGTAACCGCATTAATTATTACTCCCATATACCCCGAAGCACCTAACATCCCTACAGTAGATAACAATGCTATAAGGGCAGTAAATAAAGCAGCAGTAAATGCTCGTAGGGAAATTCCTGCTATAATAAATATTACTAACAGAGTTAGTGGAAGCAATGTACCTATATCACTCATAGAAACTTCCGTGAAAGCTAATGTTAATGGAACACCTCCTGATACATATAAATCTATATCTGGCCATTTAGTAGCAAACCTTGCCTGCTCATCACGAATAAATTTCATGATTTCTATAGTTGCTCCACCACTTGCAATTGGATCTGCTGGCATTATTATATTAACATTTATTGCTGTAACTAATCCGTCAGTATCTACTAATAAATTTCTAATTAAAGGCTCATCAAGTGCAACTACTTTAGCATTATCTGAAATTTCTCGAGTAATTTCTCCCTCTTCTACTAAATCACTAATAACGACATCATCTCCATCTGATCTGGTCCATTGAAAGTTACTGATAGAGTCAACACGACTTGAAAAAGGAGTTTGCCATAACCTTTCGGTCATTTCTCTCACCGCAGCAAGACTATTCGGGCTAAAAACTTTTTTATCCTTAGGTGCTAATACTAAATAGACATTATCATCTCTCGAATATGTATTTTCTAATGTCTCTAGTGCAAGAAGCTGAGGATTATCTTTTGAAAAAAATATTCTATTATCAGGATTCATACTTAACCCAGATGCACCAATTAGCAACAATATTGTAAATAACAAACCGACTAATAGGGCCAGCCATTTTCTTTTTACTATTAATTCTCCATAATCTTTAACTGTCATGGTTATACTCCGAAAGTAAATTTGTTTTAATTAAGATATATATTAATTTCTTTTACTCAACTTTGTTTTATATATATTATATTATTGTTAATGTCTACTTATTATACCAACCAGTATAAAATATAGGTTTTTATATGATTAAGAATAAAAAAGCTTTTTGGTGGGATGAAGCTAAAGCTTATTTAAAAAATAATGATCCAATTATGAAAAAAATTATTTTACAACATAATGAAGGTTATTTACAATCAAGAAGTGAACCTTTTAATGCACTTTGTAGAACTATCATTGGACAACAAATATCTGTTAAGGCTGCTGCTAGTATCTGGAATAAATTTGAAACTGGAATTAAAACTATAAATCCCAAAAATATAATTAAATATGAAAATGTAGAATTACGCAAATTCGGACTTTCTAATAAAAAAGTAGAATATATAACAGGTTTATCTAATTTTATTATTGATAATCCAAAAGCATTTAATTCATGGAAACAAATGGACGATAAAAATGTTATCACAGAATTATGTAAATTAAAAGGCATTGGTCCTTGGAGTGCAGAAATGTTTTTAATGTTTGTTCTTCTTAGACCAGATATTCTTCCTTTAGGAGACCTTGGACTTCGGAGAGCTGTAGGAAAAAATTATTTACTAACTATGGATCCAACTTATGAAGAAGTAGAAAAAGTTGCACAAAAATGGATGCCTTATAGATCAGCAGCAACTTGGTATTTATGGAGATCCATAGACCCAATTCCAGTAGAATATTAATTATTTCTTAAAGGGACCATTATTAAATCAACCATACCACTTAGAATAGACTTAGGTTGTTTTTTATTAGAAAGTGCTGCTATTAATTTAATCTGATTAAAAATATATTCTGAATAAATTTCTATATTTACGTCTTTGTTTATTTCTTCTTTATCTATAGCTTTTAGAATAGCTTCCTTTAGAAAACCAACTATCTCTTTATCTTTTTTTTTAATAAAGTTTTTACATTCTACTGATAAATTTTTTGATGGATATAATGATTCCTTATTATACATGCATGAATAATTTTTATTGTCCTTAAAGTGACTGTTTATTAAGCATTTAAAAGCAGAGTCTAGATTTTTAACAAAGCCCTCTGGGCCAAGTAATATTTGCCCAATCGGTTCTACTCTCTTTTTATAATACAATTTAAAAGCTGCAAACTGTAAGCCTTGCTCTCCACCATACTCCCTGTATACGCTAGGTTTTGATTCGCCTATTTTTCTACATATTGCATTTAAGGACACATTTTCTAAACCTTCTTCCCAATAAGTATCCATAGCAATTTTATTTGCTTGTTCTTTATTAAAAGTTTTAGGCCTACCTTTTTTAATTTTATTATGCATTTTATACCATTTAGTATTTTAATATTGACAATTGTATAATTAAATTTATACTAATCAGTATATAAATATATTTGTATAAAAGCAAGTAGTCAGTTATCCTCCCGCATTTAAAGAATAATTGTTCTTTAAAACAATTTTTCTATATCTTACCAACTGACTACTTGCTATAAATTAATTAAAAAATAAGTCACTATAATTAATATGTAATTCATGCTAGATACTATTAAATTTAAATTATATAGTAGGTAAAAATGGAAAACTGTAAAAATATTTGTAATAAGACTTCTAAGTTATTAATTTTATTATTTTTATTAACATTATCATTTAAAAATTATGCCTTTTCTCAAGGAGCTGCAGCTGTTGAAGTTGATACAGTTATATTAGAATTTTTGAATCAATCTATTCCAGTCATAGGAAGAGTTATATCTTTAAAAGAAGCAAAAGTTCCAGCGGCAGTAATAGGTAAAGTTGAAAAAGTATTAGTAGAAGAAGGAGATAAAGTAATAAAAGGGCAAATCTTAGCGTTAATTGATATAGAGCGCTATAAATGGTTATATGCCATAGCTTCTGCTAATGTTGATGCAGCTCGAGCAGAGCTAGAAAGCAAAAAGGCAGAAACTAATATAAATTTATTAGAATTGAACCGTATGGAAAATTTAAAAAGTTCTGCTGCCTTTAACGTCGCAAATTTTGAAAAACTCCAAAGTATTCAAATTTCTTTACTTGCTAAAGAAGCAATTGCTGAAGCTAAACTTAAATCAATTATCCAAGAAGAAAAACTTGCGGGCCTAAATCTAAAAAGAGCAACTGTAAAAGCTCCTTTTGATGGTATTATAGAAATTAAAATGATTGAACTTGGAGAGGCCGTGGGATTAGGTTTTACTCTTTTTAATCTTGTAAGTAATACGTTACTAGAAATTGAAGCAGATGTTCCTTCAAATAGAGCAAGAGTTTTAGAACAAAACAATGAAATTACAGTTTCAACGACAGATAATATAATTTTTACTTCTAAAGTAAGAGCAATAGGGGTAAGAGAAAACTCAAATTCAAGAACTATTCCTGTTCACCTAACATTTAATAACAGCAATGTATCTAGAAAATTATTTGTTGGAGAAAATGTAAATATTTCTATACCTATCGGTCCTGGATTAAAAGCACCAACTGTGCATAAAGATTCCATCCTAAAAAGAGAAGGAATGTCATTAGTTTATGTAGTAGAAGAAGAAAAAGCAGTGATTAAACCAGTAAAATTAGGCGACGGAGTTGGAAATAGATTTATTGTATTAGGAGGAATAATTGTCGGAGACATAGTAGTAGTTAAAGGAAATGAAAGATTAAGACCTGGACAAAAAGTTGCACCACTTCCTATAAATAATTCTAATAAAGAAGAAGACAAGTAATGGATATTATTCGCGCCTCTATAGAAAGACCTACAGCCGTAGTTGCCGCTATTTTCATGACTATAGTTTTAGGTTTTATAGCCTTAGACCGTATACCTATACAATTAGCTCCAGATGTAAATAAACCAGTTATTACAGTTTCTACTTATTGGTATGGAGCTTCTCCCTACGAAATTGAAAGAGAAATTGTAAATAGGCAAGAAGAAGTTTTAAAAGGTATAGAAGGCGCAAAAAGATTATCTGCAAAAGCACAAGAAGGAAGATCAGAAGTAACCATTGAATTTGATACAAATGTGAATATGGATAGGGCACTATTATTAGTTTCCAATCGATTAAATCAAATAGAAGGATATCCTGAGGATGCGGGAGAACCGAGTATTGATACAGCTGGCTTAGACGATAATGCAATAGCTTGGTTTATTCTTACTAAAACAGATGGAAATGAAACAGATATAGCCGCTTATGGAGATATTGTAGAAGATATTATTCAAGATAAAATTGAAAGAGTTCCTGGAGTAGCAAGAACAACAGTTTATGGAGGAAGTCAAACCGAATTAAGAGTTACAATAGACCCAGAGCGTATGGCTAATTATGGCCTTACTGTTCCTCAAATAGCCTTAGCGCTACAAAGGGCAAATGCATCAATTTCTGCCGGAGATGTTGAAGAAGGTAAAAGACGATATATAGTTAGAGCAGAAGGAGAGTTTCAAACTCCAGATCAAGTTAAAGACGTTGTTTTAATAAGTGAACAAAGTGATAATGGACGCTTAGGCAGAGTTACTATTAACGATATAGGTACTGTAGAATTTACTCATAAAGAACCAACTTCTAATATAAGGTTTTTAGGAGATTCATCACTTGCTATTAATGCAGTAAGGCAATCTGGTAGCAATGTTATAGAGATAATGCGTGGAGTACGAAATGCTGTAAAGGAATTAAACGAAGATAGCTTACCTAATTTAGGATTAATACTTGAACAAGTTTATGATGAAACAATATATATAGACTCTGCTATCAAATTAGTACGACAAAATATATGGATAGGTGGAATTTTAGCTATAATCATTTTAATATTATTCTTACGATCTTGGCGAGCAACAGTTATTATAGGTCTATCAATACCTATTTCAGTGGTTGCAGCTTTTGTTGCAATGGCAGCTCTAGGAAGATCTATAAATGTAATTTCATTAGCTGGTATAGCTTTTGCCGTTGGAATGGTTGTTGATGCCGCTATTGTAGTTTTAGAAAACATATATAGACATAGAGAAAACGGGGCAAAAGCGCCTGATGCCGCATATACTGGGGCAAAACAAGTATGGCCAGCAGTAATGGTATCAGCTTTAACTACTGTATTAGTTTTTGTTCCTATCTTAATAATGAAATTAGAAGCAGGACAATTATTTAGAGATATAGCCGTAGCAATTTCTGTAGCTGTAACTATGAGTCTTTTAGTTTCCGTCACTGTTTTACCTGCATTAGCTAAATGGTTACTTACCGGAGTGAAAGTAGATAGAAAAAGTATTTTTTTATTAGATAATCTTGCCCGCGGATTTGTTAAAGGTATTGTTGGATATGTAAGATTAATAACAAAATCAAGAATAGCATCTTTACTAGTAGCAGGCGTAGTAGCAACAGGAACACTAACCATTTCATATTCTATGTTGCCAAAACTTGAATATTTACCAGAGGGAAATAGAAATTTAATATTTGGTATTATGCTTCCTCCACCAGGATATAATCTCAATACTTTAACAGAAATTGCTGAAAGAGTAGAAACGCGAGTCAAAGACTTATGGGCTTCAAAAACTGGACCTGAATCTGAAGCTGGCGAACCTCCTAAAATTAAAAATTATTTTTTTGTTGCTGGTGCAGGCGGAAGAACATTATTTGGTGCAAGTGCTATACAAGATGCTCGAGTGCGAGAACTTATCCCTGTATTAACACGTTCTTTATTTGGCGAACCTGGTACATTTGGATTTTTTACTCAACCTAGTTTATTCCAAAGAGGATTTGGAGGTGGAAGATCAATAGATTTAGACATTACAGGACCTGATCTAGAAAAAGTAGTTATTATTGCACAGCAAGCCGCAGGGTTAGTTGGAAAATCATTTCCAAGAAATGAAGGAAATCAAATGCGCCCCATTCCCGGTTTAGTGTTAGGTGCTCCAGAAATCCAAGTTCGACCGAATAGAGTTAAGCTTGCTGATAATAATATAACTGCTCAATCTTTAGCTTTAAGTGTAGATGCATTTAACTCTGGATTAAGAATAGCAGAAATTACAGTTGATTCTAAAAGAATGGATTTAACTTTAAGAGGTAAAGTAAATGCTATTACGCAAACTCAAGGCATTGAAAATATTCCAGTAGTTACTCCTAGTGGAAAAATACTTCCTATCTCTTCCATAGCGGATGTAGTTATGACATCTGGGCCGACAGAAATTAGACATATAGAAAGAGAGAGAACTATTACCTTACAGATTAAACCTATTGATAAAATTCCTCTAGAAGCAGCAATAGATATGATTAAAGAAAATGTAATACTTCCATTAGAAACCAAAGGATTACCTGCAGGAGTAAATTTAAACCTTTCTGGAACTGCTGATGAATTAACTAATACTTGGAATGCTATGGTCATGAATTTATTAGTAGCTATATGTATGGTTTATTTATTAATGGCAATACTATTTGAAAGTTTTGTATATCCTTTAGTAATAATGTTATCTGTTCCGCCCGCTGCCGCTGGTGGTGTTATAGGTCTCTGGGTGCTTAATTTAAATATTCTTCAACCTTTAGACATGTTAACAATTTTAGGTTTTGTAATTCTTATTGGCATTGTAGTTAATAATGCAATTTTATTAGTTCACCAAGCTTTACAGCATATTAAAGAGGAATCTTTAAGCGCTACTGAAGCAATAATTGAATCTACTAGAAACAGAATAAGACCTATTTTTATGTCTACTCTTACTAGTGTTTTTGGTATGATACCACTTGTAGTTTTCCCAGGGGCAGGATCAGAACTATATAGGGGACTAGGTTCAGTTGTTATTGGAGGCTTATGTCTTTCCGCTATTCTAACTTTAGCAATTGTACCTCCAATGTTAAGAATATTTATCAGAGAAGGTACATATAAATCTAAAATTACAAATCCTGCGATTGCAGAATAATAATTGATTATATTTAAATACCTATTATGATTATACAATATTAGGAAAAATGTATGAGCACTATTAATAAGTTTAATAAATCAAGAAGAAGAATTCTAAAAATAATTGGTATCTCTACTATTGGAGTAGCTGCTGGCAGTGCATTTGTAAAATTACAAAATAATAGTCCATTGAAGAAAGTTACATGGAATGGTATATCCTTGGGTTCTCAAGCAGAAATTACCATATACCACCATAATGAAAAAGAAGCTAAATACATACTTAAAAATAGTGTAAAAAAGTTATCTCATCTCGAGAATATTTTTTCTATATATAAAGATGAATCTCAACTATCTATTTTAAATAAAAATGGGTATATAAATAATCCTGATATAGAAATGGTAAAATTATTAAATTTATCAAAAAAATATTCTAAAATAACAAATGGTGCCTTTGATATTACAGTCCAACCATTATGGAATATTTATAATGAATCATTTACAAATTATGGAAGACCTCCTTCGGATAAACAAATAAGTACTGCTTTAAGTCTAGTAGACTGGCAATCAATAAAAATTGCGAAAGATAAAATTAGCTATGCAAAAGAGGGAATGTCTTCAACTTTAAATGGTATTGCCCAAGGTTATATCACAGACAGAATAGCAGAAAATTTAATTGATGCTGGAATTAATAATACCTTAGTGCAATTAGGTGAGTATAGAGGGATTGGTGACCATCCAGATGGAAGACCATGGCGTTTATTACTTTCTAACCCTGAGCATACAGAAAGTATTGGACAATTAGAATTTATAGATGCAGCTGTTGCAACTTCGGCTGGTTTAGGAACTCCTTTTGATTTATCTGGTAAATACCATCATATTTTTAATCCTGAAAATGGGCTTAGTACTAATAAATATTTACAAGTTAGTGTTACATCAAAAACAGCAGCTGAAGCAGATGCTTTAGCTACTGCTTTTTTAGTTCTGGATCAAAAACAATCAGAAAAAATTGCAAAAGACCTAAAAGTAGGTTTTGAAATTTTGGATAATCAAAGAAAAAGAAATATAATTTCTACTCTTTAGTTAATTTTTGGAATTTGTGCGAATGGTGCAGGAATTAAAATTTGTGTCTTCTGTGAAATTATAAATTTTCTTAATTCAGGCAGCATTTTTTTCCATCTTTCATCTTGCATTAATTTAGCTCTACGTTCTGTTCTGCTATCCAAACTATCATAAGCCCACATATGAACTACTTGATTAAGTTCACCTATTTCAGTTGCATAATAGCCAACCATATGTCCTAGTATTTCTTTTTGTGCTTCCATACCCATAGTTTCATAAACTTTAAAATATTCATGTGCTGATCCAGGTTTAATAGTATATGTTCTCATTTCTACAATCATTTTATTCTCCAATTATTTAATAAAAATATTTTATATTTCAGGCCATTTACCAGTTAAATCTAAAGATTTTTCTATAGCTGCAGCGCATACAAAAGTGTCTAGATCCGCATCCTTTCTAGCAATTATTTGAAAACCGATAGGTAATCCTTCTGAAAAACCACAGTTTACAGTAGCTGCAGGATGACAAGTCATATTAAATGGATAAGTAAATGGAGTCCAATTAAATACATCATTTCCCCAGCCTTCTGGGACTTGCTCTTCAGCTTTAAATGCCTT
>Ga0315333_10000746_pt1 | contig 10847 bp, 9 predicted proteins | sample M120034915metaG_FD_204521 | JGI IMG/M metagenome (GOLD analysis project Ga0315333, IMG submission 204521) | Ammonia-oxidizing marine archaeal communities from Monterey Bay, California, United States - M1 200m 34915 | ecosystem: Environmental > Aquatic > Marine > Intertidal zone | place: USA...
TTTCACTGCAAACTTGTTCTGCGGCTGAAGTTTCATTACTCATAACTCGATTGTCCCCTCATATACGGTGCTCACCGGGCCTGTCATTAGCACCGGAGAAGCTTCTCCTCGCCACTCGACGATCAGATGACCGCCCCGCAGGTTCACCTTGACCGTATCATCTAAGGCTCCCAATAGGCAACCGGCCACCATGGCAGCACAGGCACCCGTCCCGCATGCTAGGGTTTCTCCAGCCCCACGTTCGTATACTCGTAAATTGATCTCGCATCTGGAGATAATTTGCATGAATCCGACATTCACTCCCTGCGGGAAGTCGCAGTGATTTCCTAGCCCTTCTCCAATATCTTTTACGGCAGCTTTGTCAAGGTCTTCAGCTATAATAACAGCGTGGGGGTTCCCCATCGATAGTGCACAGAATTCCACCGTGGTCTCGTATCCATCTATTGTTATTAAACGCGTGTAAGTCTTGGATACTAAGTTGGTTTGGAAGGGAATTTCTTCGGGCCTAAATATTGGTTGGCTCATATCTACGGTGACCTCTTCTTGGTCGTTCATGCGAAGAGCTAACACACGGTTAACAGTTTTCACCGTAAGTGGATTCTTGTTGCTGAGCCCTTTTTGTCGAATGAAACTAGCTAAGCAACGGGCGCCATTGCCACAGTGTTCCACTTCGTCTCCGTCAGCATTGAAAATTCGGTAATTGAAATCAATAGCAGGGCTGCTGGGTGGCTCAACTTGTAGGAGCTGATCAAAGCCTATACCGTAATGTCGGTCGGCGAGTTGCCGAATTTGCTCTGAGGTCAACGATGCGCCATTGGATACCAAATCCAATACTATGAAATCGTTTCCCAATCCATGCATTTTTGTAAATGAAATTTGCATACTTTGATTCTCATTCACGCTATTCCGGTAAGCAGGACTCGCCGGCAAACAGTTCAGTAATCGTTTCCCGTGGACGCACTAGGTAACTCTTGTCGCGGTCAACCATAATTTCGGCGGAACGAGGTCGTGTATTGTAGTTTGAGCTCATAGCAAAGCCGTAAGCCCCTGCTGATCTGACAGCCAAAAGATCACCGGCCTTAATACATAATACTCGTTCTTTGCCTAGGAAATCGGAAGATTCACACACAGGTCCTACAACATCATAGGTAATTCCATCACCTTGGCGTCTGTTCACCGGAATGATCTCCTGCCACGCTCCGTATAGAGCTGGCCTTAGTAAATCATTCATGGCTCCGTCAATAATTGCAAAATTCTTGTGATTGGATTGCTTAAGATATTCTACTTTCGTTACAAAAACCCCTGCGTTTGCCGAAATCGTTCGACCAGGTTCGATTAGTAATGTCATTTCCCGGTTAGCGAACCGACTTCTGATCATTGCAATCAGTTCAGAAGGATGTGGCGGTTCTTCTTCCCCATAGGTAACCCCTAGTCCACCGCCCACGTCAAAATGGGTCAGCAGTATGCCTTCATTGGCCAATCGGTCAGCCAAGGTCAGCAAACGATCGGTAGCGTCCAAAAAAGGTTGGACACTTGTCAACTGTGATCCTATATGGCAATCAATGCCAAGAATTTTTATTCCTTCCAGGATGGCGGCACGACGATATATGTAGATTGCCTGTTCATAAGAAATCCCGAACTTATTTTCTTTTTGGCCGGTAGAAATGTAAGGGTGCGTATCTGTATTCACATCTGGATTTACACGCACTGAGATAGGTGCTTTTTTGCCCAGTCTCTGGGCGATCCGGTCAATACGGTCCAATTCGGCTCCTGACTCTATATTGAAGCAATAAATACCCACTTGGAGAGCTCGTTCGATTTCAGCTTCGGTCTTACCTAGGCCTGAAAAGATTACTTTGCTGGCATCACCTCCGGCCGCGATCACCCTTTCTAGTTCTCCCCCGGATACTATATCGAAACCAGCACCGAGGCGGGCCAGAACGTTTAAGACCGCTAGGTTGGAATTCGCCTTAACGGCAAAACATACAAGATGAGGGCATCCCTCAAGAGCTTTCTGGTATACACCGTAATGGCGTTCCAAGGTGGCTCGAGAGTAAATAAAACAGGGAGTACCGTATTTTTGGGCAATATCTGCAACGGGTATCGCTTCGGCAAACAGTGAGTCGCCTTTGTAATTAAAGTAATCCATTGGGTTTTTAACGATTTGATTATTTAGTATCCCTCTACAGAGGGCAGTTATTTAGAGGTGAGTGTAAGCTCGGCTTGTTCGGGGCGAGTTAAACCGCCTTTCTGGCCACAATGGGCAAGAAATAATGCAAATACGCCAATGAGCAATAAACTAGTAATTCGGTTCATTGTTGAGTAACGCGTTTAGTAGCCTCAGGGAGGCGGCGATTATAAACTGTAGGCGCCTATAAACACAGTCAATTTTAATCTTCTTCAAAAAACTGTATGTTATTCTAGTTCACTGATTTATAAGAATATTATATTGTTTCTCTTGTTGTCTTGAAAATTCAACAGCACATGCATTATAGTTGCCGCTCAAAATTTTACAGATATGGCTTCACCCCATCGACCCTCTTAATTAAGAGGAGTTTGCTGGTAAAAATTTAGGACTAAAAAGACAATGATTGAAATAGCTAATCTCACTAAAAAATTTGACCAATTTACCGCTATTAATGATCTAAATTTCAATGTGCAAGAAGGTGAAGTATTAGGTTTCCTGGGCCCAAATGGGGCAGGTAAATCGACGACAATGAAAGTCATTACCGGCTTTCTTTCCCCTACAGCCGGGACCGCAACTATCGACGGCTTTGATATATCCGCCAATCCCATGGAGGCTAAGGCATTGATAGGCTATCTGCCCGAAGGTGCACCTTGCTATGGAGACATGACGACGCAGGGGTTCCTGAATTTCATAGCTCAAATACGGGGTTATCGGGGAGAACAAATAGTCACTCGAGTGCAACATGTCATCGAAGAAGTGGAACTACAATCGGTCTGTCAACAAACCATCGATACTTTGTCCAAGGGATTCAAAAGACGCGTCGGATTAGCCCAGGCGATTATGCACAATCCCAAGGTATTGATCTTGGATGAGCCAACTGATGGGCTCGATCCAAATCAAAAGCATCATGTTCGAGAGCTAATCAAGAACTTAGCGCAGGATAAGATAGTTATTATCTCTACCCATATTCTCGAAGAAGTCACAGCTGTTTGTACCCGCGCCATAATTATCGCTGAAGGCAGGATAGTGGCCGATGGAACGCCGACTGAACTGGAAGCGAAATCCAAATATCATCATGCGGTCAGTGTTAAGTTAACCGATGACCACGATTTGGCAGTTGACCTTGCGGGGATTCCGGAAATAGGAGAGGTCGAAAAGAATTCAGAGGATCAACTTAGTTACACAATATTGACAAAGAATGGCCAACCGATCTTTACCAAGGTGTCTGAAGTAGCGCACTCCAAGCAATGGCCTGTGATCGAGTTTCACGTGAACCGCGGTGAGCTGGAAGATGTTTTTAGAATGGTTACACAGCGTACGCAACGAGAGGTAGTGTGATGGGTAATCTTGGCATTATTTTTAGACGGGAGCTGTTAAGCTATTTTGCTACGCCATTGGCATACATTTTTATCGTGATCTTTCTTATTACAAATGGCATTTTCACCTTTGATTTGGGTGGTTTCTATATACGGGGGCAGGCAGATCTCTTGCCCTTTTTTAGTTTTCACCCTTGGCTTTACCTTTTCATGGTGCCAGCTATTGGCATGACGCTGTGGGCAGACGAACGCAAGACTGGCTCAATAGAATTATTATTAACTCTACCAATAAGATTATCTGATGCAGTTCTTGGAAAGTTTCTCGCGGCTTGGGTATTAACGGGCATTGCCTTATTACTAACTTTTCCTGTTTGGATTACGGTAAATTACCTTGGGGATCCAGATAACGGGGTGATTGTTGCCGCCTATATTGGCAGCTGGTTCATGGCGGGCGGATTTCTCGCCATTGGTTCCTGCATGTCCGCCTGTACCAAGAATTCTGTGATCGCCTTTATCTTAACGGTGGCCACCTGTTTTCTTTTTGTAATCATGGGTTCACCAATTTTGCTCGACGCTTTTCCAACGTGGGTGCCCCAATTCTTGGTAGATGCCTTTTCGACTATGGGGTTTCTCACCCATTTTGATTCGATTGCCAGGGGTGTTCTGGATATTAGGGATTTTTTATTCTTTACCGTTTTTATTACGGCCTGGTTGTTGGCCAGCGCTATTGTCATTGAAATCAAGAAAGCTAATTAGGAGAGGGGTGCAGCAATGAATACGAAATCTCTTTTCTCATCACTGGGTTTAGCAGGTATCGCAGTCGGACTGGTCTTATGTGTGGCTATTATAAGCTTGCTACCCAGTCACCTGCGAATAGATCTTACCGAGGATGGTCTTTACTCACTGTCTGATGGTACCCGCAATATTGTCGCAAACTTAGAACGGCCAGTAGAATTGATGTTCTTCTACTCTGATGGTGCTACTGAAGACATACCACAAATCAGAAGTTTTGCAACTCGTGTCCAGGAGTTACTGCGTGAAATTGAGATTGCAAGCAGCGGCAACTTGCGGTTAAGCATGATTGATCCTGAGCCTTTTTCGGAAGATGAAGATGTGGCTACCCAATTTGGTATACAGTCGGTTCCCGTGTCACAGGGCGGAGAAGAAATCTACTTTGGGTTGGTTGTCACTCACGACTCGGGCGAGGACGTGCCGTTTGGAATGCAGGTTTCGGAGACAATGCCGTTGATTCGCCCCGACCAGGAAGAGTTTCTTGAGTACGAGGTAATCAAGATGATTACCAAAGTAAATAATCCAGATCTCCCGGTGGTCGGATTGCTAACACAACTGGATATTGATGGCGGCTTTGACCCCGTGCGGGGGCAGGCGACAGCGCCATGGATAGTCATGGAATACATCCGTCAGCTCTACGAAGTTCGTCGCATAGACATTGACGGCAATCACATTGATGAAGAGATTGATATTCTCATGGTAGTGCATCCGCAGGATTTGCCAGAGCAGATGCTCTACGCGATCGATCAGCATATTATGCGCAGCGGAGCACTAATGCTATTTCTTGATCCCAGTGTGGATTCCATGATTACCCAGTCTCCACAGGGAACTTTGATACCTGCAGGGATGAGCTCAGAGCTACCGAAATTGTTAGATGCTTGGGGCATCACGTTCGAAAACGATAAGGTATTGACTGATAACGAGCTAGCCTTGAGGGTTGTCATGGGACAGGCTCAGCGGCCCTCCCCCCATCTAGGTATGCTGGGGGTGCAACGTAACTATCTAGCTCAAGACAACATTATCACCAATCGGTTAGAGGCCATCAATTTTTCCTCCGCCGGTGCTGTTTCTCAGGTTGAGGGTGCTATTACTAGTTTTGAACCACTGATTGAATCATCCACCGATGCCATGTTGATGGATGCTTCATTATTAGAAAATGTAGCTGATCCGTCGGTGTTGTTCGATGAATTTGTTTCCTCCGAACAAAGCTATGTGCTTGCAGCCAGGGTCAGCGGTGATCTTGGCAGTGCATTTCCTGACGGCCGCCCGGTAGTTCAGGAAGAAGGCGAAGATGGAACCATCGACACTACGAATAATGCGGTTTCAGAAAACTCAGCTCTTGCGCAGGAAATAATTGATTCTGAAGAAAACGGAGACGGAATCGTAGAAGCAGACGCTGAAGAGGAAGAGCTACCTGAACATATAACGGCTACTACTGGGGCCGCTAACATCGTGGTCTTTGCGGATACTGACTTTTTAAGTGATCGGATGTGGGTTCAAGTTGCACAGTTCCTAGGGCGCCGAATTCCGCAACCATTTGCAAATAATGCAGACCTCATTATTAATGCGCTGGATAATCTGAGCGGTAGTGCTGACCTCGTAAGTATTCGAAGCCGTGGACGTTATTCTCGGCCTTTTACACGCGTACTTAATTTGCAACGCGAAGCCGATGATCGGTTGCGAACTGAGGAAGGGGAGTTGCTGAGCCGTTTAGCTGAAACGGAATCATCGCTCGCTGAGCTGAATCAGGCGGAGGATGGCGAGCTAGTTGGTCAAATCACACCAGAAATTCAGTCAGAAATAGATCGCTTCAATATCGAATTGTTGGAAACGCGCCGCCGACTGCGAGATGTACAGTACCAGCTAACAGAGGACATTGAACGACTCGGTGCTAATCTCAAGGCAATCGACACTGCACTGGTTCCAATATTGCTTACTTTAGTCCTATTGATGATGCACTATGTGAGAATTCAGCGCCGTAAAGCTTTAAAGTGAGTTAAATCTATTGCTTAGCCTCTGAGCCTGGAGGATGACGAGGCAAACTCACTGTCAGGCGAGTTCCCTTCTCCATTTCACTGTGTATTAATAGTGAGCCACCATGCGCTTCGGCGATTAGGCGGCAAAGATATAATCCCAGCCCGAATCCTCCAGTATTTCGTTGCCTGGAGCTATCAGCTCGATAGAAGGGTTCGGTGATCTGCAACAGATGTTTTTCCGGAATGCCTTCACCGTGATCGATTACTTTGAGGATAACTCTATCCTTATCGAAGCTGACTTTCACGAGGATGGGCTTTGCCTGACCGTGCCGTATCGCATTGTTTAAAAGATTGGTTATCAGCAAGCGAACTCTGAGTTTGTCGAGATGAAATATTTCGTCTTCTTCAGGTGTGTCGATGTTGAGACCGCCTTCATAGGTTTCGAACTGCTTAGCAATTGACTTAACAAATCCGGCAAACTCAACTGGTTCGGCAACCAGGACGGAATGTTCATTGTTCAGATGCTCTGCTTCCAGCAGGTCAGAGATTAGTAAATCGATCTCATCGATATCTTCCTTTAGTTGTGTTTTTTCTTCACTTGTCGGCATGAACTCGAGGCGTAATTTGGCTTTGGTGATTGGTGTTCTCAATTCATGGCTAATAGCCATTAGTAACTGGCGCTTGGCTTCTAGCATTGATTGAAGTGAATCCGCCATATGGTTGATGCTTTCCGTCAGCTCTCCCAGTTCATCTTGCCGATTGCTCTTTACCCGGAAATTTAGATCGCCTTTTTCAATTCTTTCTGCTCCTTCTTTTAATAAACGCACTGGGTCCAGCAATTTGTTAACCATGAGGTAATTTATAAACAAGACAAGCGCAGCCAATGCAAGACCAATATAGAGCACAAAATAGGTAAAGTTGTTGTCATTCATAGAACGCGGATAGAAATAAAAATCGTAACCGCCGCGTTTCACCATGATTATGTCTTCATTGCTAATAGTTCGCCTTTCAGCTTCGGTGGTGAGCGTTTCTAAGTACTGAGAGGCATCTACGTTTAGTCTGTTTTCCGCGTCTGAACTCCAGCGCATAATCGGATTGCGAATATTGATCGTCCAATCAAGCTCATTTGCAAGCCTCATCGCGTTACCGAGATTCGGTGGAGCTCCAATGTCTTGAATGACTGATTCAACATTGCGCGTAAAATAATCAGGAATAGTTTCTATCGCATTATCGCTTTCATTACTAGTAAATTGCAGCGAAGTAAATATAATAATTAAAAATAGAACGAGCGTTATGCTAAATATAAGAAACAATCTAAAAAAAAGTGATTTATTTATCGGTTCTAATAAAGTGATCATTTCTATTGGGGTATAGCTATAACTGTTCGGTTATTATTGCAAAGGAAAAGTCACATTCGTTCGCCAACAAAAGTATAGCCACGGCCCCATATTGTTTTAATAAACCGAGGGGTCTTTGTCGTATCCTTTAATTTATTACGTAATCGACTGACTAATGTGTCTACGGCCCGAGAGAACAACTCTGCGTCTATGCCACGTAAGCGGTTCATTAGCTCATCTCGGGTAAACGTCTTATTGGGAAATTGCATGAACAAGATAAGCAGTTCATACTCCATAGTAGTGAGTTCGAGGGGCTTGCCATCCATTTTTACCTCTCTTCTTGAAACATCTACTTCCAATCCGTTGATTGATTTTATATCTCTAGTATTATGATCTTCACTACTACGTCTAAGTATGTTCTGAATACGAGCTACCAATTCTCTTGGCTCAAATGGTTTTGGCAGGTAATCATCTGCGCCAAGTTCTAACCCGACGATTCTGTCGGTAACTTCCGCATGCGCAGTCAGCATTAAAATTGGTAGTTGGCCGTAGATAGATGATTTGGCGCGAATTTCCCGACACACTTCGAAGCCATCTTTTTCTGGCAACATTACATCGAGGATGAGCAAATCCGGTTTTATCTTCTTGATCAACTTGAAACCTATGCTAGGGGTTATCGCGACGTAAACTTTCATATCATAGCGTTCGAGGTACTGGGTTAGCAGTTGTCCCAGCTTTTCGTCATCGTCGATAATCAAGATATTTTTCATATAGGGGGTCGCAGAATAGGTAAGGAAAGAACCTCTGTTTGGTGGATAATAGTACGAATTCAATCCATTGAAAGCAATTCCACGGAAAGTAATTAAAAAACAAGAGGTGATATGAAGTGCGGCAGGAAAGATCTAAACACATGCAAGCTTAGTTACACAAGCGAATGAATAGGTAGCCTTGATCATATTCCTCGAGATTGAGAAGGTCTCCGTATTTCCGATGCCATCGACCTGTTTCCAAATCATCTCGCAGATTTTGTAGACCTTGGTCGAGATACTGTCGATCCAGTTTCGCAAATGAAGAAATGCCTCTTCGGAATCCTTTCTGCAGATATGCCTCAGGATGGGCCCAATCTGCAGAGGAGAAGTGGTCAATTAGATCTTTGGGTAAAGGGAAGGATATGCGCTTAAGAGTGGCTCCTAGGGATTCGTTTACGAATTGAGTCAGATCTTCCATAGTTGGTGACCGTGCGTTGTCAATTTCGACTAACTTAGGAAAGTAGTCGAACAACCAGAATTTTGTTTTATGGTTAACATCAAAGGCAAAAATGATAAAGGGACCGATCCCTGTTACGCGCAATGCCTCACTAATACTTTGTCGCCAATCCTTCAGATGGTGGAGGGCTAAAGTCATTATAGCGCCGTCAAATTGGTCATTAGCGAAAGGCAGCGACTCGGCGATTGAGGCGACCCAATTTAGACGGGTGTGAGGCTTAGCTTGATTGCGCATTGCCTGTGACGGCTCCACCGCACTTACATTAAATCCATGTTCCGCCAGTGCCCAGCTATAATTTCCTGTTCCGGCTCCGATATCAATGACGGAACTCCCTTTCTCTAGGGACAGTAATTTGATGAGCCATTGAGTGATCCGAGGATCCTCGGTCCGCGTAACTGAGTATGTTTTTCCTATTGTGTCATAGTGGGGGTCCATTCATGCTCCAGTATAACATGGGGAAATTTCGGGGGATTCGAGGGCCACTTGAAATTTGGCAATTAAATCCCATTTACAGATTTATACGTTGCTGGAGAATCTATATCCATGAATTCCTTGCGTTATGTGCTAATTAGTCTGGTAATCATCGTGATCCCATTATTTGGCATTGCGAAACAGCCGGACTACAGACAATTCAAGACTGTCGATGAAGAAAACAATATAGAGGTCTTCAAAAGAGCCAGTCCATCGGTTGTACATATAACTAACTCACGTCTAGTTAGGACTTTTTATTCACTCAATCCGCAGGAGGTCCCACAGGGCAGTGGCACTGGGTTTATTTGGAGCGCGGAGGGTTTTATTGTTACTAATTATCATGTTGTCCAGCAGGCGAATCGCGTCACGGTGACCCTGCAGGATGGCACTAGCTACAATGCTAGGGCAGTGGGCCTGGATCCAGACAAGGATTTGGCGGTATTGAAGATTGAAGCGCCAAGTACGGAACTAACTCCGATTTCACTTGGTGATTCTTCATTGCTTGAGGTGGGTAGGAAGGTCATTGCGATAGGTAACCCTTTTGGTTTGGATACAACTATGACCGTTGGCGTGGTTAGTGCTCTGGGAAGGGAAATCGAATCCATAAGCCAGCGTACCATTCACGATGTAATTCAGACCGACGCGGCAATAAATCCAGGGAATTCCGGTGGACCGTTACTGAATTCACTCGGGGAATTGGTTGGAGTGAACACTGCGATTTACAGCCCTACTGGCGCCAGCTCAGGGATCGGATTCGCCATTCCAGTAAACACGGTCAAACGAATCGTGCCAGAACTTATTGCATACGGCCGTGTGCAGACTCCGATACTCGGTATCACTCGGATTCCTCAACCAGAATACTATCGCGAGCTGTGGGGAGTCGATGGCGTGATCATCCTTGATGTTATTGCAGGGACGGGTCCGGAGCGCCTAGGTATGCGAGGACTTAGAAGAGTTCCTACTGGCAAGATCCAGCTTGGGGACGTTATAGTTGAGATAGATGGGCAAACGGTAGCTAATGAAGACGATTATGCCTCTATCATGGAACAACATCGTCCGGGGGATATCGTCACGGTGAGGACTTTGCGTGACAATCAGATAAGGGAATACGAGATCGAGTTGCAACCACCAATTAATCGCTAACGATTGCCTAGGGTTTGCTGCGCTTTCTTGATAGCCACTAGTACCTGTTGTGGCGCCGTTCCACCTATATGGTTTCTGGAATTAACTGAACCTTCCAAGCTCAGCACCTCGTAAACGTCGTCTTGAATAGTTTTAGAAAATACCTGCAATTCATTAAGCGACAGCTCAGCTAAGCCTTTGTTCGCTTCTATGGCAGCGGCTACGGTCTTTCCAACAATCTCATGGGCATCCCGAAAAGCCAGGCCTTTTTTGACTAGGTAATCCGCAAGGTCGGTAGCGGTAGCGTAGCTCTGGCTAGCAGACTGACGCATTGCGTCTCGATTGCAGCTAATAGCTGGTATCAACTCACTGTAGGCGA
>Ga0315333_10000752_pt1 | contig 10824 bp, 16 predicted proteins | sample M120034915metaG_FD_204521 | JGI IMG/M metagenome (GOLD analysis project Ga0315333, IMG submission 204521) | Ammonia-oxidizing marine archaeal communities from Monterey Bay, California, United States - M1 200m 34915 | ecosystem: Environmental > Aquatic > Marine > Intertidal zone | place: USA...
CTATTTTAACAACTTCATTTGTCATAATATACTCCAATAATTAAAATAATAAAATGAGGGTAACACAAAGTCACCCTCATGAAAATGCTATTAAGTAATAGCGATTGCCCCAGGTGCTCCACCGGAAGCTGGATCTGTTGCAACGGCATTACCACCGAAAGCAATAGGTGTCCATGCGGCGCCTGTCCAAAGGAGAATTAAACTTTCTCCCGCAGCAGCGGCTCCTGAACTAAAGGTATAAGTTCCACCTGCACCTACTGTTGTTGCTGGTGCTACTGATACTGTATTACCATTTGTGGCAATAGAGACAAATATTTTAATTTGTCCAGTAGATCCTCCTGCAAGTGTCATTACTCTGCTGGCACTTGATCCATCCAGTAAAGTAATTGCAGTAGTAAGTGATGCGGCACCACTAGCACTTGGTGTATCTACACTATTAAGTCCTAAAAATGTAGGGACTTTGTTAAATACGTTTGCGTTAGTGATTTTTTTGTTTGTGGGACTTCCACTAGGATCATCGACAACATGAAAAAGGTCGTCTGTGCTCAATGCGGTTGACGCATTAAGAGCGGTTATTTTCTTATCGGCCATATTTTATCTCCTACGGCTATGTGACGGGACTCGCCACCGTTGAGGAATATGCGCTAAGACTCCGTTATTCTTACGAAAGGGATTGTCTTAGACGCACTCCTGTTAAATCTATTAGGAAATTTCTCCTAATAGGGTATCATATTGCTTAAGTTTGATGAGATTTATAATATCTTCATCGGTCTTGTACTTATCACTATCCTGAAGTAGACGCTGAACAACCGAACAATCTCTTCGTAATTCAGCATGTTTCTCAATGTGGGCTCGTATATCACTCACTTTGGATTCTACTACAGGAAGTATGTCAATTGAAGGAGAAGCTTTTTTTACTTCTTTCTTCACAGATTTCTTCACACTTTTCACGGCTTTTTTAGCCTTCTTTAATAAAGATTTAGCCATTATATCTCCAAAAATTAATTATTAAGTAGTAACTGCTCTTGTGGTATAACTAGAAGCGGTTTTCACTGCAGCAGTAATAGTTTTAGATGCAGCTGGCAGAACAACACCATCAACCGCGTCTTTAAGATCCGGATCTCCGATAACAGTATCATTTGCAATACTCAATGTTGCAGCTTCATCAACAGTAGTACCAGAGAATCTTACAGTATTACCCTGTAATTCATCTGCAATTGCTACACCATCAATATGTGTTGCTGTAAGAGAAAGGTTAGTACCAGTAGAAACAATAGCTAATGTTGCTGCTGTTCCCGCATCGTATTCTACTAACTCATCCCATGTTACTTCAACAGTAATTGCGGTTGCGGCTACGTATGCAGCTTGACCCCATCTTACTCTTGTAATTGTAGGTTGTCTTAAACCAGTTGTTGCTGATGTTCCTGCAAGTCCACCAATTGCGACAAGAACTTCATCATCTGCAGCGGTATTATCATTACCGGTTGCGGCGCTGTTTCTCATCATCCAGCCCTTATTAGAGGCAAATGCATTAGTGATATCATAATCACTATCTGCATCGTCAACTAGGTGCTGTGGTTTATTGTCAATGTCACCATGTGTGGTTCCCCATAAAGGCATTGTGTTCTCCCTATTTTAAGTTATTAAGTTATTATAATATTTATGACTTATCTATAATACTATGATATGCCAATAGTTCTTCTTTGTTCTCTACTAATGCTGTCTTTGCACTTTTGAGTTTTTCTTGTATTTCTGGAAACCCTGAAAATTTATCAGCAAGTTTGTCAATTTGTTCTAAACGTTCTTTAACTATGTTTAACGTAGAATCATAATTTGTGGTTGCCATTTGATTGTACTCCTTGAAAGAATGCTCCTCTATTAGGACTATGTGTAGATATTGTTTTACCTACTAAATCAACTAGTGGATCGACTTCTGGAAGTTTTTCTTCAGTTTCACCTTCAGATTCTTGTACTTCAAGAGAATCTTCGGGTTTTGCATTAACTATATCATTAACCAGAGATGCGACATTTCTTAACTTCTCCGCTTCTGATTTATTGTCAAAATAATCTGTGTTTTGTGCTTCTGTACTCATAAGTTTAGCTCAATCTTGAATCTTCGGTTTCCCATTCGGGTTTATTTTTTGCCACTCTATTACGTGCTTCAGAGACTACTTCATAAGCAGTTCTCTGTTTCTGTACATCTTCTTTTATTCCATTGACTTTCAAAATGGCAGTTACTTTCTTTGATAGTTTAAGACCCGTAGTACTGTGTGTACCTTTTCTTAACTTAGATGCTAAACTGAAAAGTGTGGGCGCTTCAGCACCACCTTTATCTGCTATTGCTTCTATTTCATCTGCGGCCTTATTTCTTGCCTTTTTAGATGATGCTTCATCAAGTTCTTCATCTTCATGAGGATGTTTATGTGGTTCTGTACCTTTATGTTCATCTACACCTTCTAATTTAAGAGGAGGCCATCCACCTTTTGTAAAGGATTTTTCTAGTGCTTTATGGGCTTTCTTTTTATCCTTTTTCTTAATAACAACTTGACCCTTTCGATTAATTTCGGCTTTTATGCCGGCGTCATCTAAGGCCATGATTGCTTGTAATTCGTTACTTTCTTCTAATGACATGGTTTCCTCCAAAACTAGTTCTTCAAGTAATTGTATTCTGTTTTCTCCTGTTAGAGATATTAATTCATGTAATGCGAATTTTTGAAATTCTTCTTTTCCCGCGCCGGCTTTTTTTGCCTTCAGTTTTGCTTTTAGTGCTGCTTGTTTTTCTTTGTCTACTTTACCGAGAGATTGTTTTCCTAGCGCCTGTTTTTTCTTTTGGCCGGACATTCCAGATTTAGATATTTTTGCCGTTGACGCAGCAGTTTTTTCTTTTTCTTTCGCGGCTATTTCTTTTTCTTTTTCAACATCATCATTTGACATAACCTTTTTTGACTTATCAGGATATTCTTGATATCCTTTCGGAGCTCTTCCATGTTTATCAAAGAATTTTTGAGCGTCTCCAATATTGTCGATCCCACCCACTTCATCAGCCGCGGCCATAGTTTCTTTTTCTTTTGCCTTTGTATCGGCTTTATCTATTTTGTCTTGAGCCACTTTCGCTTTTTGTTTGTCGGTAACGGCAAGCCAACTTGCTGCGGTAGAACCTTTGCCCCACTTATCCCAAGCCTTAGTTAGTCCATATAACCCACCAGCCGCAGCACCAACCCATAGCAAATCAGTTAAATCATCTAATGGATCTTCTTTTAACTCTTCACGTTTTACGTTTGTGTGTTCGTTAAATGATTTCATTATTTTTTACTCGGAATATCTACCTTAATTGTAACTGGATATTCTTTTCCACCAAATTTGAATTTCTTTTTACCTTCTCTTTTGGCGGCGGAAGCGGCGGCCATAAATTCAGCAGCACCTTCTTTTTTCAATGCTTGTAATTTTTCATAGGTCAATCTTTTAAGTGCTTCTTTGAAACCTCTCCTTCGACCATCAACATCAACTGCTTCAGTTGTTGCTAATATTTCATACTTCTGTTTCAACTCCTCTAGGTCTGCATATTCTGTAAATTCTGTAGTTTCACCTATAATTTTTGGAACTTTGTTAATATCTTTAGATTGTTTAAGTACCTTTGCGGCTTGTCTTTCAGAACCTTTTTCTACATACAATTTTCCTTTTTCAAAGAATGGTTCATATCCTAATGGACCGTCAATATCTGCATCTTCTAAGATACCAAGAACAGCTTCTTCATATCCTTCTGTTAAATGAGTGCCAGTAGTAGACATTCTTATTGCTTCTCTAAAATTCATTTTACCTTTCCTGACTTCATTTTGTTCTAATTTAGGTTTAGTGTTGACTTTTTCTTTTTTACCTGTCATTTTTTGTTCACCACTTCGAAACTTTTCCGCATCAGATTTATCTTGTACATCTTGCATTATTTTCGCAAGTTGATCAGTAACCTTTTTAACAACAGCATTAACTAATGCCGGATCTACATCCCCGTCTTCAGCAGGTGGCTCTTCTTCTGCAGGAGGTTCTTCCTCTGCGGGTGGCTCTTCTTCTGGTTCTTCTTCAGGAGCTGGTTCTTGTTCAGCAGTTGCTTCTGGATCACCTACCGGATCTTCATCCTCATCCTCTTCCTCTTCTTCCGCTTTTAATTTCTCTGCCTTTACTTTTTCTTTGGCGAGTTTCTTTTCTTCTTTTTTTGCCTCGCCATCTCTTTTAACGAGCCCGGCGATCACATTTAATAAGTCATCGGATGGCATACATTTCTCCTGAAAATTGTGTAAAACTTTTCTTTAGTTGTACATTAGTATCTACAACTTTTACTTGAAGATCATTCAAAAATGAATAATCAAATGGTATTCCTATTCTCTCTTTAACAGTTTCCAATAATTTTATTGCTTTATTAGAACATTTCATATAATCTTGTACATCTTCTTCTGTTATATCTTCTTCTGGTACTTGTGCAATGGTAAGACATTTATCTGTTAATATTAGTGATTCTTTAAGATAGGCTTTTTCTGAGGCAGTAAACGTACCTTCTCCTACACTATTAACAATTTCATCAAATAATTCATACGCTTCTTCACAAGTAGATAAATTTTCAGTATCATAACCTTGCCATGATAACTCTTTTGCAAGTTTGAGGTCGATATTTTCGACCTCAACTGGTTCTTGTGTACCTCTTCGACGCTTCATTCCTTCACGAATCATATCTAATTTCAATCCTTTACGTACATCATTCATCATATTTCTTTTCTCTTTTACTGTTAATTCATCTGATGCGCCCATTAGAAATGATTCAAAATCTCCTTGAACTGCAGCTTTTCTCATCTTGGATGCTGACATTCCAGAAGCACCATCTGCGTCTGGATCTCTTTCTCCGGCACTTACTACTTCTATTTCTTCGAATTCATAAATTCCATGTTTAGATTTCGTGCCATTGTAACTATTTAGTAAAGATTTAAACTCTGAAACTCTATCACTACCTGCTATCATTATCAATTTATTATGTTTTCCACTCAATTCTGTGGCAATTTCCATTATATTTCTTGCACTTGATTTACTCTGTAAGTTACTTTTTAATCTCGGAAACATATTCTTCAAATATTTAAATTTCTGAGTATGTGTAAGTGGATTCTTCTTAGAATCTTGAGATTGACTACCATAAATGTAGGCAGTACCACCTTCTCGTTGATTAACTGCAATTACAGCATTTATCAACTTTTCGTGTCCGATTGTAGGAGGATTAAATCTCCCAAAAGTGAATACTGCTGTACTCATGCTAATACACCCTGATGATCTCTTTTTGTAAGTTTCAATTTCTTTTGAAGTTTTGTAGTTTTAGTTCCCCATGAATCATCACCGTGTACACTAGGTGGTGACATTTCTGGAGTTTTTCCTTTTTTGTGCATCTTCATCCAAAGATCATTATAACGTTCTTGTTCTTTTTTAGACCAACCACCTTTACCGGCCGACTTCATACCAAGGTCTTGTAATTCTTTTTCTTCTGGGTCTTCTGGTTTCTTTTTAGAAAACCACCCCTCTTGCCAAACTTTATAACTCTTCATTTTTTCCTTTTACTTCTACCATAAGTCTTGTTCGTAGGTTTAACCCTCGGTTTCCTTTTATCTTTGCGATATTGTGCTATAGCCTTTACTTTTTCTTGATCGTCTTTAGATAATGTAGAAGCATTCGAAAATCTGGTCCAAACTCTATCAAGAGAGGGTGGTTGTTTATCTATTTTACCACCTTTTTTCTTAAACTTATGCATGGCTAATGCCCTATTCAATGCATCTTTATTATCTTCCAAAAATTCATTAAAACTTTTCATTTGATGACCTTTCCCAAATTTTTATAAAGCCCCATTAATTTTCTTTGATCATTTTTCTTAAGTGCATCAACCATATCTTGTGCAATATCTTGTATCATATCTGCTAAATTTTGAAGATCGGCCTCATCAAGACTATTATATAATCCTCTTCGTTTGGTTGTTGTCATACCAGCACGTTTTGCTGCTCGTTGTATTCCAGAATCTCTAGATTTTTTCTTTGTAGTGCTCCAATGTTGTGGATCTACACACATTTTTTTATGTCTATTCCTCATGAGTTTAGACTTTAATTTTTCTAAAGGTATTACACATATATCATCACCCGCCTCAGAAATAAGGGCTACATCATGTGCCAATTTTTGTTCCTTCGTGATATCATGTAATTCTTCAGTAGTTTCTTTAAACCTTTTCATATTCTACCTTTTTCCTATTTACTGGCCAGTTTGTACAATAAGGATGATTTGGATCATGTCTTTGTTCATATTCTTCCATCTCAGGTTCATCTTCTTCTTTTATTTGTTCTTCTTCCACTATTTACTTTCTAATTCTTTAATACGGTGTTCTAATGTTCCTATAGTAGTATGAATATGTCCTGTATCATGTGGTTGAAGTTGAGACTTTAAGTATTCCACCTCAGCTTTAAGTACTGAAATATATGTTTTTTTACTATCTGAATCGCTTAACATCCAATGCACTGCCTCCATATTATTTGTCCCAATTTTTTGCTGCATTGAAGTTTTGCATGGAAAATTCCATACGATCTACCAATTTAACAGCTCCTCCCTTAAGTTTGTCTATTGCAACGAATCCCTCTGGCGCCGTTACTTTAAACCCTGTAGAGGTTTTCATTAATGTCTTGATATCTTTAACTTTCTCTAACTTACGAACAATCAACAACTTTGCATCTATAAGTAGATTTTGTAGTGCAAATATCTTGACAAGATCAGAGGAATGTTTTCTGAAGAAGTCAACATATAAATCCATCTTACGTTGTTTCTCTATCTTCGTATTTTCACGTTTTACTTTATCTACATCCGCTTTCAATTTGTCATATACAAACTTGATCACTCCTGCGGTATGTCTTTTTACGTTTGTAATCTTTTGACCTTCTCTTACCATTTTATTATTATAAGTCTTTATCAATTCTTTGGGAGTTGGATCTCCTGCGACCATGCCTAGAGTATTAGAGTCTATCTGTCTGAACAACTTTCCAGCTTCACTTAATATTTTGGTAACTTGGTCTGTTTCTGTCTTGGTCATAGTAGAACTTCCAGAAGTATCTCTAAATGATGCGTCTGCTTGCCAAGTTGAACTACTTTCTGTAAATGCTCCACTAGAAACACCAAAAGAGGCGGTCATGTCCTCCATCGTATCACCACTATACGTGGTATGCCATACGATTCCCATATTAGAGGACAGGATTTTCGCCGCCAACTTCGATTTTACTGGTATTGCATAAACGATTGTATTAGGTTGAAACGTAATGTATGGTTCTCCATCAATCGTTTCTCGTTGTATATCTTCATGTGTATACATCATGTCACCCTGTAAAACACCTTGTATGTTTACTTTGGATAACTCTTTTAATGCGACTTTCAGTTTAGATGCTAGTCCACCAGAGTGATTACTATCTATATCTTCATTGGTGTAATTTATCTTTGCGTTCTTTGCGAATACACCCTTTGTTCCTACGAAAAATCTATCATTCTCTGGATTGATTCCTGCGAATACTGCCGGAGCCCCATCCCATTTTACTGTAACATCTACAGAGGAATCAGAGTTTCCTGCTAACATATCCCTCAATCCTTGAAGGAAGTTTATTGCACCCCTTGCTCCTGGCACTCCATTGTTTAACACCTCATCTTCAAGGTGTTCCATGTGAAGGTTTTTTGCTTCTGTTAAAAAGTTAGAGAATCTAAACATTAGACAAAATATGGGTTAGCTATTGATTGTAATACTGGTTGCCATCCAAAAATTCTCTGAACCCACACCCAACCTTGCACTAGCAGTGCCATTATTTTACTAACAATTTTATTCCAAAGCATTTCTAATACTTTAAGTCCTTTTGTTTTTGCCCAATCAACAACTCCAACCGCTTTATCTTTTGCCTTACTCCAGAACCCTTCAGCTAAATATATTCTATCTTCTCCTATTTCTTCCCATGCTTCTGAAATAATTTGTTTCATCGTAAATGTAGGTTCGTATTCATCAGCAATAATAGCTCGTAATGAAAGTGCACCTCTCTTCTTTGATGATTTAAGTCCAACCGACCAAGTTACTTTATTAGCATATGTTTGAATTATTCCCGGTTCTATTTTATCCATGTGAGCTGTGGCTGGCACAGGATCGGGATTAAATACCATTAAATAATTAGATCGTGGATCTGCATCTGAAAATTTCATATTTCCTGTCATAGCTTCTTCTACAGCAAAATATTTTACTCGCGGGCTGTTATCAAGAATGTCTCGAATAATATCCTGTGCAACATCTCCATCTTGAATTGTTTTCCATGCTGCTTTTTCTATTTTATCTAAAGTCCCTCCTTCTTTCACTTTCTTTCTAATATCTCTAGCGCCACCAGCAACATCTTGTGTATCTTGAAAATTATTTATTACAGCACCACGCATTCCTTTCAAACCATCACCTAATCGTTTCATGTCTGCGTTACTTCCTGATTTCTCTTTCATAGCTTTATTATATGCCGCCATTATAACACCCAATGTATCACCTTTAAATCCGCTCATTAATTGAGAACCACCAGCCTTTTTCAACGAAATATGCATCTTTCCAACCTTCATATCAGTTTTAGGAGTCATACTCTTAGAATTCATCGGAATGCCAATCTCTTCAAAAGTATTTGACCACAATTTAGATGGTGCTCCCGTCTTTCTACCAAAATGTATCATTGGTGTGTTAGAGGGTAAGTTGACTCCTGCAAGCATTCCGGAAGCCAGATTTGGGGTGTTTACTTTATCTATAATTTTCTTTTTGATAGGTAATTTAATGCCTCCAAGTTTTGCGGCTTCATCCATTGTGGGGCCTGAAGATTCTGTGCCTCCCATATTGTGAGCTATAGTAATAACCTCTTCCCAATCTGCAGCAAACATTTTACCACCAGTAGCAGAAGATCCTTTATTAAATGCATTACTCAACGCAGATTCAGACCCCCAAATTTTTATAATTTGACCTGTTTTATCTTCTAATGTAACGGAAATGAAGTCTTTGCCGTTCGGGTCACCATATTCTTTCGTTGCTTCTTTATCAGATTTCTTAAATGGATCTCCAGGAATATAATTGCCTAATGCTATATGAACAGCATTTGGCGTTCTTTCATTTAGTGTAAATTCAAACCCCGCTTTATATTTTGGCTCATATATCCGTGCTTCACTAATATGATTCTTAAATGATTTCATCAATTTCTCCTAAAATTTAAAACAATTTACTGATATATTTATAATACCGGATCATCCAGCCTTCGGTTCCGTTGGATCCGTAGGTCCTTGATTTTCAATAGCTTTTATAAATACATCTTTATGTAGTTCGTGCCAGCCATCACAAGTATCTTCCTTGACTAATTCTGCAAAGAAATTGCCAAATTGATCTTCCATTATGTAAACTTCTTCGTTATCATAATGTAGACTATCAAATGTAGTAAATAATATATGTATCATCATTCCAAATTCAGGATAAATGTAATAATGACCAGGCTGGAACGCCTTGAGGGTGGGAATAGGTGTGCCTTTATTTCTTTCTTTTCTATATTCTTCTAAATTTACAATTTTATCATCACTCAAACTTAAACTCTCCAAAATCTTTCTTGCTCTTCATTCTACCACCAGTAGATGCATCAAATAATGGAACATCGTTTTTTTCTTCTTTTCCAGTATCGACTAATCCAGACTGAGATTGTTCTCCTAAATCTGAAAGTCTCATCTTTGCTCTATCTACACCTACTAAAAACTTCTTATTTGAGGTAGGATCGCTATATCGATTTTTTAATTGTTTGATTAAAATTTGTCCAGCTTCTTCCAAGTTTTCATTACTAATAATCGCAAACATGAAGTCTGCTGTTGCGGGTAATCCAAAACTTTCACTAGTATCTTCAAGACCAACATCTGTATTTTGAAATCCTTGTCTATTCGTTTGGGTTGCCGATAAAATGGGAACATCATTCTCGACTGCCAATCCTCTAAGTTCTTCTGCTATCGATTTAATATAACTGTAAGAATTGGTGTATTGTCCTGGTCGGATTCTCGCAGAAGAACATATATTAATATAATCAACAAGAATTAAGTCTGGTTTAAAGTTTCTTTTGAGATTTAATTCATTCAATAATGCTCTAAAGTGATTTGTACTCGCCGCGGCCGTAGGATATTCTTTAATAATCAATCTACCCTTGACAGTCTCTTTAAGATCATTTATTTTCTTTTCATACATCTTTTTGGGTAAACTTACTAAATCATCTAATCTGATATTCAACAAGTTTGCATCAATACGTTCTGCAATTCTTTCTTCTGCCATTTCAAGTGTAATATACAAAACATTATTACCTTGTGATAAGGCACTCGCACCAACATGACACATAAACAATGATTTACCAACACCTGTTCCGGCAAGAGCTACATTTAAAGTTTTAGAAGAGAGTCCACCTTGTGTTATTTTGTTGAAGTAATCAAGGTCAAAGGGAATCTTTTTTTCAATCTTGTGATAGAAATCATACCGATCATCAGAGTCCAAAAGATAATCATGCCCAACATGAGGATCAAAGCTAACAGAAAGAGCATCGGTAAGCAACTCAGGAATAGCACCCTTGTCAGCGTTAGATTTTTCGGGTTCATCCAATATTTTAATTGAGTTGACAACGGCGTTGTAGATTGCTTTGTCTTGACAGAATTTCTCTGTTGACTCCAATAACCATTGAATGTCCGATTTCTCATCATTTTGTCCCTCTAGATAAGTTAGTAATTCTGTTACATTTTCAAATTCTT
>Ga0315333_10000754_pt1 | contig 10815 bp, 8 predicted proteins | sample M120034915metaG_FD_204521 | JGI IMG/M metagenome (GOLD analysis project Ga0315333, IMG submission 204521) | Ammonia-oxidizing marine archaeal communities from Monterey Bay, California, United States - M1 200m 34915 | ecosystem: Environmental > Aquatic > Marine > Intertidal zone | place: USA...
AGTATGCGTGGGAGTTGGGAGCTAACTCTTAACGAGTCTATACAAGTAGCTGTTGGCAGAATTGAAGTAGTCGAACGATTTCAGCGATTTATTGATTTTTATGAAGGCCAGTCAGTTTCTCAAACAGCAAAAATTAGCTCGGTAGATTTGCGTTATGACAATGGTATAGCAATTAGAAATAGCAGTGATGAACTCGCGGAGGTAGCAATAAGGTAATGCAAGAAATAACAAACAGCGGCAAGTGTTCCTTGGAGTTAACTGCCCATGAACAAACCACTCGGTGAAAACATGATTGTTGGCCTAGACATAGGAACATCTAAAGTCGTTGCAATCGTTGGTGATATAAATGCAGAGGGTGGGTTAGACATTATTGGTATAGGCAGTCACCGATCGCGTGGTTTAAAAAAAGGCACAGTTGTCAATATCGAATCAACGGTTGAATCAATTCAGCGAGCGATAGAAGAGGCAGAATTAATGGCTGGGTGCCAGATTCATTCAGTTTACGCGGGAATAGCAGGAAGTCACATAAGAAGCATGAATTCCCATGGCATCGTAGCTATCCGGGACGGCGAAGTCATGAAGCCCGACATCGAGAGAGTTATTGATGCAGGTAAAGCTGTTGCGATTCCGGCCGATCAAAAAGTACTTCATATATTGCCACAAGAATACATTATTGATTCTCAGGAAGGTGTTAAAGAGCCACTTGGCATGTCGGGCGTAAGGCTAGAAGCAAAAGTTCATCTAGTAACTTGTGCAATCAATGCAGTGCAGAATATTGAAAAATGTATTAAGCGCTGCGGTCTCGATACTGGTGAAATTATCTTAGAGCAACTTGCTTCCAGTTATTCTGTTCTAACGGATGATGAGAAAGAGTTGGGGGTGTGTTTGGTAGACATTGGTGGGGGGACCACCGATATCGCCATTTTTACCGATGGTGCTATTCGACATACTGGAGTCATTCCGATCGCTGGCGATCAAGTTACTAATGACATCGCTATGGCATTGCGGACTCCGACAGAAAGCGCGGATGAAATAAAAATCAAGTATGCCTGTGCGCTCACTCAACTCGCTAGTGCGGAAGATATAATAAAAGTTCCGAGTGTTGGAGATAGAGCGCCTCGCGAACTTTCGAGACAAGCGCTAGCCGAAGTAGTCGAACCCAGATACGACGAATTATTCACTTTGGTGCAAGCAGAGTTGCGGCGTAGTGGTTTTGAAAATTTATTAGCTGCTGGTGTTGTTTTAACAGGTGGCACCAGCAAAATGGAAGGTGTCGTTGATTTGGCGGAAGAGATATTCCACGCGCCAGTGAGAATCGGTGCACCCTATAATGTAAATGGGCTCGCCGATATTGTGAGAAATCCGATTTATTCTACTGGTGTCGGACTGCTTTTGTATGGGCTTAAACAGCATCAAGAACGAGAAGGAACTGATACAAGAAGGGAGCCACAAACACAAATAGTAGACAAAGTTAAGAATTGGTTTCAAGGGCACTTTTAACAGCCATTAACTAAAACGACTTTTAGAATTTTTAATGAAGGAGGCTACATGTTTGAATTAGTCGAAAACATTTCACAAAGCGCTGTGATCAAAGTTATAGGCGTTGGAGGGGGCGGTGGCAACGCTGTGCATCATATGATTAGTAATCAAGTTGATGGCGTTGAGTTTATTTGTGCAAATACAGATGCTCAAGCGCTTAATAATTTGAAAGCCAAAACTATCTTACAAATGGGTAGTAATATAACTAAAGGGCTGGGGGCAGGTGCTAATCCAGAGATCGGTAGGCAAGCCGCGCTCGAAGATCGAGACGAGATCGCTGAAATTTTGTCTGGTTCCGATATGATTTTTATCACTGCAGGTATGGGTGGTGGAACTGGTACAGGCGCTGCACCAATAGTTGCAGAAGTTGCTCGTGAAATGGGGATTTTGACAGTGGCAATCGTGACTCGCCCATTTCCGTTCGAGGGCAAGAAGCGATCGGCGGTCGCTGAGCAAGGAATTCAGCAATTATCGCAAACTGTTGATTCTCTCATTACTATTCCAAATGAAAAGCTATTGGATGTGCTTGGCAAAGAAGCAACTTTGTTAGAGGCGTTTAAGGCAGCAAATGATGTATTACTTGGTGCTGTCAAAGGAATTGCGGACCTCATAATGCACCCAGGCATGATCAATGTGGATTTTGCCGATGTAAAAACTGTCATGTCTGAAATGGGCATGGCTATGATGGGGACCGGATTTGCCACAGGCGTGGATAGAGCTCGGGAAGCTGCTGAGTCAGCAATACGAAGTCCATTACTTGAAGACGTAAATTTACAAGGAGCTCGAGGCATCTTGGTGAATATTACTGCTGGTGAGAATTTATCGTTGGGAGAATTTTCGGAAGTAGGCGACACCGTGGAAGAATTCGCATCAGATGACGCAACAGTAGTTGTAGGTACCGTAATCGATCCAACTCTCGATGACGAAATACTTGTAACCGTTGTGGCAACTGGTCTTGGCTCTAAAGATGAAAAACCTACAAAAGTTGTAGACAATACCACTACAGACTCTGATACAGATTATCGACGGTTGGATGAACCTGCCATTATGCGTAATCGCCAAAGCGCAGAGCGTGTGCCGGTCATGGCTCAAGCGGCAGGGGTTGAAACAGATATGGATTATTTAGATATTCCAGCTTTCTTACGAAGGCAGGCAGATTAAGGGAGGGGAGCCACGGGAATTCTGAATTGTCTGCACTTTCTGCTTGTGACTGTTTTCAGTAGTTAATTTGTGCTGAATAGTTGCCTAAAATAGAGGAAGAAGCAGCTACAGAAATACTATAAATCACTATGCCTTACTTTGGGGTATTAGACTCTCTTGAAACTGTATATATTGGGATTTTTGCTGGTTTTTGATACCATCCAAGATGCGTCAACGCGTGCATTAAGAGCTTTAAGCGCGAATAGCAGAAGCTATGCAGGTTTTTAGGCGGCAAGTGTCAAAAATGCTAGCATCTTACATTCTCTGAATTTGGACATGCAGGGATATAGGCCGATTTCTTGCAGTAAAATAAAAAAAGGCACAAAGCAACTAATGCTAAAACAAAGAACGCTTAAAAACGTAATTCGCGCCACCGGGGTGGGATTGCATACTGGTGAAAAAGTCTATCTTACCCTACGCCCAGCTCCAGTTAATACCGGTATTGTTTTCACCAGATCTGATATCGATTCGACTATACAAATTGAAGCAAGCGCCGAAAATGTAGGAGACACTACCTTGTCAACTACTTTAGTTAAAGATGGTGTTCGAATTTCAACTATTGAGCATTTGATGTCAGCGATGTCTGGCCTGGGGATCGATAATTGTTATGTCGATGTCAGCGCACCAGAAGTGCCGATCATGGATGGCAGTGCTGGACCATTTGTGTTCCTGATTCAGTCTGCGGGCATAGAAGAACAATCAGAGCTCAAAAAATTTATTAAGATCAAACGCACTATTAAACTTGAGCAGGGAGATAAATTCGTTAGCCTTGAACCATTTAATGGATTTAAGGTGAGCTATACCTTGCTTTATGATCATCCGGTTTATAAGAAGTATACAAAGAGTGCAAGTATAGACTTCTCTAGCACTTCATTTGTGAAGGAAGTGAGTCGAGCGCGGACTTTTGGCTTTATGCATGAGTTCGAGGAGCTGAGAAATCGAAATTTAGCCCTCGGCGCTAGCATGGATAATGCTATAGCAGTTGGTGACTATAAAGTCCTTAATGAAGACGGATTGCGCTACGAAGATGAGTTCGTCAAGCACAAGATCCTTGATTCCATAGGAGATTTATACCTTTTAGGTAACAGCTTGATTGGTGAGTTTAAGGGACATAAATCTGGACATGCTCTCAATAATGCTTTATTAAGAATGCTCGAAGTTAATGAAGACGCTTGGGAAATTGTAAGTTTTGATAATGAAACTAATGTACCTATTTCCTATATGAAACCAGTGTTAGCGGCCTAGCCAGCCACACTCTCCTAACTGATTGATCTATAACAAAAAAATAGTTAGGCGTTGAAGTTTCTGAATGAGCCCCAAGTGTAACAATAGGGTTTAATAGAATAACGCGTAAGAAATGAAATTAATTCTTGTTGATCAACGCCACGGTCACACTAAAACTATTGTCCTTAGAGGCTGGCTAAAAGGTCTCCTTTCTCTATTTCTACTAATTGCTCCAGTGGCCTTAAGTTATTTTGGCTATCAATTGGCTGTTTCCCAGAATGAACGCATGTTTACAGAAGAAAGTGCGCAAAGTTGGGATCGTCAGATAAAGATACAGTCTGAGCAACTTGCAGACATAAGAGAAAAATCCGGACAGCAATTGGAAGCGCTTACCTTAAGACTAGCGAAGTTACAGGCGCGCCTAGTTCGTCTCGACGCAGTAGGAGAGAGGATTACAACCATTGCGAATCTAGATCAGGGTGAATTTGATTTTAGTCAGCCTGTGGCAATTGGCGGCCCAGGAACTGGACAATCTGAAGCTTATTCCACTAGTGCATTTGTAAATGCCGTTGATCACTTAGAGCGCCAGCTAGAAGATAGGCAGCAACAGTTGGAAATTTTAGAAGGCCTCATGTCTGATCGGAAAATTCAATCTGATGTGCTTATCTCGGGACGCCCGGTCGATCGTGGTTGGATAGCGTCTAGGTTTGGTCAAAGGCCGGATCCTTTTACCGGTAGGCTTACATTTCATGCAGGTGTAGATTTTACGACTGGTCGTGCCGGTGCTGACATTAATACGGTAGCCGCCGGTGTAGTTACCTGGGCAGGACCACGATCTGGTTATGGTTTAATGGTAGAGATAAATCATGGTAATGGATTTATCACTCGCTATGCGCATTCTGAAAAGCTATTTGTCGAGGTTGGCGATATTGTTAAAAAAAGACAAAATATTGCTCTCGTCGGTTCCACCGGAAGATCTACTGGTCCCCATGTACATTTTGAAGTTTATAAGAATGGACGTGTAGTAGATCCGGCCGCATATATCCATCGCACAGCTAGATAATCCCCTCTAAACCGAACCGAACGTTGTCGCCTTGGTCAATAGGTACAGTGAACTGTGTCGATTTGATTTTAATAAATTATAAACTTTAGTTTTAGTGAATATTATTTCTCATGAGCATACTCAATAAAATATTAGGTAGTAGTAATTCCAGAAAGCTTAAAAAGATGAATCGCACTGTTGCGGTAATTAATAGCCTGGAAGAGTCCCTGGAATCTCTCACTGATGAAAAGCTTCGGGAGAAAACTGGCGAATTCAAGCAAAGGATAGAAGAGGGAGTGAGCCTTGACGATATTCTTCCCGAAGCATTTGCGGCCGTTAGAGAGTCTTCAAAGAGAACACTAGGACTCCGTCACTTTGATGTGCAAATGGTTGGTGGGATGGTTTTACACCAAGGCAATATTTCTGAAATGCGTACTGGTGAGGGTAAGACGTTAGTAGCGACTCTGCCGGCTTATCTAAACGGTTTGTCCGGTAAAGGAGTTCATGTCGTAACCGTAAATGAATATCTAGCGCAACGTGATGCCGATTGGATGCGCCCAGTATTTGAGTTGCTAGGCTTTAGCGTAGGAACCATTAAGTCGGGTCAGACACCGGAACAAAAGAAAGCCGGTTACGACTCTGATATTACCTATGGTACCAATAACGAATTTGGTTTCGACTATCTAAGAGACAACATGGCGTTTCGTCTCGACCAAAAAATGCAACGGAAATTGAATTTCGCTATTGTCGACGAAGTAGATTCGATCTTGATTGATGAGGCGCGAACACCTTTAATAATATCTGGTGCTGCGGAGGGTAGCTCTCAACTATATGTAGCAATAGACAAGCTCATTCCTCGTTTAGACAAAGGCGTAAAAGCCGAAAAATCCAAAATGGAGATGATGGATAAGAATTACGTACCTGAAGATACTGGGCACTTCACAGTCGATGAGAAAAGCAGACAGGTTGAGCTAACTGAAGAAGGTCATGAATATGTTGAAGATTTGTTAATTCAGAAAAAATTGCTCAATGAAGGAGAATCCTTGTATGCCGCAACAAACCTTTCTTTATTGCATCATGTCCATGCTGGTTTAAAAGCTCACAACCTGTTTAACAAAGACATTGAGTACATTGTGCAGAATAGGCAGATAGTGCTAATCGACGAACATACAGGCCGAACGATGGAAGGTAGACGCCTATCTGAAGGGCTGCACCAAGCTCTGGAAGCGAAAGAAGGTCTTGAGATACAAAGTGAAAGTCAAACTTTAGCATCTACCACTTTCCAGAACTATTTCCGTATCTATAACACATTGTCTGGAATGACAGGTACCGCAGATACCGAGGCTTTTGAATTTAGTCAGATTTATGGACTTGATGTCATAGTAATTCCAACCAATGTGCCAATGATAAGAAATGATGCCAATGACCTGATTTATCTTTCCATGGAAGAAAAGATGGAAGCGATAGTTCGAGATATCATTGAGATTAGAGATTCTGGTGCGCCAATTTTGGTTGGAACTGCATCGATTGATACATCAGAGACACTTTCACAATTCTTGAAAAAAAATAAAATTGATCATGAAGTGCTAAATGCGAAATTCCATGAAAAGGAAGCTCAGATTATTGCGCAAGCGGGGAGACCTGGAGCGGTAACTATTGCAACAAATATGGCGGGTCGGGGAACTGATATTGTTTTAGGTGGAAAATGGGAAGCAGAGATCGCAGAGATAACTAATCCAAGCGATGACCGGCTTCAACAAATAAAGGAAGACTGGCAAAAGCGACATGACCAAGTTATCGAAGCTGGTGGCTTGCATATTATAGGCACGGAGAGGCATGAATCCAGGCGTATTGATAATCAATTAAGAGGGCGTTCCGGTAGGCAGGGTGACCCTGGTTATTCACGTTTTTACCTTTCTATGGAGGATAACTTGTTAAGAATTTTCGCTACCGATGGCGTGAAAAATTTTATGCGTCGTCTTGGCATGGAACAAGGCGAGGCAATCGAACATGGGATGGTGACTCGATCAATCGAAAAAGCTCAGAGAAAGGTAGAAGGTCGGAATTTTGATGTACGTAAACAACTTTTGGAATATGACAATGTAGCTAACGATCAGCGTACTATTATTTATCGTCAGCGTAATGAATTGATGGCAAGTGACGATATTACTGATCTTCTAGATGGCATGAGAAGTGAAGTGGTTGACGCTTTGGTAGATAACTACATTCCACCTCAGAGTATTCCAGAACAATGGGATATCTCAGGGCTTGAGCAATCTATTGAAACTGAATTTGGTTCAGAAAAACCTATTCAGCAGTGGTTAGATGAAGATGACCAGCTTTACGAGGAACAGCTCAAGGCTAAGATAACTGCCTTACTTACTGAAGAATATTTGCAGAAATGCGATCTTGTGGGCGCGAAGATGCGCGAGTTCGAGAAACAAATCACGCTACAAATTCTTGATCGATTATGGAAGGAACATTTGGCGACTATGGACCATCTACGGCAAGGGATATTCTTGCGCAGCTACGGCGGGAAAAACCCCCGTCAGGAATATAAGCGTGAGGCCTTTGCCCAGTTTACTGAATTGATGTTGGCGCTTCAGCAAGAAGTTATTAAGGTTCTTAGCCATATCCAAATTAAGCAAGATGAAGCTGCCGACTCTATTGAGCGGCAAAGAGAAGAAGAGTCAGCTCGCGCTGGTATGAATTATCAACATCAGGCAATGTCAGCCTTGGCAAATACTGAAGGTGGGGAAGATCAAGGGCCGACTCGAGAGCCAAGTGATGGAAACAAGCAATCTCCTTTTGTCCGAGAGGTGGCCAAAGTAGGTAGAAATGACCCTTGCCCATGTGGTTCTGGTAAGAAGTATAAGCAATGTCATGGGAAAATAGGTTAGCGCCGTGGCAGTTGGGTTAGGATGCTCCGTAGATTACAGGCCTATTGCTGGCATTCGGCTCGCAGCTGTAAAAAGTAAAATCAGATATCCAGATCAATTAGATCTAGTTCTAATTGAATTAGCAGAGCATGCGAACGTGGCGGGAGTCTACACTCAAAATGCATTTTGTGCTGCACCGGTGGCCCTCGCTAAAGTGCATGCTCAAAAATTCTGCCCGCGCTATTTTCTTATTAATACAGGTAATGCCAATGCGGGCACTGGAGAAACTGGAAATGTAAATGCACTTCGCTGTTGTGAGGCAATTGCCCAATTAGCCGGTGTGTCTGCGCAAGAAGTACTACCGTTTTCTACAGGTGTTATTGGCGAACAGTTACCAGTTGAAAAAATTCTAGCTGCTACACCTGGGGCCTTTATTAGCTTGTCAGAGTCTTCTTGGGTCGAGGCCGCTGAAGGAATCTTAACGACTGATACTCGGCCTAAACTAGTGTCAGTTCAGCTTGAAATAGACAGCAAACAAGTATCCATTACCGGAATTGCTAAAGGGTCCGGAATGATAAAACCCAACATGGCAACGATGTTGGGTTTTATTTTTACAGATGCAGATATCGAGCCTACTGTGCTCGATGAATTGCTTTGTGATGCAGTTGGAAAATCATTCAACCGAATTACTGTGGATGGAGATACTTCCACTAATGATTGTTGCATGCTGGTAGCTACTGGAAAGTCCGGTGTTTCGATTAATAAATTGAGTACTCACGACTACGGTCAATTTAAAGCTGCGTTAGAATCTTTATTTGTTACTCTTGCTACAGAGCTTATTAAAGATGCAGAAGGAGCGAGTAAATTTATCACTATTACGGTTGCGAGTGGTGCCAGCTCTCTAGAATGTCGAAGAGTGGCGTATAGTATTGCAGAGTCTCCGCTTGTTAAAACTGCATTGTTTGGAGAAGATCCAAATTGGGGGCGCATTTTGGCTGCTGTTGGCCGTTCTGGTCTCGAAAACCTTGACCTGCAATCGATAACAATAGATTTAGGCTCTGTTCGAATTGTTTCTGGCGGGGGCGTTGATCCAAGTTATTTAGAAGAACTGGGCCAAGTTGCAATGCAGAAAGAGGAAATTATCATTTCAGTCAACCTCAATCGCGGAAGTTTCTCAGAATGCGTCTGGACTTCAGATCTTTCTCACGAATACATTAGTATTAACTCTGATTACCGCACTTGATTTGGTGAAGGCTTTTATCAACTATGAGCTATGATGGCATCATTCATGTTGCAGTTGGTGTTGTTATTAATCGGCAGCAAGAAATTCTGATATCCCAAAGACATATAGATAGTCATCAGGGTAGCCTGTGGGAATTTCCGGGAGGTAAAAAAGAATCACTAGAATCTATAGAGGCTGCACTGCAGAGAGAATTTGTCGAAGAACTTGGAATTAAACCTATCGAGTTTTTCCCATTTGCGAAAATACTTCATCATTATGCGGAAAAAACCGTGCTACTTGATGTTTGGCTGATAACACAATATAGAGGAGAAGAAATAGGCAGAGAAGGACAAGTAATCGAATGGTGTCCTATTACAGACTTGCGGCCACAGAATTTCCCTGTTGCTAATCAAGCAATTATCAAAAAATTGCAGACACCGAGAAAATTAGCTATTACACCTAATATTGATAAAAGTGAGTCAATCCCTTCGCTTTTTGATCGCTATGCTGAAATAGGTATTCAGCTGGTGCAATTTCAACAAACCCATCTTTGTGAAAGTGATTATTTGAGTTGGTTCGATAGCGCCCAATCGATAGCGAAGAATCATGGCTTGCGCCTACTCTACAACCAATCCTTGAGAGGCTATAGTGATGAATGGAATGTAGGTTTTCATGCAAATTCTCATGTGCTTGATTTATTAACAGAGCGACCGATATCTGATCAACTTCTTTTTAGCGCCTCTTGTCACAATCTAAAGGAATTGAAGCATGCTGAAAAATTAGCTGCAGATTTTGTTACACTTTCTCCTATTTGCCCAAATGCAAACTGCCCGAAGGGGCAGGAATTAAGATGGGAGAGATTTAGAGAACTGGCTAGTCAGGTAAGTTTACCGGTATATGCACTTGGAGGACTCTCTGAAAATGATTCAGACATTGCACTGGAGTCAGGGGCATTTGGTGTTGCGGGCACTTTTGCTTTTACCTGCTAATTAATCAGGAACGAAAGTCTTAGCGAAGCTAATTGGATATAGCGATTAATTTACTCAAGAAGTCCATCCAAGACTGCAAGTTGCTGGTGTCAAGATAGATAGTTAGCTTGAAAATGGATTTTCTGGTTTTCAGTGATAAATAATTTTCAAATAAGCAGGCCTAGTTATTTTTCCTTATTGCAGTTTTTCGTTAGAGTCTTCTTCGTCTGGGAAGACTGGTTCACCGGCAATTGTATTTTTCCCTACCGCCCAATCTCCGAAATCGATTAGTTTGCAGCGTTCACAGCAAAAGGGCCTGAATAAACTTTCCTCAGCCCATGGAACTAATTTGTCGCAGGTAGGGCAGTTAACTATTTTTGTTTGTGTCATTGAGCGCTCGCCAAATCAAGATATTTCTGATGCAGTATTTCTATTTGCTTTTCAATTATTTCCAGAGATTGTTCATTATCCAATACATCATCTGCTGCGGCTAATCGTTTGTTCCTTGGAATTTGAGCAGCTATTATTGCGGCGACGGTGTCTTCCTGGCTACCATCACGATTCATAGTTCTCTTTAGCTGAGTGGCATTGCTGACATCTATCACAAGCGTCCGATCAACGATTTCTTTTTGGTTCGTCTCTAGCAACAAAGGAGACTCAAGAATTACATAGGCAGATGTCGCGGAATGAATTCTTTCGATCAAAAGTTTTCTAATCCTAGGATGCAGTAATTCTTCTAAC
>Ga0315333_10000775_pt1 | contig 10716 bp, 5 predicted proteins | sample M120034915metaG_FD_204521 | JGI IMG/M metagenome (GOLD analysis project Ga0315333, IMG submission 204521) | Ammonia-oxidizing marine archaeal communities from Monterey Bay, California, United States - M1 200m 34915 | ecosystem: Environmental > Aquatic > Marine > Intertidal zone | place: USA...
GGGTGACTGTTCCTGTTGGTACAATTGTGTGCGTGCCTGTTGGCACAGGGGTATGGGTGACTGTTCCTGTTGGTACGGGGGTATGGGTGCCTGTTTTGGGTGTTGTAGCCGTTCCTGTCGGTACAATTGTGTGCGTGCCTGTTGGCACAGGGGTATGGGTGACTGTTCCTGTTGGTACGGGGGTATGGGTGCCTGTTTTGGATGTTGTAGCCGTTCCTGTCGGTACAGTTGTGTGCGTGCCTGTTGGCACAGGGGTATGGGTGCCTGTTCCTGTTGGCACAGGGGTAGGGGTGCCTGTTTTGGATGTTGTAGCCGTTCCTGTTGGTACGGGAGTATGGGTGCCTGTTCCTGTTGCCGTCGAAGTCGGCGTTCCGCAGGCGAAGTTAAAATTAAGCGCCCTGCAGGGATTGACATAAAATGTAGCAACTAGCGCATCCCAGAAGGAGTTTTGTCCCCCTGCTGCGCCATTGAAGGGTATCGCCGCGTTTCTGGCGGTAGAGTTTGTTGTATCGTGAATAATTAACCAGTCCGTATTTCCTTCTATATCGTATGAAGAATTTGCCTCTATGTACCCAACTATGGAAACTGTTTGGCCTATCGCTAGGTCCGCATAGAATGGTTTTTCTATTCCTTCAAAATCTATATCTAACGCTCCGCTTATTCTATAATATGAAATGTCAAACTGGTCTTCTCTTAGCTCTGTGGTTGATGTATATCCTGGCAAATCAGTTGGAGGAACCTTGGATTCTCCTTCGGGTATTAATTGAAGGCTGGAATTTGTTTTCCATTTATCTTCATCTACGGCTAGGGTCGCTAACGTCACCCTGTTGTTGTCTATCTCGTTTTTTATTATCGCAAGAACGCTTTCTTGTGAGTTTACTTTATTTTCCTCATGGTCGAAAAAGGTTGGGAGTAGTCCTCCTGATTGCCCATTGTATTTGTGATAAATGTATCCTGCGGCGGAGACATATCCCGCGTTCCTGTAGAATAGGTCTAGCCCTCTATAAATATTGAAAACGTGGGTTCCTTGTTCGTGCGACGTTTCATAGAATGGCGTTAACGATATAGTTGTCGTTGCTGTGGAAGACTTCGTTATTGTTGGAGTTAGGGGGTGGGGTATTTCGTAGGTGTCGTCGTAGTCTGAGACCCCGAGTTTATTTGTGTTCATGTACCAGCCAAAATCCCTTTGTGGGGATTTCCCTGTACTGTCTTCAGCGCACTTGCTTTCTTCCCAGCTCATCTTTTCGGGCCTAATGGATGGCCCATCTAAGGAATAGTCGTTCCATCCTTCTCCAGAGTCCCAGACTATTGTGTTTATTGAAGATACGTTCCCTTCCTTGCACTGATCATATTCCTTGCCGTCGTCTGGCAGATCTGAGATATCGCAGGAATTGCACGCATTTAAGTGTCCGAGTTGTATGGCCGCCGCAACTGGGGCACTCCATTTCTCGTATTTTTTTGTATTGAAGTCTGCTTCGCTGGGGCCGTTCGTGAGCCAATCGCAAACGCTATTGCTTCCTGTATAGGGGTCTGCCGAAAAGGAGTCTAGAGAGTAAAAACCTGGGGTTTTCCAATCTGGAACATAGCAATCCACATATTGCGGAAAGGGGTAGCGGGGGGGAGCTACTGTGGTAGTGGCGCTTGAGGTCGGGGTTGGGTACGCTTCTGGGCTTTTTGATATCGTCGGGGTCGGGCAATTCTCCGCCTCGCTTTGAAGCGTCGGAAGCCTTAGTATTTCAGAAAGCTCTATGTCTAGGTAGTTTTGTGGAGCGTGTTCCTTTAGATATGTCTTATACCAATAGTTTAGGTTTTCTTTATCTATTTCGGAGTGGGGGATACTTGTGAGATTTCTGTAAGAAACGTACGCTCTGAATATATCTACGTCATATTTGTCTAATTGTTTTCCCCCTGCGTCTGTAAAGTTTGCGCAGTCAAATGCTGGAACCTTTGATACGGAATTTATGGGGACAAATTGGTCTTCGCCTTTTTTGAGGGTAGCTTTATAAAAATTTACCAACTCCTCTGGTTTTACTTTAGACAGATCTATGTCTGCTTCGTTGTTTATATATTGTATAAATCCCCTATAAATATCTATGTCCGCTCCATCTAGACAATGATCTAGATTGAAATCTGTATGGCAACAGATTCTATTTGGGGTTATTGTGGGTGTTGACGGCATCTCGTTAAAGGATTGGATATTCGCTAAGGGAGATTTTATTTATGTGCGAAATGGTTTTTCCTACATCTACTGCATGTAGTGCATTAAAATAATTTTCATTTAAGCTTGTCGGGGAAAAGTAAATGTTTCCCGCGTTTACGATATTGTCCGTGTTGTTGTTTACTGTGATCGTCGAAGATATTTCTTTTTTGTAGGGGTTTGTGTAGTTAAGATAGAACTGTCTTCCCGCTTTGCTTTTTTTGTTTTCTGTGCCTATTAGCATATGAACTACATACACTGGAGATCCGTCATTTTTTAATTTTAAACTAGTAATTGTATCTTCCCCAAAGTTTAGGGATTCAGACAGGTTCTTCTCTGTGTTTGAGGTAAGGGGCGTTAGATATGGGTCGCAGTTGCATTCATTTCTTGAGACTTTCTCAAAAATATATGGGTCGCCGCCATTTATCCATTCCTCTTTGCAGCTGTCTGACCCCTTTATCCACACATAGTATTTGTCTCTTGACTCCACTATTGGGCACCCTCTTACGTTGAGATGGGCATCTTTCTTTTCGCTGTTTCCAAATACAATTAACTTTTCGTCTGTCTGCCTTTTTACTGTAAGCTCTGCGCTGCACCTTATGTTTTCTGGGGAAAACGGATCTCCCAGTGTCATTGTCGGCGTTTCTGGCTCTTGGACTGAAGGCCTGATTGGTTTTAGTTTTTGTATCGGAAGTATTGTTGTTTCTGCACAAGTGCCTAGATTGCAGCAAATACAGGCATCTTCGTGCATTTCTGCATTATCGCTCTTTTTTGCGGGTAGGTTGCTTATGTCTAAGTCTGTATTGTTTACTGTCTGTACTGAGTTGGCGTTTAGGGAGGTGAAGCTCCAGCACCCACCGTAATCTTCTATTTTTCCGTCTAGGTTTATATAAGCCGCCTCTGGTATTTCCGCCCTATGCACAACTCTCAGAAGGGAGCCAGTCTCGCAGCTTTTTAGGATATGGGTTTTTGTATCGTCTTTGCTGGATACAAAGCTTGCTGTTTTTTTTGTGCAGGCTTCTTCATATTTATTGTGGGCTGGTCCAGACAGCCATATTTCTATGGTATGCGCTCCGCTTGACAGCCCAGTTACTGTCACGTACTCTATCCCTACCACTAAGTGGCTAAAGCCTCCATCTATTTTATACCACCAATTATGGTACCACCCTTTCGTTTTTAAATCTATCCATAAATTTTCTCCGTAGGGATATATGTCCGCGCTCACTATGCAGGGATCTATGTCTGTGCCAGTGGGGGTATAGCCCCTCCTGTCCATGAACGGATCCGCCTCTTCTATAGCTTTAGTCCTTGTTGGCGTCGCAACGCTCGGCGGGGCGGGAGGAAGATTTGGGCTTTCTGTAAAAGATGCCGTAGGATGCTTCTCGGTTTCCGTAGGCGTAGGGAAAGTATCGAGGGCGAAACTTTCTACGGGAATAAACTCATAAGCTAACTGGGGTTCGCTTAGTCTGTTTTTCTTGTCTTCCATCGTCTGCGTTCTTCTCCATATTATCCTCTGCGCGGAGATATGGTGGTGATAAAGGTTGAATGTAGCATATTAATACATGATACACTAAAAAGAAGCGTCGCCTACACTATTTGTTTTTAAAAAGCCCTAAAATAAATTTAAGTATTTTAGGGCCCGCGCAAATCAGGATAATTAATCCGCCTATTATCCCCAAAAAATACAACGGGAACTTTATATTCGGCCTTGATTCTCTTGCGGTTTTTGAGCTATTATAGGACTCGACTTCTTGTTCTGTTATTTTTCCGTCGTTATTCGAGTCTACATTATCAAACTTGATTACTTCTACTGTCGGGGGAGGGTTTCGGTAGGAATCTTTATTTCTAAGCAGGCTGATACCGCAGGACTGTAAGACCAGACAGAGTAATATTAAAAATGTCGCCCTCATCTCCTTCTGCTTGGGATTGCATAGAACCCTACAACCATAAAGCATAAGTCAAAAAAAGAGGTCAACAGCAATCCTCCCGTCATCTTCACTACAGTCCAGTCTTCTGCGCCGATTATCCAGCTAAATAGCCCCCATTTCGAAGACTCTCCTTTGGGTATTATAACATCATAAGATATGTGTGGGTTTAGAGCGTAGAATATCATTAAAAAACACATTGTAAAAGTAATGCTCAAAAACAATATCCTTCTCGTTACTTTTACGAAGGGGTCTTTTGCTTGCGCTATTTGGTTGTCAAGCATGGCTTTCAGCGTCTCATTATCTCTTGCCGCAAGCATTAGTTGATCTTGGCGCCGCTGCTCCAGCCAGAAATTGACTAAATTCGCGCCTATCTTTATCGCCGCCCCGATTACTGTGTTTAATACTGGCCCCATACGGCATATATACACTATATCGCCGAATAAAGGAATTTTTAAGTCTCTACTACTCCTATTATTGTGTGCCCTTCTGGGTTTTTGAAAGTGTATAAATCCCCTACTGCTAGTTCGTGAGTAAGCAATCCTACGGTAACTTCGTCTCCCGAAATAGGAATTAGGTGGCCCCACGCTGCGGTCTCTACGGATGTTATATTCGGGATATTTTTTAAGTTGGTTATTGTGTGCAGGTTTATGATATTATCTTTTACCGAAAACACTTCTTCCGATGCTGTCCCTACTGTGATTTTTTTATCTACTTTTAGCGCCGCGTCATCAGCTCCATCTTGTAGGTGGGATACTCCTGCCACGGTGTCGTTTGGGGAATATTCTAAATGAAGCTCAGAGTTGACAAATTTTTTGTTTCCATAAACTGCTGGAGCGTCTCCGTTATTCCCTGTTTGGTCGACGGAGGCCCAGGATCCCGCCTTGTTCTCTACTCCGTTCACATAGGGAGAGGTGTCTCCTCCCAGCTCGAGCTTTACCCAGCAGAGGTCCTTTGACGCGGCGGCCAGAATATTGAGTTCGTTAAGCTTGGGGGTGACGGTGAGAGAGTTGAATGGTCCATATTTTGTTCCGTTCCAGTACAGGTACTTCTGCCTGCCTTCAACGTAAAAGACGGTTCCTGGGTCCAGTAGGGAAGTCCTTTTGTACCCCCCATAACTAGCTTTATTGCTTGGATCTGTGCCTCCTAGCCCAACCCAATCTGAATAACCTTTTGATCCTCCATTGCCCCAGTATCCCCTTGGGATTAACTTGTAAATTGTGGGATCATCTATTCCATATACATGCACCAACATCCCCACGTTCCTTCTTCCTGAACCGTATATATTCCCAGTATCTTGTTTTCCTGTATCTGTCGTTATTATGTCGTTTCTTTCATCGATGTCTACGACTTCATGGAGGCCTCCTGCCCCTAGTGTTGAAAAGTGGGTTGGTAGTTTTGTTCCTACGTCTGAGCTAATTACTGCTCCCCCCATTCGGATCGTTCCCGATCCCCCTGGATATGAAAATTTTGTGCCCATTTGTTTTTTAAGTTTTAGAGAATGATAAGTTTTGAACCTGCGCGCTTGCAGATTGGCTAGGAAGGAGCTTTATTAATGTGTGATCAGAACCCTTATACGAAAAGGTTTCTTTGTTTTGGGAGGGGATGGAGATGTTCCCTCCGCTTTGCTGAAAGGAGTCGAGGGCTAACGCGGAAGGGTATAGGAAATACAGCGACCATGTTGCTGACGTAAGCGCGCCTTGGCTGCTTGTGCAAGTGGCATTGGTCATCCAGTCAAAATAATTACTAGATGTATCGTTCGGCGGGGGCATAGAAAACAACGAGCTAAAGCTTGAAACCGTTGGGTTTTCTACTATTTTTTGTAAGGAAGTTTTTCTGCTTACTAGTTCATCCAGGAAGTTTGGCACGTCTGGGCTGTAGTAAAATGGATCGGATGAATTTGAATATTCGTAGTTGCCGTCGCCCGTCATTTCATAAAACTCCGTGCCGAAGCCTGGTATCCCATAACTCCCCCCTCCGCAATGTTGGTTAAACCAGAAGCAGGCTCCCCAGCTTGATTCCCCAACGACATCTATATTGCACGTCGAACAATCTGAGTAATTGGAGCCAAGCGGCCCATGGGCAGTTGCGTCGTATGTTGCTGCGGCTGGCGCCTGAGCTTTTGTTATATTCTTCTGGGTGGCCCTATAGCACACTCCGTCAATTTTTATAGATCCATCCGTCGACGAAAATCCTGAAGTGCTTCTCGGTATCCATATACTCATAATAGTTATTACATTTAATTGTTGTTATTGTGAAATGGTAATTGACGTAACACGGGGAGTTATGGCGTCAACGTCGGTGTCGGGCAGGGGCAAGTATCAAACGATGCCGCGGGCGGTGTGAAATTGCCAGTGTAAACCGCTTGGCCTTTGGTGATGCGGATATCTTCTAGGTAACCTTGCCAATCATTGTTGGGGGTTACTCCAGTTGCATTGCGAGAACCGATGTTTAGCGTCATCGAAGAATCGTAATTGTTAGTTACCCCAGTAATGTCAGCGGTGCCGTCTTCGATGCCATCAATAAACAAGCGTAAAGTGTTACCATCACGAACCATCGCGACGTGATACCAAGTGTTAAGACTAATCGTCGTCGAGCTGTAGATTGAGATCGTTGAGGCCCCGTTACTGAAGTAAGCTTGGATCGTTTCGTTTGACAGCGTGCCCATCCCTAGGGAGTAGTTGGCTGCCGAGTGAACGTTGGAGTTGTCGATAGCAAATATTTGGTCTAGATCGGATGTTACTCTTGTGTGATATGCCCATGTCTCAATCGTAAAGTCGCCAGATCCAAGATTCCAATCATCGCTCGACGGGACGGTTAACTGATCGGTAGACCCATTGAAATGTAACGAACTGCTGCCGAACTTCTTTTCGTCTGTCTCGTGATGCACATCTCCGACTGCCGAAATTGTATGATTGTTGCACGAGGCGTCAAGAATTGGATCCGCTTCGTTACTTGTGTCCGACTGGATCAGCAATTTAACTTCTTCGCAATCGGGATCTGACACGCAGGGGCAAGTATCAAACGATGCTGCGGGCGGTGTGAAATTGCCAGCGTAAACCGCTTGCCCGATGGTGATGCGGATATCTTCTAGGTATCCTGAATAGTGGGTCCCCGTCAAATCTCTGTGCCCTATCTCTATTGGGTGATTAAGGTCATAAATTTGGTCCCCATTAAAGCCTGTCGTAGATGATTGTTCAACTAGCTCTCCGTTTAGATAATAATGGAGGTCGTCTCCATTTCGAACTATCGCGACGTGTTGCCATTCGTTGTAAAGTGGAGTAATTCTTGTAGCGTTTGGATCTTTCCAGCCAGCCGTCTCGGCAACTCCTGTTGAGGAGTATATAAACCCGATACCAAGTCGGGTAACTTTATCACTGTAAACTAACCAGCCCCAACTGTCTGTAGTTCCATCTGCTGATTGGTATTTGGAATTCTGGAGAATGCAGGAGTTGTGCGGCATTGCCGTAGGATTCATCCAGAATTCAATCGTGAAATCTTCTCCCTTTAGGGCTAGGGAGGGATCGTAAGCCACACTTAAGTAATCGTCCGATCCGTCAAAGAAAAGCGAACTACTGCCGAACTTCTTTTCGTCTACCTCGTGGCGGGCGCCTCCGACTGCCGAAATTGTATGATTGTTGCACGAGGCGTCAAGGATTGGATCCGATTCGTTGGTTGTATCCGACTGGATCAACAAATTAACGTCTTCGCAATCGGGCGGGCAAATTGGACAATTATTGAACGATAAGCCAGGCGGTGTGAAGTCGCCAGCGTAAAGAGCTTGGCCTTTGGTGATGCGGATATCTTCTAGGTAGCCTTTGAAATTAGTACCTGAGCTAGTATTATAGTAATAATCACCGATCATCAAGGGCTCATCGGGGTATGGAGCGGGCATATCACCGCTTTTTGTTCCCGACGCTTCGCTTACTCCGTCAACAAAGAGACTGAAGGTGTCTCCTGATCGGACAACGGCAACGTGCTGCCACTCGTTGAGCTCAAAGGTTGAGGAAGTGTCTAATATTGTGCTGTTATCGAATAAGTTCGCGCGCAACTTGCCATTGGTAATAAGTATGCCGTATGGGCGGTAGTCGTACGCGGTGGCGGCGTGATACAACCCTAAAATACCTTTAGTTCCTTGCTCGGCGTATATCCAAAACTCGATAGTCCAGTCTTCCCCACCAAAAACAAAACTATCCGATTGGGGTATGGTAAGATAATCCCCCATCCCGTCAAAATATAGCGAACTACTGCCGAACTTCTTTTCGTCTACCTCGTGGTGCACATCTCCGACTACCGAAATTGTATGATTGCTGCACGAAGCGTCAATAATTGGATCCGCTTCGTTGGTCGTGTTCGACTGGACCAGCAATTTAATGTCTTCGCAATCGGGTTCTGACGCGCAGGAGCAATTATCAAACGATGCTGCGGGCGGTGTGAAATTGTTAGTGTAAACCGCTTGCCCTTTGGTGATGCGGATGTCTTCTAGGTATCCTGAATAGTGCGTCCCCGACAAATCTCTGTGCCCTATCTCTATTGGGTGATTAAGGTCAAAAATTTGGTCCCCATTAAAGCCTGTCGTAGATGATTGTTCAACTAGCTCTCCGTTTAGATAAGAATGGAGGTCGTCTCCCTTTCGAACTATCGCGACGTGTTGCCATTCTCCGTAAGCTGGGTAAATTGGCGTGCCTGGCCATTTCCATGAATCCCAGGCAACGCCTGTTGAGGAGTATCCAAAGTTTATTGCCCCACTTCCACCAAAACTGCCAACTAGCCAGCCCCAACTGTATGAGGAATCCTGTACGTTGATGGAATTTTGGAGAATGCAGCAGTTTGACGGGATTGCCGTAGGATTCGTCCAGAATTCAATCGTGAAATCTTCTCCCTTTAGGGCTAGAGAGGAATCGTAAGCCACGCTTAAGTAATCGTCCGATCCGTCAAAGAAAAGCGAACTGCTGCCGAACTTCTTTTCGTCCACCTCGTGATGCACGCCGACTGCCGAAATTGTATGATTGCTGCACGAAGCGTCAAGAATTGAGGTCGATCCATCGGTTGTATCTGACTGGATCAGCAATTTAATGTCTTCGCAATCGGGTTCTGACGCGCAGGAGCAATTATCAAACGATGCTGCGGGCGGTGTGAAATCGCCAGTGTAAGCAGCGTGCCCTTTGGTGATGCGGATATCTTCTAGGTATCCTGAAAAGTACTTGTAATTACCAGAACCCCTCCTGTCTGTCCCTATGTAAATCTTGTCTCCCACGGACCCAGGGCAGCAGAGACTGTCAAAAGTAGTGCTTAATAACGCAACTGGCATTTTGAGATTGCCTCCGACAAATAGCCCTATTCCGCTACCTCCCGTAAATGTTGTTTTTACAAATCCAACGTGATTCCACTCATTTAGAGTTATGGTTGTTGCAGTGTGAGTTATGGTTTGGGTTGCGGATCCGTCCCAATAAGAGAAGTATAGCTGCATGCTGCTATTGTATCCTAAGCCCCACCAAATGCTAGTATCTTCTGTTGTGTTATTTAATAAAGTTCCGTATCCTCCGCCCCCGTGCCCACCGCCTGTATTTGACGTAGGATAAATCCACATTTCTGCAGTATACTCGACGGATTCCAGGAAGGGATTGAAGTCTGTATGGTTGGCCAGACTTAAGTAGTCTCCAGTCCCGTCAAAGTAAATCGAGCTGGCCCCGAACTTCTTTTCGTCTACCTCGTGGTGCACATCTCCGACTGCCGAAATTGTATGACTGCTGCACGAAGCGTCAAGGATTGAGGTCGATCCATCGGTCGTGTCGGAATGGATTAATAGTTTAACTTCTTTGCAGGTTGGTGCGGTATAAATTGGGCCTCCTGTGCAGGCACTAAAGGGCGCCGTGGGCACAGAGAGCGACGATCCGCTATATACTGCCGTGTTGGTTATTCGAATTTCGTCTAGATAACCGTTGAAATAGCCTATGCTGGCGGACGCTTGCTCTCCGACGGTTCCGATATATACACTCCGCAAATTCGAAATACTTTGATTTATCGTAGCTTCTGGCCCTTGGCTCCCGTCTACATAGATGCTGGTTTTCCCGTCTGACTGTCTAACTACTGCAATATGGCTCCATGTGTTTAGGGTTAGTGGGGCGGGGGCGCTCCAACAAGATTTATTTCCTAGGGACGAATCGTTTGCGGCAAAGTAGAGTTTATTGTCTGTCTTCCAATAGAAAATTGCCCAATCCAGGCTGGCGTTGCCGTCTCGATGCCAGGCATCTAGAATATTGAAGTGGGCCGACAGCGAAGCAGGCCTTATCCAGAATTCCATAGTAAAAGCTCCTGTTCCGAGGTTTAGCGAACTCGTGTCACCAACGGCCGTTTGGTGAGAATGCGGAATTTTAATACCCCCTGCGCCGTCAAAATATAGCGAACTGCGGCCGAACTTCTTTTCGTCTAGCTCGTGATTAGCGCACCACAAAGGGTACGCGCAGACAAATGGATTGAGCAAGGAATGTTCGTAGACCGAGGAGTCGGTGATTGGATCCGATTCATTAGTTGTATCAGAGTGAATCAGGAGGCGGACTTCTGGCGCGCAAGTCTGTGTTGGAGTAGGCGTTG
>Ga0315333_10000787_pt1 | contig 10661 bp, 13 predicted proteins | sample M120034915metaG_FD_204521 | JGI IMG/M metagenome (GOLD analysis project Ga0315333, IMG submission 204521) | Ammonia-oxidizing marine archaeal communities from Monterey Bay, California, United States - M1 200m 34915 | ecosystem: Environmental > Aquatic > Marine > Intertidal zone | place: USA...
GGGAAGGAACTCCCAACTGGCAGTTTTTAATGATGAGATTTTTATGGTAGGTAGTTATGAATTAACTCATTTACCCGACAGATGGTGTCCTATATTTGAGTCAGCCCCTGAAGTTCCAGAAGGAGGTGGAGAACTGAAGCCTATTAAATGTAATAATAGTTATTCTGCATGGTCACCAGAATCCGAGAAGTATTGTATGATTCCTACTCGTTGGGATCGAAATCTTTTATACTGTCGTCCTTGGGCTGAAACTACATTAGAGGATTTTGAAATGGAGTTACTTCCTGCTGCCCCCGGAGTTAACGGTGTCAATTTCCGAGTAAATGGGGGCGGAGGTAAAACAGGCAGACCTAAACTGGGTGCAGGGATGCGACTTTACAACGCCCAGCAGAAACCAGATTTTCCAGATTGCCATGATAATCGTTATCTGAAACATGAAGAAGGGCGACATCCTCGTGATGCCGATGAATGGTATGTGCCATGGGGTGAGTTCAAACCTAAGTTCCGTTGGCATGACGATAAAGTTCCTAAAGGCAGTATTACCATTAACTTTCCTTTTACTGGCATTGGTAAGATAATCACTGGAATCACAAAACCACTTCGGGGAAGAGTCACCAAACCCCGGCAACCCTATGATGCTCCCGAGTATCCACCCTATGCACCTCAACAGCAACAGCAAACACCATGGGGTCAGCAATCTCCACAAAAATATGGCCGTAATCCCAACTATCAAAATCCTTCCTATTCTAATCCTAAGAGTTATGATGCCACCGCAGACTTAATGAAAAAACTGATGAGTGGCCAAACCCTTACTACTGAAGAACTGATGAAACTTCAAAAGTCTCATAAACCCTAATGGTGCCAAAGTATAAATAGTTGTCCAACCGATAATTCTTTATGCACCCGTTCAATGAACCAATGATTATAGACCCTAACACAGTGGTAAATCACTTTTCGTGGGAGCGCAACTCTGATGCAGTTCGTGCCTTTATGAATACTAACCGTGATGTAATGACAGACCCTATGACCCAAATGGTATCTCCTCAAGATGCTTCACAAGAGTCAGAAGTTGTTGATTTGAAACCGGAAACAGATACTCCCGAGGGTGCAGATGCGGGACAAACTGGCGATCAAGGCGGAGATGCAGATGGACAGAACTTTGGTCAAGACCAAGGCGAAGAAGATACCATGGCAGCAGAAGGAGATTCCTCTGGAATGTCACTCATGAATATGGCCGGTTTAGCACTCGTGGCAGGCGGCGCATATATCGCTGTTAGTTCACTGATGAATAAAAATCCAACCGCATAAGTATAAATAGTTGAAACAAGGAGTAATTAATATGGCACGAACTATCGGCAAGAATACAGTCCTACCAGACATCCCATACAGTCCTTCACTACCTTCACTTCCACAAGTGAGTTTAGTTAATGATACTCTACCCGCCCGCAATGCAATGGGTCAAGGATTGACACAGGCTGGTCCACGACCATCTGCTCCAATCGTTAATATGCCTGCCTTTGTAATCCCACCTACAACTTCTTTTGATATGGCTACTATGGTCGCTGGTGGAGGACACGGACAAGGTGTGGTTCCAAATATGCCACGACCTGCGCCCGCTATTACTTCTATGCCTAAGTTAGACCTTAGTGCTCTGGCATCCAGTCAAGAAGCAGACTTCGATATTTCTGCTTACGGTATTATGGGACAAAGATTAACTCCTGAAGCACAATACTCTCGACCCTCACACACTGCTGAGATTTATGGTGACCAAAACTTTGGTCCAGATGTATCTCACATGAACCGTATGAAGGCAGAAACTATTATGCCTAAGATTAACGCTCACCAACCAACTCAAACTTTCGGTGCTTCACCGGCTTTTGAGGTTGATACCACATCAATCCGTCCAAGTAACCCACGAGCAATGTTCAGCGGAGCACCTAAACTTAATGTGCCTGCGTCACAAACTCGTATGCCTATCCGTGAGAGACCAATCATTCCGGCCTCTACACAACCAATGTTGAACCACAATCAAGTAGTTCGCAGTATTTCTCCACCCAAGAAGATCCGTATGGAGGCGCAACATATTGCCCCACCCGTGCGTAATGCTGACTTAGGTGGATTTGGAGCCGAGAGTTCCAATGGATTCGGAACAGGTATAGGCCGTGCTTTCGGTGCTAATGCTGCCCTCTATACACCATTCTGATAAAAACAAAACTATAAATAGTAAAACACAGGATATGATATTATGATGAATGCAGTCACGAACTTTCTAAGCAACCCAATAGTCGTCGGAACAACTTTGACCCTAATCGGTCTACATCAGTTCTCAGGTCCACTTCCTTTCTTTAACCACGATGGTTTTGGAACCATGGAGTTCGGTTCACTTCCACTCTTTGGTGGCGTAACCCCACTCAAGGTTCTTGGAACTATTGCAGTCGGTAGCGGATTGGTTATGCTCTTCGCAAAGCGTGATTACATCACCTCTGGTGAGTTCATGGACTTGTCCGCTGAGATGATTGAGGGTGCAAGAGCACACGGTCACCTTTGATTGTCAAAGTATAAATAGTAGCACAGATAACTTCTGGCTATGGTGTTAACTAAGACTGAGGCGGAAGCAAGAAGGACTTGCGATCAAGGAGTATCTGCCTATATTTCTGAACGCCACAAAGTTCATTTACAAAAATCTATTGCTTATGGTGTCATTGGTGGCATCATTCCCACATCTATTCTCTTTATTAGTTCTAACTTTGTTTCTTTTAATCGTTGGTTTGCTTTAGTCCCATTGGGATTAGGTTTAGCAAGTGGTTGGGGTTATGGAGTTTATTCGTCTGACGCAGATGATGGCCAACATATAGTTGATTTTGAAACTGTGTGTTCCCAATTCGAAGAAGATGATGAAGATGAAGAAGATGAGTCGGATGGCTCGACTGAAGGTGATGAACAATGATGGTAACATATGTAGCAGGTGTATTAGGCGTAGTAGGTGGATTTAGGTTGATATCGATGGTCTGGGGTGCAATGGAATCATTACCCCTTGGAGTCGGTAGTGTAGCCACCACGATTAGAACTAATTTCAGTAATGCAAATTGGTTTGGAAAGACACTTCAAATTGCCACCCCGGCATTAATGGTTGTTGCTGCTTGGATGTTGATCAGACAAAATATGAATCTTCAAGGAGTTAGTAAATTAGTAGGTGCTACTGCATGAATGAGCGGACCCTCTATACTGCTTTAGGTATGAGCATAGGTGCTACCTTTAGTTTCATAGGTGGGAAAAGTTTGCCCAATACTGTGGTTGAAACTTTGATTTTCGGAGGTATTTGTTATTTTATTCTCTGGCCAGTATTCCTGCAATAGTTACAAAAGTATAAATAGTCGAAGATAGGTATATCTATTACCACGAAGGTGAAATATTATGTCTGACCGAAGTTCACAAAATCTCTCAGGAGCAAAGAAATCTACAAAGAAGGCTGGAATGCTGACAGTTGTTCAGCGATATGTATCTAAATATGGTATCCGTGAGGGTGTCAAGCGATACAAGCAAGATGGCTGGAAACAAAAGAAAGCATCAAAGAAGGTTCGTATGCAAGTGTCCAACACTAAGCAAGGACCTCGCAGAATCTCTGAAGGAACTACTGGTATTGGTCAGAAGAGAACCGGTGGTCGTTCACAACTCTACAAAGATGGTGACCGTGTAGGTGCATGGACACCTTCCGCTGGTCAAACTGCAAGTAATGCTTCCCGTGGCCAATCATGGTTTACAGACCGTGGCTACGGAACACCTGCTAAGCCAGTTCCAGACACCCCACTTGCCCGCAAACTTGGTATCGCTGGTGCAACCGACCTAAAGGTAACAGGACAAACATTCGTCCGTAGCCAAGATTGGGAATACAAACCGGGCCATGAGCAAGGCAGTTGAAGGGGGCCTATATATTGGCCATGAAAGGACAACCTCTATCAACCGATGATAAACTCTTCGGTGCAGTTATGATGGGTGCTCTTGCCATTGCTGTTGTAGGTATTGCTTATCAAGGCATTAAATATGTTACTGGAGCCGCAGGTTTCGGTGCTGAAATGGTTGAACTTGATGGTGTAGAACTTCCAGCACTTCCTTATGCAGATACTGCTATGACTAATGCTATGGAAAGACCAGTTACTAATGTGATGTTGAATCACCTTTATGGTGGAGTTCCTGATCCATCTCCTTCAGGATTGATTGATTATATTACCGGCACTCCAAGTTATCTCCAAGGAGGTAACTAAAATGGGTTGTAATTGTAAGTGTGATTGTAATGGCCATGAAAATACCGCTACTACTGTGGTTGAAGGGGCACCTATTGTATCTAATGTAAGTCAACAGAGAGGAACAGTGGGAGAAAGTGCTGTTACTGCTGGACAAGTTACAAGTGAAACCCAACCGGCCAATAAGTGGTGGAAGTTTTGGGCCGAAGAAACATTTAATTCTTTGTGGATTGGAGATTCCCATAAAATTAATATTGATGGAAAAGCCAAGTTTAAGAACCGTAAGAACAAAGGACAAGAGTCAGGTAATGGCGGAGGTCAAAAAGCAACCGGACTTGGTGGAGGTCCCAAAAGACAAGGAACTTGGAAAAAGTCAGCGAGACCCCCTGAGAAAAAAGTATCTTGGTTGGAAAACCTCTTTGGCTTCCGAAGAAAAGAGGAATCCTCTGGCAACGGTGGGGATAAAAAAGTAGCAGGTGATGGAGGGGTGACCGCTTTTGAGGCTGCTGGACGCAATAATAATTTAACTGCTCAAAAGATTACTGATTTGGCTGATTGGTTTAACTACCCACAGCGAGAACAATTTTTATTCAATTCGGAAATAAATGAACCTATGAATGGTTCATCTAACACTGTGGATCATATTAATCCTGTTGAAGTTCAAGGTTCAGAAGATATTATGGGTGCCGAAAGTTTCAATTTCCCATTCCAGCAAAAAAATGCTGATCAATACCAATCTGGAGATGGTCGAAGATGGATACAATCTAAAAGGGGGTGGAGCGGTTCTTGGTTCTGGCAAGGTAGCAAGATGGTAGCAACTAACTTTCCTGAAGGCACAGATCCTGATAATTACTCAGAACCATATCTCGTGATTAAGACTCGACCTAATTGGGCTGCATGGTATGATGGTTTGTATAGTATAGAGTTTCCAAATACGACTGGCTATGGTGATGGAACTCATCAGAAACTAATGGCTACAAAAAATGCCGGAGGTGGCAATAATAATAAGGGCAGGGGTGCACAAATGGTTCTTGATGCTTACTACGAGAACTATCCATCGGGATGGAGTTATACGAGTCAAGGAACTGGAACGCACGATGGCGAGGTGTATGTTCTGGGCGGACAACCATGGATTGACAACACAGGTGAACTCAAAGTTAATGGACAAACTTGGGAAGAACATAAGGAAGAAGTTAACCAAGCAATGGAAGGTGCGGATTTTGACCGCCGAATGCAAAGGGAGAAGGAAGAGAACAAAAAGCCCAAGGAATCAGATTATGATTATCATGCTCGGCAGATAAAGATTTGGGAGAAAAAACTCAAGCAAGGTCATGCCAGAGAAGAGGTCAAAAAGTATTTTGATTACCATGAGGCACAGATGGCTCATTATAGTAAAGGCAAAGGCGGTCGAGGTAAATCCGGTGGCCAACAAGGTCCACAAGCACCTCACCAACCCGGACAGGCCCCAATGGGTGGACCAAATATGTTTAATACCGAACAAGTTATCTGGCCACAGTTCACTCAAAATATTAGTGGTCAAGGTAGAACCTTTGCTAACACCATTCATCCCGGAATGGTTATTCCTAATCCTGATAATTATCCAACTCCTGAAGGTAACAGTCCATGGGCACCATATGTAAACATTAGAACTTATGGAGATATTTTGGATGCAGTTTACCCACCATATCCCTCGGCTATGGAATGGGCAAGAAATCCTCAGAATTATAAAGAGTATCCCTCCACTGATTGGTATACTCCCTAAACCAAAGTATAAATAGTTGCACAGGTAACTTATTATTATGCCTACTAACATGGTTGATGGTTATGTCCGTCGGGACGATAATGTAGGTTCACAAGAAAATCGTGAACAAGGTTTAGTTCTTCCTGATGGAATCTTTATGCCTTCTACCGCTTTTCGTAATAAAGTTCCTCAAACCGAATACACATTGGCAGAATTGGGAGTAGATTTATCTGCCTCACCTTTTGCACCTGAAGTGCACCCTGTTCCCGAATCTTCTCATGAAGTTGTGAAAGTTCGTCCAGTAGAAGTAGATTGGAGGGCTGAAGCCCAAGATAGCAGTAATATTGGAGAAGCAGGTCCCGCACCTATTAGCAAAACTCCATTAAATACTCTAAATGATGCTGTCAAGGATTATTGGGGTCTTATTGTCTTCGGTGGATTACTCTTGACTGCTGGTATACTTATTGGCAGCCGAGGTCGTAGTTCATGAAGTGGAATCTGGGAGACAAAATCACTTCAATTACCATTGAAGAACATGGGGCTGTGGGCACCATTGTTGATGTAGATTTTGATCGTGTTCGTGTTGATTGGGCCACAGGGGGGCAATCATATGAAAACAATGAAGATTTAATTTTAATTCGTCGATTCGATGATACAACAGATTATCTGAGAATTAGAGAACCTCCTATTATTCATCAGGAGGATATTCATCCCGCTTATGAGCCACATTTAGATTTCTATGCCGAAGGTAATATTCCTTTTGCTACTCGTAATGGTCCCGATATTGCTGGCCTTATTGATGATAGGCCTCAAAGACAAATAAGTAATCCCGTTATACTTAATGCATATTACAAGGCTCGAGAAGAGCGTCAAGCCAGAGATATTAATTTGGCTTTATTAAAAGATGCCGTTACCCCTCACAATAAATATACTATCCCTATGGAAGAGTGGAATATTGCTAAGCAGTTTGTCCACAAGAAGATTGGACAGTATGATCAACTATCTCGAGATTGGGAACCCGGTGACTTAGTAGCGGTCTCACGCCCCGGCAAAAATGCAGGGCATTTATCAACTGCCCACGTTTATCGTGTTAGACCCACCACTGCTGATGTAGTTTGGATTGAACCAGTAAGTGGTAAAGAAATACATACCACCGAAGAACTTAATGAACTTATATTTATTAATCATGATTATGCATGGCGTAAAGAGCGAGAAGATCGTGGTGAAAGACTGGAAGCCGAAGAGTTCAATGCTGGTTGGACATCATTAAATCATAAAGATATGGGTTATGACACTATGGATTATGGATATCCTACTCGTCTTATTCCTAATGAATTAGATTATGAAATGTTCTTTACTCAAAATATTATGAGGGATTATTTAGGGAATCAAGTTAAGAAACATCCTGTGGGTGATAATCAATTAGAAGAATATAAGTTAATGGAACTTCAATATGGAGGCGTTACTAAAGGATTCCAGCCCTTCCGTGGATTTGAGCGATTTGCTGATTATCTGTGGAGGTAAATATATGATTATCAATTGGTCTTCTCAAGATTTGGAAAGAATCTTTTCAGGATTGTCTCGGATACGAAAACAAACTGCCAGTAAAAGTTATTTGGAATATCGACGTAATTTATTGCCCTATGCTATTTGGGTGCAAAATAATTTACCATTAAAAAAATTGGAAAACCTCACCACCACTTATACACATTATATTGAAGAGGTAGAGCAGGGGGCAGATTACCATAAACTGCATGGTAAACCAGTTAAACCCAACCCATGGTGGAAAATCCTGCGTCAGCAAAAAATTACTCCCATCTTGATGACAATGCCCGAATCCTATTATGGCTCGTGGTCTTTAAAACCCATTAAAAATTATGTAGAGGAAGTGAAGGCTTCCCAACGCACGAACCGAGCGGTTGGATTTTATGAAGCCATGTGGCAGAAGATAGGACCATTAACTCTTTTGTTTTGGGCACAAGATAAAGATTGGGGTTATCATACCCGCACCAAAAAATTGTGGAAAACATTACCATGGAGGTTCCGAGTTAAAATTATGGCTGGCAATGTTCGATTAGAGAGAGTGGAGTCAACCTTATGGAATAAAGATTATGAATGGCAATTCAAAGATTTCCGTAGTGTATATGATAAGTTTGTAAAACAAGGTGGCGACAGGTGGCAAGAATACAACCCCGGACAAGGAGTCCCTCCAATCCCAAGTTTCTCAGAAACCAGAGATTTTTTCCGAGCATTCTTTGAGGCATATCAGAACCAAATACACACCGAACAACGAGAGTATGAAGAAAATCAAAAGAATTATAATGCATTCAAGAGTTTCACACCAGAAGTCAGAATGTTTTTATTAGAAGGACTGATAGATTTAGATAAAGCCTTGCAGATTGGACAGGCCATCAGGGAATCACAACCTGAGATTCAATTTGATAGTAGGAAAAGTTCTCTTCCTCAAGGCTGGGATTTCCAGAAGTTTAATAAATTGGCTAAAGAATTAGGTTTTGATCCGGAATTGCCTACTTTTGATTTAATTGTATGCCCTACTTGTAATGGGGAGGGTGGCAACACCACTGGAAAAATTAGAGTCTGTTCTAAATGTTCGGGCCTCGGATTATTAGATGTTAAACAAAAACTTGATCCCGAATATGTGATTCCAAAACTCTATTACCCCAGTCAAGAAGTTTCATCTGGTAAAAAGCGAAGAGACCTTGCACAACGTTTGGGAACTTTACTTAATCAAGGCAACCAGATGGAGGCACGGAAAGTAGCACATCTTCGAAAAGAGATTGCCGAAGGCATTACCATATTATCATCACTCACACCAAACTATAAATAGTCGAGAGGAGGAATTGATACCATGCGATTCGGCCCATTAGGATATTTCTTGGCAGGAGCAGCAGCACTCGCTGGAGTTGGCTATGCTCTACGTTCCACCAATTTAGGTAAGGTCTTCAATGCACCCGCACATTGGACGGCTGCAGATTTGGAAGAAATGCAAATCGAGCGTAGTGGACAAACACTGGATACAATCCCAGTTGGTTTGACTGAAGCATTCATGGGATACCAGTTCCTTGACTTGGAACACACTACTATGGTTGCTAACGATGCACCATGGGGTCCGGGAGTCATTGATGCTCAAGTTATCTATAATAATCCCTATGATTTGGGATACAGTGATGAAGATTTGGTTGCTCATGCTGCCGAAGAATCTTATCTAATGAATGATATTAATCGTCGAACCCACCCTATGCAAGAATATGTCCCTAAAGAATTGGCATCGGAAGCACCGGGTCAGGCACCCTATCTTACTTCCACAGGTCAAGAACCTTCTTATATTAAAGTAGTGCATCCAACAGTCCCTATCTCTCAAACCCCCGGCGTTGGAGTTTACAACAATTCCCCTCGTGCCTTAGGAGTTCCTAAGCCACCGCCCGAAGCCTTTGTCGATATGCCTTACATGGTATCATTGGTAGATGCACCATTTATTGTAAGCGATGTTCCAAAACAAGGAGCCAATCGTTTCGGTAGCCTTTCCAGAGAATCAGGAGAAGAAAATTATAATGGGCGTATGGGTAAACTATCATTAGACCCAGCAGTTAATTCTGGATATGTAGGGCCTGATGGAACTACTAAATCTCTTGAAGAATGGAGTCGTAGTTATACCATTCTCCGCCATAGTGATACCATGGTTCAAGCCATCCCATTAAGCGGCGGATTCGAAATCCAACTTAGGAGAGTTTAAGTAAACTATAAATAGTTAAGAAGGAGAGTTACAATCATGGCAGAAGCAAAATCCCAAGAAAGAGTCTATATTCTATCTGAAGATTACTGGGGCTTCGATGCAGCATCAAAAAACGATACTTTAAACTTTTATGACAATGTGTGGATCCTGAAGAAGAACCAGTATGATGGCCTACCTGATGAAGTCCGTAACCAACTTTATCGATGTGCTCTCTTCTACCATACGTCCCGTGTGGACAATCATGGTTACACCCCCCTTGCTATTCGAGACGAAGGCGCAATTGTTAAAGTTCGTGGTCCAAACCGCCAAGGTTTGCCCGAAGTAAGAACTTATGATAAAGGTAGTCAAAGTCCACCTTATGTTGTCACTGATGGAACTGACACTATTACTATGAGAGCCGCTGACCCAAGTGCTACCGATATGGCACAATTAGAAGCCGTTGGCGCAACTACAACCCCCGGCACGTTCCTCATTAATGATTTTATTTACAAGGAGAAGGATATCTTGGACACTATAAACAAATTAGAAAGCGAAATAGGCGATGTTATTAACGCCAAGTCAGCAGAGTTTGTCGCACCAACGGATGCGCCACCTGCAGGCTATGAAATGGATGGTTCCCGACCGTTGGCCGAGAATCCACAGACTGAAGGGTTCTCAGCAGACCATACTCAAGGTTATGATGACCGAGATGATGAATCTGTTGCTGAAAGACACCGAGGAAGTCATTCACAGGATTTGAAATCCCGAAGAGATGAGTCCAAAGGTATGACTGATGCTCTGGACCCACATCACCCCTACGCTGATGTCAGCACAATGAGTGCCGATGGCGAATCTGCACCGGAAACTGCCCCTGCAGCAGCCGCAATCCAAGTTTCTGACCCACCCGCTATTAATCCACCCGCAGAAGAATATAGCACTGCTAATG
>Ga0315333_10000788_pt1 | contig 10658 bp, 6 predicted proteins | sample M120034915metaG_FD_204521 | JGI IMG/M metagenome (GOLD analysis project Ga0315333, IMG submission 204521) | Ammonia-oxidizing marine archaeal communities from Monterey Bay, California, United States - M1 200m 34915 | ecosystem: Environmental > Aquatic > Marine > Intertidal zone | place: USA...
TTTTGGGGGGAAAAAAGAAGTCTTCCAAAAATTGTTTTTACAAAATATAGAGAATATCAATCATAGCCAGTTTGAAAATAAAAAAGTAATTGTAAAAGGTTGTGGGCATATCCCGCTTAATGAAGAACTTTATATTGCAATCACAAAAAAATTACAAAACATCGTTAGCAGTTTAATGTTTGGTGAAGCTTGCTCTGCTGTTCCTGTCCTTAAAAAAAAATAAGTTCTTATTTAACTTTCTGAAATTTGTGCTAAAAACTTGTCTGCTTGTTTATCAGTTTTAAACACACAAACCTCTTTTTTGTCTTTAACTAAATTTAATTTTGTTAAAATTTCTTTTCTAAATCTAATATTAAACATTAAAACAAAATATAAAAATTCTAGATCAAATTCTTCTTTGCACCCATTAGCCATATCGGATCTCTGTATCCCATTATACTTAAATACTCTTTTAATCACACGCCAAAAACATTTTAAGATAGGGTAATCTAAATAAATTATAGTATCTGCATTTTTAATTCTAATATCCATTGTCTCGCTATAGTTCCCATCCATTATCCATGATGGTTTTTGTACTAAATTATTTACTCTTTTCTCCCACTCAACTTTTTTAGGTTCTTCCCAATTTGGTTTGTGATAATATTGATCTAAATGAATCAGTTCCAATTCTAAAATAGCCTGTAACTTTTTGGAAAAAGTAGATTTTCCTGCACCACAACATCCTATTACTAAAATCTTATGCAAATTAGTTTTTTTCTTCAAAAGTTTTAATAGAATGTGCCACCGATTGATTGACTTGATTCAATTCAGCAGAAGTAAAATCACGATAAGTTCCCAATGGAATATCTAGTTTGATATTCATAATTCGGACTCTTTTTAATTTTTTTACATCATATCCCAAGTATTCACACATTCTTCTAATCTGTCTATTTAGGCCTTGGGTAAGAATAATTCTAAATTTCTTTTTATCCATTTGTTTTACAAAACATTTTCTAGTGATCGTATCCAAAATAGGGACGCCATTACTCATAGACTCAATAAAGTCTTTGGTTACTGGTTTATGAACCGTTACTTCATATTCCTTTTCATGATTGTTTCGAGCACGCAAAATTTTGTTTACAATATCTCCGTCATTAGTAAGAAAAATAAGCCCTTCTGATGGCTTGTCTAATCTTCCAATAGGGAAAATTCGTGTTGGATAATTAATATAATCTATAATATTATTTTTTTCTCTTTTTTGATCGGTTGTGCAAACAATTCCGGCTGGCTTATTAAAAGCTAAATAAACCATTTTTTTCTTTCTAAGCTGAGAAACTAGTTCCCCATTCACACGCACCTGGTCTTCATCAGAAACTTTCGTGCCCATTTCTGGTATTTTACCATTAATTGTTATCCTCCCTTGTTCAATTAATTTGTCAGCTTCTCTTCTGGAACAGTGTCCTATTTCTGAAAGAAATTTATTAATTCTTGTAAGTTTTACTTTGCTCATAATTAATCGCAAAAATACGTTTTAATTTTTAATCAAATTCCATTTAAAAAAAGCAAATAGATAGGGAATTCTATTAAATTTGCCACAAAATAAAAACCCAAAAAAATGTTTAAAAAATTCTTATTTTCAGTACTGGTTAGCATCTTTTCTTTTTCTGCAATAGCAGATGAAGGAATGTGGTTACCACAACTTTTACAAAGCTTAAATGAAGAAGATATGCAGGTAAGTGGCCTACAGCTTACAGCAACAGATTTGTACAACATCAATCAATCCTCTATTAAAGATGCTATTGTTTCGTTAGGAGGTTTTTGCACTGCTGAAATGATTTCAAATGAAGGGCTAATGCTAACCAATCACCATTGTGGTTTTGATGCAATCCAATCTCATTCAACTGTTTCTAATGATTATTTGGAAGATGGATTTTGGGCCATGAGCAAAGATGCTGAATTAAAAAATGAAGGCCTCACCGCTACTTTTTTGGTAAGCATTAAGTCTGTAACCAATAAAGTTTTGGGGGGTATTGATACTCTGAATTTATCAGAAGCAGATAGAAAAGCAAAAATTGGAGAGGTCATTAAAATTCTAGTAGAAGAAGCTACTAAGGGGAATCATTATGATGCTAAAATAAAATCCTTTTTTGGTGGAAATGAATACTACCTTTTAGTTTATGAAATATTCAAAGACGTTCGTTTGGTTGGTGCCCCCCCATCATCAATTGGGAAATTTGGTGGGGACACTGATAATTGGATGTGGCCAAGACACACTGGCGATTTTTCTCTTTTCCGTATTTATATGGCTCCCGATGGAAGTCCATCTGAATATGCAAAAGAAAATATACCTTACAAACCAAAACATTTTTTGCCTATCTCTTTAGATGGAGTGAATAATGGTGATTATACTATGATTTATGGCTTCCCTGGAAGAACCGATAGATACCTTACCTCTTATGGGGTAAAGGAAGCTATTGAGCAATCAGGGCCAACAATTATTGATATTAGAAGTGAAAAATTAACCATTATGAAAGAAGCCATGGATAAAAGCAGTAAAACCAAGATTCAATATGCTGCAAAATATGCACAAACTTCCAACTATTGGAAATACTTTATTGGACAAGGCAGGGGATTAAAAAGAATGCGCGTATATGAAAAGAAAAAAGAGATTGAGGATAATTTCAGAGTTTGGGTAGCAAATGGAGACGAAAAAAGGAAAGCAAAATATGGAGATGCTTTGAGTTTAATTGAAGACGCTTATTTTGCTAACAGAAAAATAAATGTTGCCAGAACTTATCTTAATGAAGCTATTTTTCAAGGAGCAGAAATTTTATATTTCTCCTTTATGATGAATAATATGGTAGGAGAATTATTAAAAATGAAGGATAATAATAAGCAGAAAAAGATAAAAGAAATCAAAAATACAGCAAAAGACTTTTACAAAAATTATAATACTAAGGTAGATCAAGAATTATTATCTGCAATGTTGCAAATGTATTACCAAAACATTCCAAAAAGTCAGCATCCTGATATTTTTCAAAAAATAGAAAAACAACACTTTGGCTTTAAAAAATTAGACTTTGATCATTATGCCAAAAAGGTTTTTAAAAACTCGATTTTTTCAAATCGTGCAAAATGTTATGATTTTTTGAAAAATCCATCTGACAAAAAAATTAGGAAGGATCCAGCTTACAAAACACTTATGTCAATTTACAATTTCTATTTAGCAAATCATTACCCTAAACGGAAAAAAATCAGAACCGATTTAGGAAAAGGAAATCGTCTTTTTATTGCTGGGTTAAGGGAAATGAATCCTGACAAAAAATATTACCCTAATGCTAACTCTACCATGCGTTTAACTTATGGGAATATTGGAGATTATCAGCCAGGAAATGCTATGATGTATGATTATTTCACAACTATTGATGGAATAATGGAAAAAGAGGATCCTACAAATGAGGAGTTTATTGTCCCAGAAAAATTGAAGCAGTTGTACAAAATTGGTGATTACGGAAAATATGGAGATGAAGAGGGAAATTTGAGAATTAACTTTATCTCTAATAATGATATAACTGGCGGAAATTCTGGTTCTCCAGTTATCAATGCTTGGGGGGAATTAGTAGGTACAGCTTTTGATGGAAATTGGGAAGCAATGAGTGGTGATATTGCTTTTGAGAATCAGGTACAAAGAACCATTTCTGTAGATATTCGCTATATCATGTTCATCATTGATAAGTTTGCTGGCGCAACACACCTAATTGATGAAATGATCATTGCCCCGCCTCATCCAAAACCACTAATAGCTGAAGAGGAGGAAGTTCTAAAAGTAGAAGAAGAAAAAAAGGTGCAAGACGAAGATCCTTATACTATTGTACAAAAATTAGAAATACGAGATTTTAATGGGCAGGAGATTCCAATCATTAATATTGCATCTTTTAATTCTGCTTTTGATATGGCGGCAACTCAATTTGGTTCTGGAAGTAATATTTTCTTTTCTTGGAGAGGGAATATTTACACTACCGAAAAAAGATAATCTTATTTGAAATAAACATAATTATGGAAAAGATTAAAAATTTTGGATTTTCAATTGGAATTTTTGGCTGTTTATTCAAGCTTATGGCATGGCAAGGGGCAACAGTTTTGTTAACGATAGGCCTCACAGCCTTGGCTAGTTACTTTTTTATTAAGATTTTCGAAAAAAGTTAGTAAGCCCTCTCATTTTTCCCCTCTATATAATTGATGAAAGATTTATTCACTACTTTCATTCCTCCTGGAGTTGGGTAGTCTCCAGTAAAATACCAATCCCCTAAATGATTGGGGCAAGAAGCGTGCAAATCAGATATAGATTGGTAAATAACTTCTACCTCTGCCTTGGTTTCTTTTGGAGTTAATAGCTCAGATATTTTTTTAGAAATTTCTTCTGCCGAAAATGGTTTGTAAATTTCTTGCACATAATTTTGCAAATCTTCTTTTGAAAAACTTTCTTGTTGCTTACATTTATTGTAAGTATCTGTTAATATCTGTTCTTGTTTTGTCTCTTTCAACAATTCTACAGCTGCATTAAATGCTATAAAATCTCCCATTTTTGACATATCAATGCCATAACAATCTGGATAACGAATTTGTGGAGCAGAAGAAACAACCACAATTTTTTTAGGATCTAAACGATCTAAAATTCTAATTATCGACCGCTTTAAAGTCGTCCCTCTGACAATAGAATCATCAATCATTACTAAGTTGTCAGAAGGTTTTACCGTACCATAAGTAATATCATACACATGCGCCACTAAATCATCTCTTGCTTGATCAGAAGTAATAAAAGTTCTGAGTTTTGCATCTTTTATCGCAATCTTTTCAGCCCTTGGTGAAATCTTCATTATTTCAGCTATTGCATCATGACAAGGGTTATCTCCCAATGCTTGGATTTTCTTAGTTTTTACTTCATTTAAGTAAGTTTGACATCCTTTCAAAAGTCCAAAATAAGAAACCTCAGCAGTATTTGGGATGTAGGAGAAAACTGTATTTTTTACATCATTATCAATAGAGACTAAAACTTTACTAAAAATCCTTTTGCCTAATTCTAATCTTTCATTATAAATATCTTTATCATTTCCTCTACTAAAATATATTCTTTCAAAAGAGCATGCTTTTCTTTCAAGCGGTTCCCGCACCTTTCTTTCTTGAATACTTCCATCTTTTTTAATAATGAGTGCGTGCCCCCTTTTTATTTCCTGAATTTTATCAGTTTTTATATTAAACGAGGTTTGGATAACTGGGCGTTCAGATGCAATAACTACAACTTCATCATCTGCATAATAATATCCTGGGCGAATAGCATTTGGATCTCTTAGGGCAAAGGCATCACCATGACCAAACAATCCACACATCAAATATCCGCCATCCCAATATTTAGCCGATTGTATTAAAATGTCTTGAATGTCCAACTCATTCTCAATAATCTTTGTTATCTCCTTTTTGCTAAAATTATCTTTGTGTTTGTAATAAATATCATCATTTGCCTCATCTAAAAAATGTCCTATTTTTTCTAAAATAGTAATAGCATCTGCCATCTCTTTTGGGTGCTGACCAAGATCTAACAATTGCTGAAAAAGCTCCTCTACATTGGTCATATTAAAGTTCCCGGCAAGCACTAAATTCCTAGTTTTCCAATTGTTTTGTCTTAGAAAAGGGTGACACTGCTCTATAGTATTGCCACCAAAAGTCCCATAACGCAAATGCCCTAAAAATAATTCTCCAGTAAATGGGAAGTTCTCTTTCAGCCAATTGGTATCTTTAAGTTTTTCAGGATCTTTCTCCTCTAATTCGACAAACTTTTTGTTTACTTGTTTGAAGACGTCTTGAATAGGATTTGCAGTAATTGATCGTTTTCTACTAATGTATCTTTTCCCGGCGGAAATATCTAGCTTGACATTGGCTAGACCTACTCCGTCTTGCCCTCTGTTGTGTTGCTTTTCCATCAACAAATACATTTTGTTCAAACCATAAAGAGAGGTACCGTATTTTTCCTGATAAAATGAAAGTGGCTTCAATAGTCGGAGCATTGCTACTCCACATTCATGCTTTATGGCATCACTCATAGGACTGGTTTTGGAAGTGCAAAATTAACCTTTATTCTCTAATATCTTCATTAATTCGTTAATTCCTGGGTTGCTAAAAGCCTTTCCATCAATTACAATAGTCGGAATTACCCTTCTACCATCATTTATTTTCTCTACATAAGCAATAGCGTCAGGGTTATCGGTTATAATAATGTATTCGAATGCAACTGCTTTTGAGGAGAGAAAATTTTTTGCATTTACACAATCAGGACACCAATCGGCTCCGTATATTTTAATGTTCATTTTCTACTTTTTTTCTTATGTTGAAGCTACAAAATAACACAAATAATTAAAATTAATTAAGCAATTTTTCCTCAAATAGCTATTTTGGACACACAAGATTTCATTTTCTTTTTTTGTTGCTTTTTCTGTTTATGTGTTATCTTTGTTGTATGAATTCAATTCACATGAAAAAATATGTATTGTTTTTACTTGCCTTTTGTGTCCTTTTTATTGCAAAAAGCCAAGTTGTAATTAATGAATATTCTGCTGCTAACTATGATAGTTTTCAAGATAATTATGGAGAATATGAAGATTGGATTGAAATATATAACACATCAGGAACTAATGTAGATTTGAATGGTTGGTATTTGTCTGATAAAGCTACAAATCTTACCAAATGGCAATTTCCGTCTTCTTTTATTGTCCCTGCTGGAAATACAATTTTGGTTTATTGCTCAGGGAGAGATGAAATAGTTGGTACAAATGCCCATTCTAATTTTAAACTTACTCAAACTAAAAGCAATGAAAAAATAATCCTTACTGATTTAAGCGGTACAACTATAATTGATTCACTTACTATATTCCCAAATCAAAAAGGGGATAGTAGAGGAAGAACTACAAATGGTACAAATACTTGGTCTGTTTTTCAAACCCCTACTCCTGGGGGAAACAATACAGGGGCAATGCAAGAATATGCTTCTGCTCCTGTTTTCTCTCAAACTTCAGGCTATTATTCAGCATCAATTAGTTTAAATATCACTTCTCCTGATCCTAATGTTACCATTTATTATACCACAAATGGTGATTTTCCTGATAATACTGCAACTCAATTTACAGGTCCAATTACTATTGGCTCTACTCAAGTAGTAAAAGCAGTTACTTATGCCTCTAATACTAATATCCCTCAGAGTTTTATTAATTACAATACTTACTTTATCAATGTTACACATACTATTCCTATTTTGTCTATTTCAGGGACTCAAGTAGACGATCTTTTAAGTGGCTGGCCTTTTACTAATTTAGAACCAGAAGGGACTATAGAATATTTTAACGCTAATGGTCAATTAATTGACAAAGGGACAGGAGAGTATAATAAACATGGAAATGATTCTTGGGCTTATGATCAAAGAGGATTTGATTATATTATGCGTGATCAGTTTGGTTATAATTACGCTATTAAAGATCAGATTTTCCATAACAAATCACGTGATAAATTTCAACGATTAATCCTAAAAGCTGCTGCAAACGATAATTTTTCTTTTGAAGATGGAGCTCATATAAGAGATGCCTACATCCATTCATTATCACAAACTGCTGATCTAAGAATGGATGAAAGATCATATATTGCTTGTATTGTATATTTGAATGGTAATTATTGGGGGGTATACGATTTAAGAGAAAAGGTAGATGATCATGATTTTACTGATTACTATTACGATCAGAATAAAAACAACTTACAATATTTAAAAACTTGGGGAGCAACTTGGTCTGAATATGGAGGCCCTACCGCTCAAAATGATTGGGATACTTTCAAAAATTTTGTCTTGAGTAATCCTATGTCTAATCAGGCAAATTATCAAATAGTAAAAAGTCAATTTAACACTGGAAGTTTAATTGATTATTTTATAATAAATATGTACACAGTTTGTATGGATTGGCTCAATTGGAATACTGGATGGTGGAGAGGAATGGATCTTAATGGAGATAAGAAAAAATGGCGGTATACCCTTTGGGATATGGACGCTACTTTTGGGCACTATATAAATTATACAGGCATCCCTAATACTACTCCTGCTGCTGACCCTTGCGATCCAAGCAGTTTGAATGACCCTGGTAGTCAGGGACATGTCCCTATTTGGAATGCACTATTAACTAATCAAGAATTTTTTGATGATTATATTAATCGCTGGTGTGATATGAAAAACACTTATTTTGATTGTACTTATATGATTAATTATCTTGATAGCTTGATAAATATTATTGATCCGGAAATGCCAGGACAAATAACCCGATGGGGTGGCGGAACTTATGTTGATTGGCAACAAAATGTACAAGATTTAAGGGATTTTATTAACCAAAGATGTAGTACAATAAATGCCTCTTTTGTGAATCCTTGTTATCCACAGCTTTTAGGCCCATATAATGTTACGGTTATTATTGATGGAATTGGAGAAGTAAAAGTGAGTGGTATTACAATTGACCAAAATAGTTCTGGCTGGACAGGACAGTATTTTGGTGGAGTTTCTTTACCGTTTAAAGTAGAGAGCGGAACTTTTTATTATTGGGAGGTAGATCCAATCAATACTTATGTATATGATTCTTTAGTAGACACTTTGGCTTTAAGTTTACTAGGAGATGTGACAATAACAGCTCATTTTACTCCACCTATAGAATACAAAGATATCGTTTATCAGGTCATCCCAGCAGGAACAAATTCAACTATTGACGCAAATGGTACAATTTTAAATGCTTTCCCATCCGCTGAAACTTATGTCGTTGGTGATACAATTTCTTTAGTCCCAACTATTGATCCTCTTTATTATTTCAGTCATTGGGAAGCTGATAGTAGTGTTATTATACCAAACACAAATACAGAGCAAGTGAGTTTTTATGCTAATTCCCCTGATACAATTCGCTTACATGCTATCTTAAAGCCAACCATAACGTCTTTTATTGGTGGCGGTGATACCCTTTGTGCAAATGAAAATATTTTAGCAGAAGTATCTGTTGACTTTAGTGGGATTTCACCTTTTACATTTATATATGAAATTGATGGAGTAGCCCAAGCCTCTATTACAACTTCAAATAATCCTTATATCATTTATACTAAGCAGGCGGGAACTTATACGCTACATTCCTATTCAGATGCAACAGGAGTTGGAGTGACAAGCGGATCTGTATTTGTAATAGAAAATATGCCTCCTACGGCACAATTCAATATCAGTCCTGATGTGCTAACAATAAATTATCCTACAACACATTTTGTAGATGCTTCTATTGGAAATATTGTAAATTGGTGGTGGAATTTTGGAGATAATTCTTTTGATAGTTTGAGTGCTAATCCTTATCATACATATGCTGATTCTGTAGGCTTATACCAAATTACTATGATTGTAAAAGATGAAAATAGTTGTAAGGATACTACCTTTAATCAGCTTTGGGTGAAAGATCAATATTGGCTTTATATTCCAAACTCTTTCACTCCAGATTTAGATGGAGTAAATGATAGATTCTGTATCAATTATCATGCGATTAGAGAAGAAACTTTTGCCTTTAATATATATAATAGAATTGGAGAAATTTTATATTCAACCAATAATATTTACGATTTGAATTGTGAAAATGGATGGGATGGCACTCACAAAGAAAGTGGCGAAGAAATTCCATTTGGCATTTATATTTATGAAATTTATTTTCAAGATTTTGAGGGGTGGAAACATCAAGATTTTGGCTACATAAATATAATAAGATAAAATATTAAGATACTTTTAGCATTTCTTTCCTTAGTAAATTACACTTATTTACTTCAGTAAATTTTTCTATAATTTTAAAAACGTTGAGGATATCATCTTTTTTGTTTTCAGGATTTACTGTTACTAATCTGACAAAAACATCCCCTTTAAAAGAGCCATAAGAAACCAATAACTCATTAGCTTGGTACAGCTTTGTACATAAATCTTTTGCATCAAGCAACTTGTAGTTAAAACAAACTGACAATGAATTATCATAGCTATAAAGCTTATAGTCAGGATTTTTTCTAACATACTCTCTTGCAATATTTGCAGTTTCAAATAAATGATCCACAATTTTTGCTAATCCATTTGTGCCTACTGCTTTCCAAAGCGACCAAAACTTCAATGCATCATTTCGTCTTCCGCACTGAAAAGAAACTCTTCCTAAATTATAATCATCTGAATTGGTTTGATATAAATAATCAGCATCATTATTAAAAGAATCTAGTAAGTGTTTTTTATTATTAACCAGCAGTAAAGAGCAAGTTAGGGGTGTCCCCATCATTTTATGTGCATTAAAACTAAATGAATCTGAATTTTGCAGACCTTTTAGTAAATTTTTATAATGTGAGTTAAAAATAACTGCTCCGCAATATGCCCCATCTACATGTAACCAAATATTATATTTTTTACAAATCTTGCTTAATTGCTCAATAGGATCAAAAGCACCTAAAACAGTTGTTCCTGCTGTTGCGTTTACATAAAATGGCAAATATCCTTTTAATATATCTTCTTGAATTTTTTCCTCTAGTTTCTCTGTCAGCATTTCCCCTCTGCTATTAGTTGAAATATAACGCATATTTTCTCGTCCTATGCCTACAAAAGA
>Ga0315333_10000792_pt1 | contig 10634 bp, 10 predicted proteins | sample M120034915metaG_FD_204521 | JGI IMG/M metagenome (GOLD analysis project Ga0315333, IMG submission 204521) | Ammonia-oxidizing marine archaeal communities from Monterey Bay, California, United States - M1 200m 34915 | ecosystem: Environmental > Aquatic > Marine > Intertidal zone | place: USA...
GTCAAGGACAAGGACAAGGACAAGGCCAAGGGCAAGGTCAAGGTCAGGGACAAGGACAAGGGCAGGGCCAAGGACAGGGCCAAGGCCAAGGTCAGGGTCAAGGACAAGGACAAGGCCAAGGCCAAGGTCAAGGTCAGGGACAGGGCCAGCAACAAGGTCAAGGACAAAACCAAGGTCAAGGACAGCAAGGCCAGCAAGGCCAGCAAGGCCAGCAAGGTCAAGCCGGACAACAAGGCCAAGGCCAAGAACAAGGCCAACAGTCTGGACAAGGACAGCAAGGTCAACAAGGCCAACAAGGCGAACAAGGCCAGCAAGGCCAACAACAAGACAATGGTCAAGGCCAACAACAGAATGGTGGCGAACAAGGTGGCCAGCAAGGTCAGCAAGAGCAAGAAAACCAAGGTGGCCAAAACTCCAATGGGGAAAACCAGCAACAGCAAGGACAAACCCAGAATGGCCAACAAGGCCAGCAAGGCCAACAGTCTGACCAGCAACAACAGCAACAACTGGATAATCAACAACAGAATGGTGATGTAGATAATGATGGAGATGGAATCCCAGATGTCCTCGATAACGATGATGACAACGATGGAATCCCAGATACCCAAGATGATTCACCTAATGATCATGATAATGATGGTATAGATGACCATGAAGATGATGATGCAGACGGCGATGGTATTCTCGATGAACAGGAAGTCAATGATGGCGACCCCAATACAGATATTTACGACCATGATAACGATGGTATTGCAGACCGATTTGATTATGACATCGACAATGATGGAATAGACAATAGTAATGACATTTATGAAAATGGTTCTGACGCAAGTCGAGACCATGATAATGATGGGCTTAACGATTCCGTAGATAGCGACGATGACAATGACAATATTCTCGATGTTAACGAAGTTGGCGGAGCATGGGGCACCTATCGCTACGACCACGATAATGATGGAATCTGGGATGCTACTGACACTGATGATGATAACGATGGATTATCTGATTGGTTTGAAAACAATGATGGAAACTCCCTCACAGGACAATTCGATCACGACAATGATGGCCTTCCAGACCACATCGATGATGACGATGACGCTGATGGCGTCCCCGACGTTCTCGAATCCTGAGACACCACATAATGCGTGGGGGCAGGGGTTTGGCCACCCTATGAAGCCGTAAGGCTGGGTGGCTGCCCCTATCTCCCGTTACTACCATAAAACTCATATAGTTGGGGTGTTAACTTTATCTATGCCTCAACCCTTACCCCATTTACAGTGGTTAATAGAGGACCCCGAACAAATCATGGAAAGTAAGACTACTTATCGGGCTGAACTTAAAGGCTGGAAGTGGAATTATGGTCCCGAATTAAAGAAAAAGGGATGGAATGGTGTTTGGCAAAACTTTTGTCGATTATATGTCTATTGGCGATATTTACTTCCTACTTCTATGGGTGGGCTTGGTGGACGCCCAGTGTCGACCATACCAGATGCTCGTCTGGTCTATACACAAGTTCTGAGCCTCCATGGAACGTGGCAACAAAAACGTCGTGCACCTATTCCATATATGCCTGCTTTCATCCGCTGGCTGCAAACCATAGGTAAACCCATGGATGCTGAGTTTTTGGCATGGTATCCTGATAAGATGATTGATAAACCCGATAGTTGGAGATCCTCGTATGGCAACCCCCGGAAACTTCCGGCTTCTTCTTTCTACCTCGTAAATGGATCCCGAATATTTTCTAATCAAAATCAAGCAGATGGGCCTTTTATTATGAGTATACATAATCGAGGCTACAAAAATGCCCAAGTTAACTTTTTGACGGCACCACATAACAAGAGTAATGCAGAAGTTTTAACCGAATATGCCAAATATAAATATCCTCCTCTGTCATGGAAAGCGGTTTTGCCTTATGCTTCCACTATTAACACCAGCGGTGGTGCTTTTATTCGGTCAATCTATGTATTCACCCCCGGCAGCCCTAAACTAAGTCAGAATGCATGGAATGATCAGATGATCCGAAATCGAAGTAGCAATGTCAACATTTCTTGGAATGAAATTACAATTGATGCAGCAACCCCACCATTATATTTATCCATTGAACCGCAAGATTTAGGTGCCTCTGGTTCTCTTTATGCAGGCACCCTGATTCCCAGTATTAACTATTGTCTTAATACAGAACTCCCCCTTAAATATAAATAGTCGTGCTGTTAAGATTTACTTATGACACCATTAGGGTATGTGGGCATAGCAGTCATTGTAGGCGGTGGCTATATGGCCATTAGACAATTACAGTCTTTGTATCTAAAAGGTTGCCACACCCCAGCATTTTATTTAGTCGGTTCCATTGGAACAATTGGCTTAGGACTTTGGGTTCTGCGTAACCACGGTTCTGCCCCTGAGACACCTGCTGATGAAGAAGAAGCAGAATGGGTTGAATGAAAATGAGTAATTATAAAGATTTCATGGCTGCCCTTCGTGCTGAAAGGCAACATCAGTTGCGTCAACAGCAAGCACAAGGTCTTAATCAACGTCATGCTCTAAAACCTGATACTCGGTTGGTGCCTTTGCCACCTAATCCAGTGCAGGATTTCTTTGAGTCTACCCCCGCATGGGTTGCTCAAATAGATAATTTACTTTTTACTCCTGAACTCAATGCTGCTATTGATGAACAGAAGCGTTCTGATCGCACCCATCAACGCCTTTTAGGAGAGGCTCAAAGGGTAACTAAAGAACAATTGATTACTAAGCGAGCCATGAGGCGATTAAACTATTTAGATAATAGCCGAGGAAAAGTTTGATATAGTAGCGTTGTCTTAATAGATATATGGCGATTCGTCGACAGGGATACCTTTTCGAGTTTAAAGATATTGGTAACCTACCAATTATTCGAATTGATGAGTTATCCACCCGTCAACAATCCATTATGGTTGGTCTCGATATCGACGATGGTTTCGGAGTTTTAACCAAATCACTTTATACTCCTGCTGACCAATTTATTGTGTTAGAATATGTTGGTTCCACCCCCGGCGGTTTTAAAGCCAGCGAATTAAAGGGGACCAAATGGGGGCCTCGTGGTTTTGTAAATATTTTACTTGACGATACAGGATACTTTCAAACTTTAGATGGACGAGATTATGATGGTATTTCAGGAATTGGAGCACCATTTCCAGTTTCCTTAAATTATCAACCCGCCTATAAAACATTTATTCCTATTGAGATACCACCCGGCACATGGTATGATGTTCGCTATATTGCTTACAATCGTGTGGTAGAAATTGAAACTCAATTTACTGCTTGCACCACTCCCACTGATGTAGCGGGTGTTGGAGATATGATAACTTTCCTTGATTATGTCAAGCCTTGAGGTGATAGAATGGGACTATCTTTTGATTTAAATGTAACAGAATTACCAGACAAGATTTTGGATTTGGCCTATGCATCTCATGCTTGGTTTGATAGCACTACTGGTTTCACTATGGGTTATTCTGAAAATGCTTTAGATGCTAATGGAGATGGCATTGACACCGGTAGTCCCGGTTGGACGACAGGAGGATTTTTGGATCTGGTTTCCACAGGGAGATGGGCAGGATTACAACCAGTTCCCGGAAGTTGGGTTATCAATGATATAAAAACAGCCAATGGAACTGTGTTCGTTTGCGGTTCATATGCTGCCAAATGGAAAGGCAATGACTGGCTGGCTGCCGGATATACTACCAACCCTTCTTTGCAGTTCGATCCTAACTCCGTAGATGCCAGTTTCACCGTAGGTCAACCATTCGTTGATGGTTTCTTTGCTTGTTGTCGGTATGATTTATTAGATAATCCTAAAGCATGGCATATTTTACCCACCCGTTCTTTGATTGAGATGCCAGAGATGGTTCTACCCGCTAATGCTATTTTACCTGATGAAATTATACCCATCAATGATTATGTGGCCACCAATACCCAAGGAGGACTCTATGATATGGTTATTGATATCCGCACTGAAAATCCTGATGTTCGGAGGGGTTGGGAAGCAGCAGAAGCAGAACTGGCAGGACAACCACAACCTGTGGTAATAACCTGCGTAGGATATATGCCCTGTGAGGGGTATGGAACCACAGTTCACAATAGCACTTGGATGACTGATACTTACAAATGGTCTATTTATGACAATCAAGATTTTCTTCCAGTAGTATATTCATTTGTAGTCAATATGTTTGACGATAAATATAATGGAAAAGATCTTTACATGACTAATGGAGAAACTGGTGAAAATTGTATTAATCCCTTTTATGCTAATTCTCAATTAGGATTGCCTAATGCGGGTATTGGTGGTGATGAAACAGGGAATGTTCTCCAACATTGGAACTTTAATTGGTTAATTGGAGGAATACTGGGAGAGAATCCTAATGCCTCCATGGGTTATTCTGGTATTGATTGGAATGGTTCAAGTATAGCCACTCAAGGGGCTTTTTGTGGGGCTGCTAATGCTGTTACATTACAAAATGTGAATATCCCTGATGCCACCTTAAGAAGACCGTTTATCTCAGCCGCAGCCAGATTTGGGAGCCTTCAGGTATTCCCCTTTGAACAAGTAACTTATAGAGCACATCAGATTGGAATGAGGGGTCTGTTTAATGGACCTTTCTACCCAATGGGGAATATTGCTGATGTTTGGACTGCTTATAGTAATACCTACCCCAGACAACCATCAGTTAATGCGTTTTGGCCAACCCCCCTTATAGGCACATTCCCGATTCGAAAACCTACTGAAATGGCATTTGCTACCCCTAATTATGTTCCCGTTAATACTTCGCTTTATGTTAATCCTAAAGCCAATACTGGCCAAAACGAGTTTAACCCAACACCCAATTACTTTGGACCCAGTAAACAATTATCCCCAATATATCGACAATCCGCCCAAACAGATGCTGAGATTTGGAGGCATGGATTTATCCCCCGGCGTTTGACTGGTGTAGAAAGAAGTTACAATAGTTATGCTAATGCAGGACCCAAAGGAGGAGTCTATTTTCCCACCTATGAATATTCACCTAACTTTTATGAAGACCCTTCTTATTTCGGAGTTGTGGGACAGTATTATTTTACTTCTGCCATTTCGCAGATGGTATTTACTGGAGATTGTTTGGAAGATGTAAAACCCAACCCAAATGCCCAACTGACTTGTAAAGTAGATGCTGGAGGAAATCCAGTTTATTCACCATTATGTGTGGTGGCCAATATGGGACAAGCGATCGCCGGTAGTGATGGCTTGAATCCAGAAACTCAATATATTCAAAAAGGAATGCCCTATACTGGAGATGTGACTGTCACGGAACCATTGGGAGAAAATTATATGTGTAATACTCATTTTATGTGTTTAACTCGTCGTAATATTTATGTGGAAGATGTAAATGCGGAAGATTATTGGGGCAATAATCCAGAAAACACTTCTTTAGATTTTGCTACTTTCGTTAAACCATTACCAGTTGTTCACGGAATACCACCCGCCATTAATAATCAAGTTTTTAACGTTAATCTCTTATTACAAAGTAATGAAACTACTGTGGGAACTAATGAACGCAGGGCCGAGATTTATACTTTACAACCATGGACATTAAACCCCCAAACTAATGGATTACCTATGGATATGGTGGGTATTGTGCCTATGATGACTTGGTGGGGCCGAGGAGAGAGACTTTATGAAGAGGGGCCTTGTTTTGTTACCCCGCTTCCCACCCCCAATAATTTGGCGTATTTACCCTCGGAATGGACTCAACAAAAGACGCAAGGGATTCCCTTAACCATCAGTGATGTATCAAAACAGCGCAATTGTTTTCATCGTTATCTACAACCTACCAACTATATTTATGGCACTTCTGTGGGACTGGGACAAATGGTTAATGGTTATTGGGATGCTCGAACACTACCCACACCCCCTACGGGCGGAAATCCCAAAAGCGGTCCACAAGTTATGGTTTTTGACCCCGGCACAACTAAAATAGATATTCTGCCGAATGAAGATGATTGGGTCCTTAACCCTCTTGAACCTACTTGGGGTGGAATATATCGCTTTGGATTTCCAGAGGGTTTGTATGGAGACACCAATGATTCACCTTGTATTTATGATTATTTGGATCTCAGAATCAGTGCGGCAGCCCAAGTTAATAATAAAATTAGTAATCAACTTTATTCGATTCCTACCACCAATCAAACTAAAACCGGTCCCGTTACTCCTTTACCAAATGCGTGGCAAGCCGGATTCTTTAATTGGTCTATAACAAATATTAATGGGGCCGATCTGACTGCTACTTACATATCCGTCAATCCACCTCCCACCCTCACATATACCACCATTGAAAGTTTAGTTATCGATTTGAATACTGCCATGACTTATCTCAAGGGTGCAGGGGCACCATATAGTTTAGTGTATGGAGTAGGTGGAGGAAGAAGCCTTAATGGTTTAGATGGATTAACATGGTATGCTACCTCTGATAAACAAGGAGTATATTTGCTCAATGCCAACCCTGAGTTAGCCGATGGTAATAATGTTAGTATGGGATTCTTCAAGGCAGGCCATAATGCTGCCCCATTTACTGTGGATTACTATCCTTGGAATGCAGACAGTATCGACCCTTTTAATCAGTGGACATACGCCCCCATTCAAGGGCCGGTTGCCACATTTACTGCTCTGGGTATTAGACAAGGAGGTGTAGCCACTGTGGGAGAACCCACCATTTCTGATTTAACCTTTAAAGTTGATGCTTTTGGAGATACATTTAATGAAACTTGTCCGGGTGGTGCTACTACGACTCGGCGTCCTGCCTGTGGAGATTATGATTTAGATAGGGCACAGTGGATGGTTACTTTTGCAGATAATGATAAAGCAGTATCTGAAGAAGGTAATGGGTTTGCTGCTATTTCTACTACTGCTGATTTTGCTGAGTTTTTGGATCAAACTCAGAACTTTACAGATGTTCCAGACTTTTTCCGAATTGGCCAAATCCTTAATACTGCTAATACTAATATTTATGCCAATAGTTTGTGGGCAGCAAGACAAGGAAGTGCTAATTTTGACGGAATGGTTTATATTGGTGTAGGCGCACCCAATATTACACGAACTTATCCACCACCTACTACCAATACAGGTATTTCCAGTTCTACTTATGTATGGGCGTATTGGTATTGTGATACCTCTTTGGATGTTACTGGGGTCCCATGGGTAGGTATTAAACCGAGAGAGCCAAATTATTCTTATGCCGGTCCAGAATGTGCTACGGCTGCCATATTGGCTACCCCTGAGATTGGTTGGGCCGTATGTGGATATCTGCCATCAGTGCCCGATTGGCTCGCCACAGGGATAGCCCCCACTTGTTTTTCAGCGAGTCAACCCTATGTTATTAAAGGAACTACGGGTAGAACAGTGCAAGTATGGTTAAACTATGTATTATATGATGGTATTGAGTCTATCATTGCAGTGGAAGTAATGAATCTCGGTTTGCGAGTGACTCCAGAAAATGTAGAGTGGTATAAACGTAAAATTATGGGTCAAGATGGCGCAGAAATGACACTGGAAGAAGTAGAACAGTGGATGGAACAACAACGTAATCAATATCAAGATATACTTAAGCAAAGAAACCGTAACTATCGAATGAGAAGGCGACGAGAAGAAGCAGGTAGCGACAAACCAAGTGCTACCGAATCATTAGGAGAACAAGTAGCCGGTGACTTTTATGCCCTCGATGAACACACTATTGAGGAATTACTCCCACAACTTCGTAAACTCCCACCCAATCCAGATACAGATGTAATGATGGATGTGGATGCATTCGGTAACACAACTTCCGGAGATATACAGAAAACGGAAGAGAAACGCCGGGATTCGGAAAATTAACGATGCACGGAGGGCTAAAACATAAATAGTCGGAACAACAATGCTTCACTGGGAGGGTAAAATGGATAAAAGTCGAGACTTTAAAATACCAATCAGCCGCACAAGTTCCGTAATAGCCACTGTCGAAATGGATCCCGGAACACGAGTAGAAAAAATTATAATACACCCACTTAACAATTTTAATACTGCTGATTATGTCACGCTGAAAATCCAGTGTGGTGATATTACTGTCTATTCAGGGGAATTAGTATCCTCTGGAATGGTTATTACACCCGAAGTTCCATTTTTTCCCCGTGAGGATTTAACTATTGCATTAGAATGTCTTTCATTGTGGGAATCCATTATGAGTGGCATTACTGCGGCTACCGATACTACTGAAATGATGTATTGTCAATTTAGTGTTGTTACCCAGACTTCAGAAACCATTAAAATAGAAATTGATGACTTGGATGAGGAGTTTCCTGCAGGGTTCTTGGATGAATGGGTCTAAGAAGATATAAATAAGTGTTAGTATCATATGAAAATATGACCAAGTTACTTTTAGTAACCGGAAAGGGAGGAGTAGGCAAGTCTACTACTTCTGCTGCTTTAGCACATCATTACTCAGGAGAGGGTTTGAAAACTATTTTGATTTCCTCAGATCCTGCCCACAGCACTGATGATACCGTAGGAATTAAAATTAGTTCCACCCCTCAAGAGATTGCACCCAATTTATGGGCTATGAATATTGATGCTTCCAAAGCCATTAGTGGAAGAGTAACTAAAGTCAAAGATGCTTTTGCTGCTATGTTTAGTAATCTTTTCCCCAATATGGATACTGATATGGTATCTCTGGGCGCACTCCCCGGCGTTGATGAATGGGGTGCTTGTGAAATCCTTGGTAACTTGATGCGTGATGAGGAATATGATTTAATTGTTTTTGACACTGCACCCACCGGACACACTCTCAAAGCCTTAACTGCTCCTGATACTATTAAAGAAATGCTACTCAAAATTAGAAGGATGAAAAAGAAGATTGCAGGAAAACTTCTGAAAGGTATTGTGTTTAAAGGTGCTGATAGTGATGAATTGGAAGAATTGTTAGAGGCATCCTGTGACGACATAGATTTATTGAAATCTTTCTTACAAGATGCTGAACGAACTAAAGTTATGTTAGTATCCATTCCCACAGAGGCTGGATTTATGGAGTTTTACCGAACCGTGAACTTTTTGAAATCTATTGATTTACCTGCTGATACACTTATTATTAATCATATTGTGCCCGATATGGGTGAACACTTTGATATCAAAGGGGAAAACCCTGCTGTGGCCATGGTATGGCACGAACATCAAAATCAACAAAGTTGGATTACTAATTATCAGAAAGTAGCCCAAGAACATGAATTAAGTGCTATCGGAGTAACTCGATTGCCTTATGAACCCAAAGGCTTAGGCGATCAAGGACACCTAAAAGATTTTGCTGATTTAATTATGGGAACAGAAAAGATGAAACTACCGGGTGAATAAAATGGATGACTTAACACTGATTTGGCTAATTATGATTGCTGTATTTCTACACGGCTTTGCTAATATATATTTTGTGCGCTGGGTTCTTTGGCGTAATGAAGCATTGAGTAAATTGTTGGTTTGGTATCACCAAACTACAAATAGCAAAGATGAAGAAGAATAGTCATGGGTGTCGGTCCAGCCAGCATGGCTCAGTTCGAAGAAGGTCGTAATCAAACTACAACCTTTTATTGGGATTTGGATGACTCAGTTAAAGAAAGGGCCAAACAATTTTTCCGCCGTGAGTTCACATCACACTTCCTCACTGAATTAGATATGTTCGCCCTGTGGCCACCAGAATCCCAAGACCCACCTTATTTTTGGAATATTGATGCACCTCGGAATTATACCTATCAGGGAGAATTATTATGGTTAGTCCCTTTAGATAATGATGGAGATATTTCTATTGAAGGTAATGCCACAATTATGCCATATCCTGAGTTCAGTAGTCTTGCCCCTTCTCTTGAAAAATCGACAGCAGCAGATGCCAAGGCCAATCAACAAATCAGATATATTGGCTCACTTGCTCCAGATGGGGAATTAATATTATTAGGATGGTATGATATTAAGGAAGGCCGATATCACATACCATATACTAAAACTCTGGGTATAGATTTTAAGACCCCCGACCCACCATGGATCCAAGGTGGACAAAAACCATTGAAGTCAGGGAAATGGGCCTACTTTCCACTTCCCGCAGAAGGCCTAAGAGTTCAAACAGGACCTATAAATTATTCTTTTAAGGCAATAGAAGCCATTCTCACGACTGACCCGCATAGTTAAATATAAATAGTAGGGAGGCAACAATATCCTTATGGGCTTTGTCGATTACAACACCTTAGGAAAGTTTAACGCTGAGGTAAATACCCCTCTGCCGACATTTAGTGCTGAAAGTTTGCTTTCATTACCCTCGAAGCAATTTAGTGCTGCTACTATTGATTCAACAAACGTTACTAACTATGATGGTCTTAACTTTAGTCGTTTCAGTGTTGGTGACGATGGCGCAGGTAGTGGCTCGCATACAACTAACAAAAACGGCGGAATCCGCACCAATGCGACCAAAGGATTCCATTTCGATGTTGCGCCCGAAGCACAAATAGTTAGTCAAGTAGTAACCCTTTCCCATGATAGCACTAATGCTAATAATAAAGATTTTTCTTTCACCCTTAAGCCCGGCGACTCACTCTACCGTGATGGCCGCATCAAAAACGTA
>Ga0315333_10000800_pt1 | contig 10590 bp, 8 predicted proteins | sample M120034915metaG_FD_204521 | JGI IMG/M metagenome (GOLD analysis project Ga0315333, IMG submission 204521) | Ammonia-oxidizing marine archaeal communities from Monterey Bay, California, United States - M1 200m 34915 | ecosystem: Environmental > Aquatic > Marine > Intertidal zone | place: USA...
TGCGATAACAGCAGCCTCACCGTTGATGAACACGCGAATGGTGGCCGGTGAAGCACCATCGAAACTGTCCACCTCTACCTCAATGCGAATTTCGAGGTCATCCTTCGGGATGCCGTCGGCGAAACCGCCGTTGCCCCCGTAGATGCTTGCGCCGCCGTCAAAAACCTGGATATCGCCGTTGTTGCGGAACAGGATGCCGAAGCCGTCGGCACTGATGACCCACGAGTTTTTCGATGTGGCCCCAAATACGACTGCGGCCCAGTCGCCCGAGGCGTTGTCCTCGTCATCGAGCCCGGCGTCCACCTCGAACTCGATGGTGAACGGACTGCCGAAGGCAAAGTTGTGATCCGGGGAAACCGAAATCCAATCGCTGCCCGGCTCCGGGAACAGGCTCAACTTGCCGGGAGCCCACTCCGAGTTGAGAACAGTCAGATCCTCCGACGAGTCGGAATAAGTGGTCGCGCCCAGCACACCGCTCTGCCTTTCATCGTTCTCGAAGCCAAGATCGGTAGTTTCCGTCTCTGAGACCTCAAAGGTGTCCTGAAAGATGAGCACCTGTTCCTGCGCGAACGCCGTGCCGCCAAGGAGCGAGCACACCATAGTGCCTGCGATGATGAGCGAAAGACTCATTGTGTTGGTTCGTGTGTTTGTGTGTTTCATTTTGTTCTGGAGTGGATCTGTTTATGGACAGTCAAATTCGCTGAGTGAAATTAAATCATTCAAGATAACAGGTCGAGTGATCATCTGCGGCGGTTTTTTTTCTTAAAGTCCATAATAATGTCGTCGATGTTGTCCTTCTTTCGCGACTCCACGTGCGAGTCCATGAAGACGATGTTGGCGGCACCAGCGGGGTGTTCCATATTATGCTTGTAGCCGACATGATAACGGCCACTGCTGTTCTTGGTCAGGTAGGTCACGGCAGGATGATTCAGCTCGTAGGAGATGTCGGAGATCAAAAACGTGGCGGACGGCTCACGCACGGAGGTGAGCTTCGCGGTCTCGGGATGCGGCGGCTGGCCGGGAGGCGTCGGGTATCTGGGGTTACTGGGAAAACCCAGATTGTTGTACTGATTCATCCCGTAGCTGATCTTCCACGGGTTGCCGCCGATGTGCCGCTCCTTGATGCGTGTCGGGCAGCGGTACACGTTTTTGGCGAAGTCGCTGTCTTCGGTTTTCCCCCCAGCATTGAACTTGTTACGGAGCACGTACGACACCAGCAGGTTCTGGAAATTGTTGATGTTCGCATCGTGCCGGATGGCCCAGGCGAACGGGAGCTTGTCGTCATTGTCCATGACATACAGCGCAGTGGCCAAGCCCATCTGCTTGAGGTTGTTCTTGCACTGTGTGGAGACAGCCTGCGCCTTGGCCTTGGCCAAGGCGGGCAACAACAACGCAGCCAGAATGGCAATGATGGCGATGACCACCAGCAACTCAATAAGGGTGAATCCATGAGGTCTGTCTCCTCCAGGCTTTGGTGAGGTTGGGTAATTCATTTGACTTATCTCCATCTAGTTATGGATTGGCAAACGGAGGAAATCCAGAAATTAATCAATGGGGTTTGCGTGCTGTATCGCAGTGGTCAAGGTGGAGGTATTCAGGGCATCCCTGTTGTTCACCAAGTGCACCGGTTTCCAGATGCCACCCATTCCGGACGATCAGGCTTTCCCACGGACCCGAGCCAGGGCCGTCCCATTATTCTACAAGGGCCAGAAATACAGGATCAGCGGTGTGCCGAGTAGGACGATAACGATTTCCAGCGGCAGGCCGACCTTCCAGTAGTCCCCGAACCGGTAACCGCCCGGCCCGAGGATCATGGCGTTGCACTGATGACCAATGGGGGTCAGGAAAGCACACGACGCCCCCACAGCCACCGCCATCAGAAACGGGTCGGGGGAAACAGCCGAACCCTCCAATAAGAGGGTGCTGGAGATGCCCACGGCAATCGGGGCCATAATGAACGCCGTGGCCGCGTTGTTGATGATATCGGAGAGGCACATGGTCACGATCATGATCAGGCTGATCATCGACCAAGCCGGCAAAGCTTCGGTCATGCCCTTGATATTCTCGGCGATGAGTTCGGTGCAGCCGGTTGATTGAAACGCCTGGCTGACCGGAATCATCGCACCCAACAGAACGATGATTGGCCATTCCACCTCCCGATAAATATCCCGGAGAGGCAAAATCCCGCAAAGGATGTAGACCAGCACGGCGCCCAGGAACGCAATAGTCATCGGGAAACCGGTCATGCTCAAACCGATGGCTCCAGCAAAAATCGCCAGGGACAAACCGATCCTCGAGAACGTACCCACCTTTAGCTCCCGTTCGGCCAAAGGCAGCAGGTTTAGTTCAGCAATTGTGTCGTCCATTTCCGGGGTTTTCCCGTGCAGCAGCAGGACATCACCGACGCGAAACGCCACCTCCTTGAGCTGCTTGCGGATGGGCTTGTTTTGACGCGCCACTGCCATGAGCGTCATCGTGTTTCCGCTGCGACGCCGGAGGTATGTCCGGGTGCGATCCACCAGCGGCGAACCGAAAGTCACAATGGCCTCGGTAAAGCCGGTGTTCTCCCCCTTCAGGCTGTCGATGCGATGCCGCATCTCCTTGGAAAGGTGCAGGCCGTGTTCCTCGATTAACCCCTGCAATTCAAACGGGTCGGCCTTGATCACATACCGGCAGCCCTCCTGTATAATGCCATCCGGGTTGGGTGGCAGCACTTTGTTGTCCTTTCGGATGAACCCGAAGATGGCCATTTTTTCGCCGACAAGATTCTCCACCTCAGCCACTGTTTCGCCGATCCATTTGCAGTCTGCCGGAATTCTGACTTCGGTGATGTAGTCGTCGATCTGGAACAGCGATTCCATCCCGGGTTTCTTGTGGGCCTTGCCCGGAATCAGCCGCCAACCAATCAGCACGATAAACAGCAGCCCGGCAACTGCCACCAAGCCCCCGACCCGAAAAAAATCAAATAAGCCAAAAGCCGATTCCTGGATGAACTTTTCGGGCAGATCCTTGGTGAGCTCCACCCGGAGGTTGGCAATGATGATGTTCGGTGGCGTGCCGATCATCGTCATCATGCCGCCTAGAATACTGGCAAAGGCCATGGGCAAGAGCAGGATGGTGGGCGATCGCTGGCGATCGACCGCCGTCTTCAGCGCGACCGGTAGCATGAGCGCAAGTGCCCCCACGTTGTTCATGAAGGCGGACAAAATCATGACAACCAGCGAAAGGCTCAAGATATGCTGGAGTTGGTTTTTTGTGAAGGGCATCACGCTGCGCGAGATTTGGTCCACCACGCCGGAATTGCGCAGCGCCCGGCTAATGATCAGCACAGCCGCCACAGTCACCACCGCCGGGTGGCCGAACCCCTCCAGCACCCGCTTGGGATCCTCGACGAGTCTTGAGGTTTTCCCGAGGATCGCATCCAGTGCCACCAGCGCCACCAGCGAAATGACCGCCACGATATCGTACCGCCACTTGTTCCACGCAAACAATGCGAACATCACGAGTATCAATCCAGTAACGGCAATCTGATCAGGGTCCATGAAATAATTAGTCCAACCTCCGCCGGACAATAACAAGCCAGCCAGTCGCATTAAAAGGAATTCTGCCCCGGGGAGGCGCTTGGCCAAGCGCCCTCGAAAACCGGACTTTGGGGATTGTCTGAGGGAGTGTTTCCCGCTAGAAAACGGGTAGGATGCCATCCGTTGGAGACCAGTTGAGAACCGCCCGGGAGCAGCATGGAAAGTCTCTCGAGGACATTGGTGGCGAACTGAAAATCCGCGCCGACCATGTAATTGCCCTGGAAGAAGGGGATTTTGACAAGTTCGACGCACCGGTGTTCGTGCGCGGGTTCGTCCGCTCCTACTGCCGGATTCTCAAGATTGACTCGGCCCCGGTGGTCGTCCAGCTCAACCAAGAGCTCGGCGGCACGGAAGCCCTTGCCAGCGATCCGGCCCTGCCCCCGAGCAAAAAGGGGGTTGTCGATCAACTCACCCTTTTCCTAACGCGCGTCAACTGGAGCGTCTGGCTGCCTCTGCTCGTGTTGATCCTGCTTGCCTCAATCGTCTGGGCAGTGGTCGAGACACAGGAGTCCAAGCGCGAACAACTCGAGAGCGGCAGTTGGATCGAGAATCTGCCGGCCGCCGAGTACCAACCATCGCGCGGTATGCTCGAACTACAACTGATGCTGCCCGATCCACCGGTCAAGCCGCCCGCCACCAACACCCCGAACGCGACCCCGTAATGCGACGGCGTAGCCAACCTGCGCGGCACCCGCTGGCGGTGGCAACTTTGCTCGCCGGCCTGCTTCCTTCGATTGACGCCCCGGCCGGGGCTAATGAGCACACGGTCGATTTTAATCGGGACATCCGTCCGATCCTCTCCGACAACTGTTACCAGTGTCACGGGCCGGACGCCAACCAGCGCAAGGCCGGACTACGACTCGACACCGAGGCGGGCGCGTTCCGCAACGAGGACGGCGTGCGCCCATTCGTTGCCGGCAAACCAAGCGAAAGCGAGGCTTACCGGCGCATCTCCACCAATGATCCGGACCACATCATGCCGCCGCCTGACACGGGGCGTGCTCTCGAGGACGGCGAAAAGGAGTTGCTCCAACGCTGGATCGAGCAGGGCGCCAAGTGGCAAGACCACTGGGCGTTCATCCCGCCCAAGCGCACCGCACCGCACCGCGAACAGGTGCTTGGCCAGGCGCAGTCGCGCAACGCGATCGACCACTTCATCCTGGCCAAGCTCCGCGACGAGCGGCTTTCGCCCTCGCCACAGGCGGCCAAGCGCTCACTAATCCGACGTACCACGCTCGACCTCACCGGCCTGCCACCCACGCTGGCCGAGGTCAAGGCCTTCGTCGCCGACACCTCGCATCACGCCTACGAGCAATTGATCGATCGACTGCTCGCCTCGCCGCGATACGGCGAGCACATGGCACAAGCCTGGCTCGACGCCGCGCGCTACGCCGACACCAACGGATTCCAGGCAGACCGAACCCGCAACCAGTGGCACTGGCGCGACTGGGTCGTCGATGCAATGAACCGAAACATGCCATTTGACCGGTTCACGATCGAACAGCTTGCCGGCGACCTGCTGCCGGAGCCGTCGCTCGACCAACTCATCGCCACCGGCTTCAACCGCAACCACATGCTCAACGGCGAGGGCGGTGCGATCGCCGCCGAGACGCAGGTCGAGTACGTAGTTGATCGCGTCGAGACAACCGGCACCGTCTGGCTCGGGCTCACCGTTGGCTGCGCACGCTGTCACGACCACAAGTACGACCCTATTTCGCAGAACGAGTTCTACCAATTGTACGCCTTCTTCAACGCCCTGCCAGAACGAGGCGGCGGCGACGTGGAGCCCACCATCAAAGTCCCCACGCCCGGACAGTCGGCTAAGCTCAAGCAACTCAAGACCACGCTGGCCGCGCACCAGTCCGTGCTCGACAAGCCCTTGGCCAGGTTCGATGCCGAGCGCGAACAATGGGAGGCGCCGCTGCGCAGGGAGATCGAGCAAACCGGGCGACTCGACGGCTGGCGACAACTCAAGCCGGACTCCGCCGAGTCGTCCAACGGCACCGAGTTGAAGGTACAGGGCGACGACTCAGTGCTGGCCGCCGGCAAACTACCGAACAACGAGGCTTACATACTCACCTTCAGCACCGACCTCGAAAACATCACCGGCTTCCGGCTGGAAACACTGACCGACCCGAGCCTGAAAAACGGCGGCCCCGGACGCGACGGCAACTTCGTTCTGACCGACTTTGAATTGCAGCCCGGTGTCGACGAACTCGACCTCGGCAGCCTCGAGCAACGCTTCGACAGCGGCGTGATGAAAAAGGGTGCCAAGCGGATCGACACCGACATCACCGGCCAGCGGCTGCTCGTTCTCGACGTTAGCGACACCGGCAATGGCATCTCCTCCGACTGGGCCAACTGGGGCGAACCGATTCTAGAAGGTGCCGACGGCACCCTCAAGTTGACCGACCTCGACTGGCACTCCGCGACGACCGACTACCGCGAAGTTCTAAAGGATCGCAACGCGAAGGGTGAGCCGCAGCGCATCGACGGCCGACCGCTCAAGTGGGGCATCGGCACGCACGCCAAGTCGCGCATCGTCTTCGTGCTGCCGGAGGGCTACACCCGATTCAAGGCCACCGTCGGACCGGACACCGGCGCGATTGAGGAGGTGCCCAACGCGCAGACGTCGATACGGTTTTTTGTGCGCGTCAGCACGAGGGGCCAACCGGGAAAACTCAAGCCGCTTCCGTTCGCCAGCGCCGTCGCGGAGTTCAATCAGGACGGCCTGCCGGTGACCGGCGCGATTGATGACGATCCCAAGTCCGGCTGGGGCATTTGGGGGAAAGACTTCGATTACAACCAGCCCCGCAAGGCCGTGTTCCGCCTGAAAGAAACCTGGCCGGCCGGCAAGGGTACACGTTTCACGTTGCGACTCCGGCATCAGCATGATGCCAAGAAGCATCTACTCGGGCGCTTCCGCGTCTCCGTCACCACCGCTCCCAAGCCGTCGATCGATATGCGAGACGGTTTGCCGCCGGAGATCATCCAGATACTCCACACGCCCCCAGCCAAGCGCCTAGCCAAGCAGCGCGATACACTCGCCCGGCATCACCGCACACAGACGCCGGACTTCATCGCAGCCAAACGCGACGGGGAAACCGCCCGTGCGGCGATCAAAAAACTCAACGACTCGCTCGGCAGCACCATGGTCATGCGCGACATGGACAAACCCCGTGACACCTATCTCCTCGTCCGGGGCGTGTACAACAAGCCGGACAAAAGCCAAGCCATCCAGCCCGGCGTGCCGGCCAGTCTTCCTGGCCTCAACGGCTTGGCCAAGCGCCGCGCCAACCGGTTCGACCTCGCGCACTGGCTGACCCATCCCGCTCACCCTCTCACCGCCCGCGTCACTGTGAACCGTTACTGGCAACATTTCTTCGGCACTGGGCTCGTAAAGACCACCGAGGACTTCGGCGTTCAGGGCGAACGGCCAGAGCACCTCGAGCTGCTAGACTGGCTCGCGACCGAATTCGTGCAGTCCGGCTGGAACGTGAAGTACCTGCACCGCCTCATCATCACCAGCGCGACGTACCGGCAGTCCTCTGCGGTGACGCCGGAGTTGCTCGAGCGCGACCCGCAAAACCGCCTCATCGCACGAGGCCCGCGCCATCGCATGACGGCGCAGACCATCCGCGACCAGGCGTTGGCGATCAGTGGCAAACTTTGGGATCGCATGGGCGGCCCGCCGGTGAAGCCATACCAGCCGCCCGGCGTGTGGTCGGATTTCAGCTACGGCAAAATTGTTTACAAACGCGACGGCGGCGAGGCGCTCTATCGGCGAAGCCTCTACACCTTTTGGAGGCGCTCGGTGAAGCCGGCGATGTTTTTCGACAACCCGGCGCGGCGCGTCTGCACCGTGCGCCCCAGCCTCACCAACACGCCGATGCACGCGCTCAACCTCCTCAACGACACCACCTACGTGGAGGCTGCACGCTGTTTCGCCGAGCAACTTTTGCAGCAACCCGGGAGTGACGCCGACCGGCTTGGCCAAGCGCTGGCGATGGCCACCGGCCGACCAGCCAGGCAGACTGAAATCGATCTCCTGGCCAAGCGCCTGGCCAAGCTGAAGGTGCATTACGCCGGCAACCCCAAGTCAGTGAAGGAGCTCCTCTCCATTGGCGAGGCCAAGCCGGACCCGGCGCTCGACGGCGCACAGGTTGCAGCCCTCACCGGCATCACCAGCCTCATCCTCAACCTCGACGAGGTCATCACCAAGGAATAGCGGCCACGGTCAGTCGTGCCATGATCGCTCGATTTCTACCGCAGCCTCGGGCCAGGTGGGGTGGTTGAACTCAAAGCCGGACTCGAGCAAGCTGCCCGGCACCACTCGGCGGCTTTTCAGCAGCAGCTCCGTCTCGGTACGCATGAAGAACGCGCCGATCCCGAGCATCCACGCCGGCGAGGGCAGGCCGTGTTTCACTCCACACGCCTCGCGCAGCGCCCGCATGAAGTCGCGGTTCGGCATCGGGTTAGGCGAGCACATGTTGACAGGGCCGCTGAGGTGATCGTGAAAGAGACACCAGTCGAGCATCCGCAAAAAATCTTCCACGTGCAGCCAACTGACGTACTGCGTGCCCGGCCCCTGCGTGCCGCCGAGCCCGAACCGTGTAATGTTACGAAACACCTCAAACACGCCGCCGGTGCCAGTGCCGAACACCATCGAGAGGCGCATCGCGATGCGGCGCGTGCCCGGTATCGGCGCGTTGAACAGCGCCCGCTCCCAGCGGTTCACCACGTCAACGGAAAACTCCCACTTGTTCCTCGGGCCGCCTTCCGGTACCGGATCGATTTCGCCAGTGGCCTCGTCCATACCGCGGTCGAGCGAGTGGCGGTAGATTGTCGCCGAGCTGGCGTTGAACCATACCCTCGGCGGCGTGGCACACCCCGCGATCGCCTCGCCAATTACCTCGGTGGAAAACTCACGCGACTCGTAAATCTCCCGCCGGTTTTTTTTGCCGTACCGGCAGTTGACCGTGCGCCCGGCGAGGTTGATGATCACCTCCGCACCATCGAGTTCATCGGCCCACGAGTCGAGGTTGGCACCGTCCCACCAAATGAAGCGGATGCCGTCCCGGTGCTCGTGCCGTTGCCGGGACAGCACCACCACCTCCCAGCCCTTGGCCGCGAAGTGCCGCATGACATGGCGCCCGATGAAGCCGCCGCCGCCCGGGAGCACGATCTTCTGTTTGCCCGCCATCAAGCTTGCCCAAAGGTGCCATGACTATTAGCAAAGCGCAACCGGGAGCAATCCGCGCTTGGCCAAGTGGCGGTGGCGCGATTATTGTCCCGGCCATGTTGAAGACCCTGACCAAGCAACTGGCCGATGGCACGGAGCTGACCGATGAACAGGTGTGCGACGCCATTGGTTGCCTGACTGATGAAGCCGACACCCCCGAGGCCAAGGCCGATTTTCTCACTGCGCTGGCAGCCAAGGGCGAAACGCCGGGGGAGATCGCGGCGTTTGCCGGTGAACTGCGCGACAAGGCGCTGCCCGTGCCGCTTGATGACGAGACGCGCCGACGCGAGATGCTCGACGTCTGCGGAACCGGCGGCGACAAACTCGGGACCTTCAATATCTCCACCACCGTCGCGATCCTCGCCGCGGCAGCCGGCGTGACCGTGGCCAAGCACGGGAACCGCGCGATCACCTCAAAGTCCGGCAGCGCCGACGTGCTGGCTGCTCTGGGTATCCCGACCGACCTTACGCCGGAGCAGGTGGCGGCGAGTTTGCACGATCACAATTTCGCGTTCCTGTTTGCACCCGGCTACCATCCGGCGTTTAAGCACATTATGCCGGCGCGCAAGCTGTGCGCCGACCGCGGCCAGCGGACAATTTTTAACTTTCTCGGCCCGCTGCTCAACCCGGCACGGCCGACGGCGCAGCTGATCGGTGTGCCCAAGGCCGAACTTTGCGAACCGATTGGGCGCGTGCTGCAGTCGATCGGCATCCGGCGCGGCATGGTTGTGAACGGCAAAGCCGGCGAAGGGGCGATGGACGAACTTTCGACCCTCGGAGAAAACACCATCGCGGAGTTTTACCAGGATCGCGGATTCACCGTGAGCAGCGACGAACCGAGCCTCTTCCAACTGCAACCGGCGACACTCGAGGATCTCAAAGGCGGAGACGCAGGGGAAAACGCTGCAACCATTCGGGCCATTCTTGCCGGCGAAGATCGCGGCCCGCGCCGGGATGCCGTTCTGCTCAACGCCGCCCACGCACTGTTCGTTGCTGCCAAGACCAACTCGGCACTTGAAGGCTGGAACCTGGCCGCATCCGTCATCGACGACGGCCTTGCCAAACACAAACTGGAAGAGTTGACCGACCATTAACTCTTGTTACAATTCTGCGTCAGAGGATATAACCATGTATGAACTCAAGGCAGATGACGGTAATGTTTATGGTCCCGTGGATGAGGGAAATATTCTCGAGTGGGCGAAAAGCGGTCGGATAGACGGCAACTCGCTAGTCCGAAAAACACCCGACGGCGAATGGCTCCCACTGAACCAAATTGAGGAACTCAGCTACATCTGCCGCCAAGCGGCGGAGTCTCCGGTGCCACCCATTCCACCCGTCGCTGTGGTGACTCCCGGAGGCCAGCCTGCAATACCTGGGAAAATGCAGGCCATCTCCATTATGACCCTTGTGGGGGGGATACTGGCCATCCTGACATGCTTTGGCATTGGCTTGGGAACAGCGGGGTTTTGGATTCCTTGGATTTATTCGCTGATCCTTGGAATCATGGCCACCATCAAGGGAAGCCAGATGCTGGGTAGTAACCCTGCCCCGGCCTTCGCCTCCGCCAGAACCATCGCGATCATGCAAATCGTCAACATCATCAACTGCGACATACCCAACCTGACTATGGGTATCATCAACCTGGTTTTCCTGAGCGACCCGGAGGTTAAGGAGTATCTACGTTCCAAAGGCGTGGAGATTTGACACGTTTAAGCCATGAGCCAGCAATATAAAATCAAGGGAACGGACGGCAACGAGTACGGGCCG
>Ga0315333_10000803_pt1 | contig 10581 bp, 9 predicted proteins | sample M120034915metaG_FD_204521 | JGI IMG/M metagenome (GOLD analysis project Ga0315333, IMG submission 204521) | Ammonia-oxidizing marine archaeal communities from Monterey Bay, California, United States - M1 200m 34915 | ecosystem: Environmental > Aquatic > Marine > Intertidal zone | place: USA...
CCACAGTTCGCACCACACCTGGGGTAACGTTGGTTATTACATCTCAGCAAACTTCCGGTTTATGAACACGATCGGCCATACCAAAATGGTGATCAACCCGGACAGTTGGGAAGGGTGGTACTGGGGTGCTATGCATCACTATGGCCACAGTATGCGCAATGGAGCCTTTGAGCCTTACGGTCAGGTACAAGATTGCCTCGAGAACTGCGAGATGATTGTCTTTTGGTCCAGTGATCCAGAATCATCCAGTGGCTCCTACGCGGCGTTTGAAGGCACTATTCGTCGACAATGGGCCAAGGAACTTGGCGTGAAGATGGTGCATATCGACCCTCACCTTAACCACACAAGCGCGTTCCTTGGCGGTAAATGGATTCCAGTATTGCCAGGAACGAGCCCAGCCTTGGCCCATGCGATCTCCTATGTGTGGATCGATGAAGGCCTTTACGACAAGGAATACGTCGCCTTGCGCACAACCGGATTTGAAAAGTGGCGCTCTTATATCATGGGCGAGGAGGATGGCGCAGCGAAGACCCCGGAATGGCAGGAACCGGAGACAGGCGTACCAGCGCACGTGGTCCGAGCGCTGGCCCGAGAATGGGGTAACAAAAAAACTTATCTTGCTGCGGGTGGTAAAGGTACTACCTTTGGTGGCGCCTGTCGTTCGGCGACCGGTACGCAATGGGCTCGTTCTATGGTCTGCCTGATGGCGATGCAGGGGCTAGGAAAGCCCGGTATCAATTTTGGCAACCTGCAGACTGGCGCACCGCTCGATCTTCACTTTTATTTTCCGGGCTATGCTGAAGGCGGAATTTCTGGGGATATCGAAGGTTCTGGTACTGCGTTTAACCTGTTCCAGCGTATGCCACACGTCATGAGTATGAACAGCGTCAACCAGAAGGTTCCTCGGACCTACATTGCGGAATCGATTACTGAGGAACGGGTCGAAGGTTACCCAACAGACCCACGTTCGTTGGAACGCCAATTTCAGAAATTCAGCTACCCCTCACCCGGGCACTCCCGAGTCCGGATGATGTACAAGTACGGCGGGTCGCATTTCAGCACTGTAATGGACTCGAACCGGTTGGTTCGGGCCTATCAATCAGACGAACTGGAGTTTGTGGTCAACCAGTCCATTTGGGATGAAGGTGAGGTGAAATTTGCCGATATTGTACTGCCCGTGTGCACCAACTTTGAACGCTGGGATATCGGTGAGTGGGCTGTGGCTGGGGGCTACGCACATCATAATGAATGTCAACTCAATCACCGGGTTATCGCTATGCAACACAAATGTATAGAGCCACTCGGAGAGTCACGTTCTGATTTCCAGATTTTCCTGGATATCTCCAAGCGCCTCGGTCTCGGGGCGTACTTTGCCCAGGGTATGACAGAACTGGACTGGTGCAAACTGCAGTTTGAAGCCTCAGACCTTAAAGGAGTCGTCGGCTGGAAGGAGTTTCTAAAAAAAGGGTATTACGTTGTTCCGGCAGAAGCGGAAAATCTTAGGGTACCAACCTCATTCAGGTGGTTTGCAGAGGGTCGAAAAAAAGATGTTCCAGAGCCCCATCCTCTGCCGTCGGAATACGGCGGCGAATTTCGAAAGGGACTTCAGACACAGTCGGGCAAGATAGAATTTGAAGCGACAAGTCTTAAGAAATTTGGCGACGAAGAACGGCCGCCGATAAACCGTTACATTCCAAGTTGGGAAGGCTTGAATAACAAAACCCTTGCCGCACGGTTCCCGTTACAGCTGATCACGCCACATCCCAGGTACAGTTTCCATACACATACTGACGGCAAAGACAGCACGATCAACGACATCGAAGCCCACAGAGTACTCATCGACGATTACTATTACTGGCCGGCACGGATCCACCCCCAGGATGCGGTAGACCGCGGTATCTCTCACCATGACCTCATCCGGTTGTTTAACGACCGTGGTGATGTTATCTGTGCTGCTGTTGTCACCGAGAGAATTCTGCCCGGAGTCATCCATTCGTACGAGTCATCGGCTGTGTATGACCCAATCGGTGAGCCAGGCTTATCCCCGGAACGTGGAGGCTGTGTCAACCAGTTAACCCCGGCCAGACCACAGACAGCGAAGACCACGGCTACAGCACCGAATTCCTGCCTGATCCAAGTCGAACAGTGGCATAGTACTTCCCGCAATTAGACTTATACCGGCATCGATGTTGATGCTGAATTTCGAGGCATCACATCCAAGCGGCCATCAGGTTTCGTTTGTGACCGAATTAACGAGCGTGCCGACTAGGTTGACCTCTACTTCGACAGAATCACCCTCGGTGAGGAATATCGGCGGTGTGCGCTTGAAGCCGACTCCACCTGGTGTTCCGGTTACTAACACATCACCCGGGTGCCAAGGCAAAGCTCTCGACACGTAAGAGATCAGCGTCGGAATATTGAACGCTACGTCATTGAACTCGCCAAACTGCATCTGTTCGCCATTGAGGCGGGTAGTGACTGTCAGAGCATCGGGGTCGGGAATGTCATCGGTAGTCACTAACCACGGTCCAAAGCCACCGGTTGCGTTGAAGTTCTTGCCCATGGAATATTGATGGACGTGGAATTGCCAGTCACGGACACTGCCCTCGTTATAACAGGAATAGCCAGCAACGTAGTCCATGGCATTTTCCGGTTCGATATGTGCGCCGCCCTTGCCAAGTATTACGGCAATCTCGCCTTCAAAGTCGAGTTGTTCAGACACTTTTGGTACAAGAAGGGGTTGTTGATGACCCACTTGAGTCTGTGCATGCCGATGAAACAGGACTGGATATTCGCCGATGGTGCGGCCTGCCTCGCGTGCGTGGGCCAGATAGTTCACGGCAACGCAAATTACTTTCCGTGCGTTGGGGATCAGGGGTAGGAACTCAATCTCCTCAATTGGAAAATCGGCAGGTCTCCCATCAGCCATGTCGGCCGCTCTTGTTAGAGCGTCAGTTTCGAGTAGATCTTTAAGGTCAGATACCCCGTCGATCGCTGAGGTGAGATCGCAGATGCCATCGTTGGTGACAGCACCATATCCGCTCACGCCGTTCCGGATAAAACTTGTTAACTTCACTGGTTCTCCTTTAAAGACTAGGTCCTAATATAATTGCACCGTTTACGTTTGCAGGGCATCGACGCTCGGAACATCACCGGCAGCCGGCGCACCCTTTCAATCTAGAATATGTAGTGGCAACCGACAACGCGCAGTTAGCAGTGTCTAATGATAAAGCCAATTCGGCAGCAGTAGTACATAACCGGGTAGAAGCACCAGTATCAGCAGCCGAATAATGTCTACGCACCAAAAAGGAGTGACGCCCTTAAATATGGTGGTGGTTTTCACGTCTTTGAGCACACCGGCCAGAACAAAAACATTCAGGCCAACCGGCGGTGTGATCAGACTGATCTCGGTGACGACGACCGCAATTACACCGAACCAGACCAGAATCTCCTCGGGCCCCAGACCGGCATAACTCAAACCCTGTACTACGGGAAAGAAGATAGGAATCGTCAGCAGCAGCATCGACAGACTCTCGAACACACAACCCAGAATGATATAAATGGCAAGGATAACAAGCAAAACGATCAGTGGTGACATGTCGAAGCTGGTGACAAAATCCAGTAGCGCGGTGGGCAGTCCTGCGCGGTTGACAAAATTAGAGAAAATGAGCGCCCCGAAGAGAACGGCAAACAGCATAGCGGTCGTCCGGGCGCTATTGACCAGAACATCATAGTAATCTCGCCACGACCGTACACCGCGCGCGAGCGCCAGCAGGAACGCGCCACCGGCACCGATACCTGCAGCTTCAGTGGGGGTAAAGACGCCGCCGTAAATTCCACCAATAACTAATACAAATAGCAAAATCGTACCCCACACTCCACCAAGAGCGCGTATTCGATCAGGCCAGGCCATGCGCTCTGCTTGGGGACCGTCCTGAGGACGACGCCAGACCACATACTGAACTGCGACCAGATAAAGTCCGATACCTAATAGGCCAGGCAGAAATCCTGCAGCAAAAAGCTCGCGAATACTCGTCTCGGTCATAAGACCATAAATCACGAGGATCACGCTTGGTGGAATCAGAATGCCGAGCGTACCGCCCGCTGCTATTGATGCTGTAGCCAGCGAGTCGCTATAGCCGTATCGGCGCATGGGTGGCATCGCGACCTTGGACATTGTTGCGGCTGTGGCCAAGCTTGAGCCGCAGATTGCACTAAAGGAGCCACAGGCAACAATCGTTGCCATAGCCAAGCCACCCCGGCGGTGACCTAAAAAGGCGTTGGATGCCGCATAGAGTTCTGCCGACAATCCTGCTCGGGACACCAGGTTACCCATCAGAATGAAAAGTGGTATGACTGACAGGCCGTAATTCAATGCGGTTTCAGAAACCAGCGTCCCGATCATCGACAGCGAGGGCTTCCATCCGGTCAACAGACCAAAACCGGTGAAGCCGACTATCCCCATTGCAAAAGCAATAGGCAGCCGTAAAAACACCAGAATCAACAGGCAGGCAAATCCGACTAGTGCAACTGTCACGGTGTGGCCTTCTGTAAGAGCGTTTGGAAGGGTGCCGCGTTAGATCTCTAACGTCTGACTTTCGAGAGACATTGGACCTTGACCACGGAGGTATCGCAGTGCATTGAATAGAAAGGCAATTGATGCCGTGCCACTCATTACAGCGATGAAGTAGGTAATCGGCGCATACGGGATGGCCAAGAATTCTGTCGTATCACCATACTCGGCCATGAAAGTTGCACTAATCCAGACCCGCCAGGCGACAAATATCATCATAACTGCCATCAAGAGATTTAAGACAATCTGCCGCGCATTGATCCAACTGGGCGGCATCCACAGATCCAATAGGTCGACGCTGACATGTTCTTCCCGGTAGCAGACGGTAGGCAGGACGGCAAATACAATCAGACCCATCATAAGCTGGGTGAGTTCAGTAGCACCATCAAGCGGGGAATTGAAAAAGTAACGGCCAACTACATCAATACAAGTCATCGCCATCAGGGCGAACAACACGAGAGCCGATGCCCCGTCCCCGAACTTCAACCAGAAATCGGTAGAGTCCGACGACGGGACAGCATGCTGGAAAGTCTCCGGGTCGTTGACTCGGCGACTCATTCGGTTTTACTCAGTAACTGCGGGCAATGGAGCGTAGTTCCTCAAGGGCAGCTTTGCCGTCAACACCGGCTTTGCCGACACTTGCAACCCAGTCTTGCTCAACCGATGCCATGATCTCAAGATACTTCTTGTGAATCTCGGCGCTTGCCGTATTAATAGTGGTGCCAGCTTCTTTGGCCGCTGCTAAGCCGTCTACATCAGCTGCGTCCCAATGCTCGCCTGCAAGTTGCGACAGTTTCTCACCGGAAACACCTATGATCGCGTTGCGATCGTTCTCGGAGAGACCAGCAAGGAAATCATTGTTCATGATAAAGGCGAAACTACCGTAGTAGAGGCCGCCAGGCATGATGGTGACATGAGGTACGACTTCCTTAAGGCGAAAACTTTTCTGTGTTTCCATTGGCATGAAGATGCCATCGGCAACACCGGTTGACAGCGCTTCATAAACCTTTGGTGCTGGTAGTTTGACTGCAGTCACCCCTAATGCTTTGCCCACCGAACTGCCTACACCGCCAGGCACACGAATTTTCTGGCCACGAAGATCGTCGAGGCTATTAAGTGGGGATTTGGTCTGGATGACAGCAGGGCCGTGGGACGTCAACCCAACCAAGGTTACACCTTTGTGCTCATCAGCCTTGGCCAGGTATTTTTGGTGAACGCGCCAGTAAGCAACGGAAGCCGCCTCGGCACTCGTGCCGAGATTCGGCATTTCGACGGCCTGGGTAGCCACATAGCGGGTGTTGTAGCCATGGAAGATCCAGGCAGCATCAGCAACCCCATCGCGAACCAACTCAAACTGCTTGAGGGGCGATGCGAGTCCATATTCGATCTTGGTCGTCACTCGCCCGTCGGTCGCTTCTTCGATCCATTTGCCCCAGGTCGGCCAGACTCCGGCATTAATAAGATGAGTGGGTGGCGCCCAACTACTGATATTGAGTACTTCCTGGCTGGATGCTGGGGCGGTCACGAACAGCATAACGGTAGTAATCGCCAGCAATTTTAGTCGCATAAACATTTCTACTCCTCCTTTATGATAGTTACTAATGGCTGCTATGATAGTTACTAATGGCTGCATGATATGACAAGTGCTATAGCCGTTCCAAAAATCTCTTGGTCTAGTTGTTTAGTGTGGAAATAATTCGTCTTCAGTCAATAACCTCAAGTAAGTTTGATGTTATACCGGAAAGCCTATTTTGTTACTACCTTGCAGTCAATAGCGCCAAAGATAGGCTGCCCGGATTTTGGATCAATCATGGTGATTCTTACTCTATCGCCAAACTGCAAAAAAGGGGTCTCCGGTTCACCTATCTCAATAGTCTCAATCATACGTTTCTCCTGAATACATGAAGACCCTACATCCGGGTTTTTGTTTGATACTGTACCGGAGCCTATGATAGTGCCAGCCCCCAAAGACCTAGTCATAGCGGCGTGTTGAACCAGATGGCAAAAGTCAAACGTAAGATCATCTCCCGCATTGGGGCAGCCGAACAGATTTCCATTTAATTCTGTGATCAATGGGAGGCTAATCTTTCGGCCATTCCAGTGAGAGCCTAACTCGTCTGGTGTTACGCAAACCGGAGAAAACGCAGAGGCGGGTTTGGACTGAAAGAAACCAAATCCTTTGTTTAATTCCGGACGCATAATGTTGCGGAGAGAAACATCATTACATAGCATAATCAGTTGGATATGCTCCGCAGCTTGTTCATAGGTGACGCCGTAGGGCACATCATTGGTAATGATTGCCACTTCCGATTCAAAATCAATTCCCCAGCTGTCATCAGAAATTTCGATTGGGTCCTCAGGACCAATGAACCCGTCAGAGCCTCCCTGGTAAAGAAGAGGTTCCTGGTCGAAACCAGCCGGCATTTCCGCTCCGCGGGCTTTTCTAACCAATCGCATATGATTGAGGTATGCGCTGCCATCAGCCCATTGGAAAGCACGGGGCAATGGAGATGACATTTCAGAGGCTACGAATGGTCGGGCATCTGAAGACCCCTCGCTATTTAACCTGTCGTATAGTTTTTGGAGTTCCGGTAATGCCTTATCCCAGATATCAAGCGCCGCCTGCAGGTTTGGTGCAATATCACTTGCTAGCATCATTCGTGTCAAATCACGATTTACGACAACTAACGTACCATCGCGCCCACCTTCTTTTAAAGATCCCAGTTTCATGCCATCTTTTTTCTTTGTACAAATTTAGGTTGTTCTAACCTCGGGGCAACTACCGTAGCAGATTTGAATCAACTAGGCGAGTCGCCAAGATCCTGAGGATTTGTGATGCCTGGCCCGGTTGTTATTTGATTTATGATCTGTGGCCAGGTTGAAGCAATACCGCGGTAAGATGAGAATCTATTGTCAGGGTAATATGAACTGGTTGTTGGGCACAAGCGTCTCAGACGATTGACTGACCCGCATTACGAACCGTTTCAGGAGGCGTTTAATGAAGAATCGGATTCCACCCGCCTGGGTCGAAGGGACAGCGAGTCGACAGGCTCACTGCGACCTGCCAGAGGGTACCTACGAACGTGAGATTGGGCGCGAGGGTTTCTTTGGTCCGGCAAGTCATATCCACCACACCCATCCGCCGACCAGTTGGTCGACGTTCGAAGGTCCATTGCAACCACGCGCGTTTAACCTTACTGGTTTGAGCACGCCGCAAGGCAACCCGTGGGATGCACCGGTGATACTTTCCAATGCTGCTGCGCAGATTCGAATGTGGCGAACTGGTGGAGTCATGGGAGCTCTCGCCAGCAACGCCGATGGGGACCAGGTGCTGTTTGTGCACGAGGGTACCGGACACCTGTACTGCGACTATGGCCACATGGCCTTCTCAGAAGGGGACTACCTGGTGATTCCACGATCAATCCAGTGGCGTCTGGAATGCGACGGAGCCGCGGTGCTGCTGATGATCGAAGCGACCGGTGATTCGTTTGGTCTGCCGGAGAAAGGACCGGTCGGTCAACATGCGATTTTTGACTCGGCCATTCTGGATCGCCCGAAGATCGACGAGGCGTTTCAGGCACAGTATTCGGAGCGCGAGACTGCGGTCATGGTAAAGCGGCGGAATGTACTGACCACCATCACCTATCCGTTCAATCCGCTGGATGCTGTTGGTTGGCATGGTGACCTGTGTGTACAGCGGTTGAACTGGCGTGATATTCGACCGCTCATAAGTGCACGCTATCACCTGGCTCCGTCTGCACACACCACCTGGCTCGCTGACCGTATTGTTATTGGAACGTTCTGCCCTAGGCCTATCGAAAGTGACCCCGGAGCGCTAAAACTGCCGTTCTACCATGCCAATACTGACTACGACGAGTTCATCTTTTATCATCGGGGACAGTTTTTCAGTCGGGACAATATCAAGCCCGGTATGTCAACGTATCACCCATCTGGTTTTTCACACGGACCCCATCCCGAGGCCTACAGGATTGCGATGGCGCATGCACGCAGCGAAACCGACGAAGTGGCAGTGATGGTCGATACACGAGATCCATTGGATTTACATGATCTCAGCGACGGTGTTGAATGGGACGGCTACGTTAACAGTTGGAAAGAATAGGGGTGTTACTTCACAACCTCATTTGTAAGGTAGAAGCAAAACCTTAGTCCAGCACTACTGGGAGGTAACGGAAGCCGCGAAAACGGATACGCGGGTCGCGTTCTGGCGTGCCAGCCAGATCAATCGCTGGGAATCGCGCGACTAGCCGGCCAAAAGCAATCCGCCCCTCAAGTCTCGCAACGTTCATACCGGAGCAGGCATGTCGGCCCTGGCCAAATGCCAAGTGGTTGTTTGGTGAACGGCCAATATTCAGTCGATTCGGTGCTTCAAAACAGTCTGGATCCCGATTTGCTGCGCCTACACCTAGCGTCAAAAAAGAGTCGGCAGGAATGGTTGTATCGCCTATAACCATGGTCTCGGTCGTGAGCCGGTTATTGAGTTGCAGTGGACTTTCATAACGGAGCAGTTCTTCGACAGCATAGTCTGCCAGTTGCGGTTGGGCAGCAAGCAGTTCTAATTGGTCACGGTGTTTAATTAATGCGTACACGCCGTTGCCAATCAGGTTAGTTGTAGTTTCATGGCCCGCATTCAGCAGGAAAATACAGTTGTGTAGTAGTTCGGCTTCAGTTAGTTTTTCACCACCTTCTTTTTCACTAATTAGCCGAGTCAATACGTCCGACGCAGGATCACCTGGTGAGCGACGTCGATCGGCAACCAGTAGCTTTAAGTAATCCGTGAACGCAGCGACCGCATTGTTGCCGGCCTGCAGAACGGATTTCTCCGGGGCAGGTTCTAGTGCAGATAGTATTGCCAGTGACCATCCTCTGAGTGGTTGCCTTTCATCACGTGGCACGTCAAGTAGGTTGCCGATGACCTCGATCGGAATGCGTGCCGCAAAGTGACGGATGATGTCTACTGCTTCCAAATTCTCCATATCGTCGAGCAGTTCGTCGATTAGTTTGATCAGACCTTCTTCCATCTTTTGTATTGCACGTTGATTTAGAGCACCCATGATTAGTCGGCGTACTCGTGTATGTAGCGGCGGATCATTAAAGACGAGACTTGTGGTGTGGTGTTCAAGGAGCGGACTGTCACCGAATTTGGGGGTAAATTCGGCCTTCTTGTCTGAACTGGTTCGAGGATCCCTATATGCTGTCAGTACGTCGTCATAGCGTGTCAGGAAATATGATTTTCTGCCCAGTTGGTGTACCGGGTTGTGGCGGCGTAGTAGTGTGTACCATGGATAGGGATCGTCGACAAAACCCAATGGTGGTTCAGTTAACCTAAAACTGGTCAGCGCGTTCTCTGAGGGTTGCTCGTAGTTGTATGGGTTGTTAGGCATTGGTGGTTGGTTCGATCCAGTCTGCTTAAATTTATCGCTCGTGAATTACTTGGCAGACTGATTACTGAACAACGTATAGCATATCAGGGTGATGTCGACATCGGGTGCAATTGGATACGTCTAGTTTCTGTCGATCTTTACAATACATTCTGTGTGATTCAACTCTTCAATATGACCAGACCACCAGAGGTTGAATTAGGCAAGATAAAAGGACTGGTTAAGACAATGGGATTGGATAAGTTACTGGATAAGGCTGAATCGAAATAAGACGGCCTCTACCTGTTGATGGAGTACCGCCACAATGGATGGGCAGGTTCATACCCTCCCAATCGGCCACCATAGGGTTTAATAGCCCCACATAAATCCCTGTGTTAAGGTTCTCTTATCAGTAAATAGTGCATTGCTGAGTGACTATTAATAACAATTGCTAGGAGAACACATGAAAACATCAATATTTGATATGACCTTCATCCTGCCGCCTATGCTTGAGATGACTGAGGTGGTGAAGGAGATGCCAACAAACACTGGTGCTGCCGACTCTCTCTGTACTTATAAGGGCTGTAATTCAAACTGTTAGGAGAACACATGAAAACATCCATATTTGAT
>Ga0315333_10000805_pt1 | contig 10567 bp, 10 predicted proteins | sample M120034915metaG_FD_204521 | JGI IMG/M metagenome (GOLD analysis project Ga0315333, IMG submission 204521) | Ammonia-oxidizing marine archaeal communities from Monterey Bay, California, United States - M1 200m 34915 | ecosystem: Environmental > Aquatic > Marine > Intertidal zone | place: USA...
TGTCCGCGACAAAGTCATTGTTATTGGTAAAGGTTGCCACCCAGGACCCCCTAATTGGGAAGAGTCTCGCGTCCTACCAGAATGTGTCGGAGAAGATATAGAAAAAACATTGGATCGTATGAGAACCGACCGTTTAGATCTCTGGCTCTTTCACCGCGACAATGAAGAAGTGCCACTTGATGAACTCGTAGACGCAGCAGACAAACAAGTTGCTGCCGGTTTAATAGAAGCATGGGGAGTGTCCAACTGGAGCATCAAACGACTATCAAATGCTTTAGAAGCATCAAAGAAAAATTCTTGGGTTAAACCTGAAGTTTTCAGCCCACACTTGTCTTTAGTTACCCAAGAACAACCTCCATGGGAAGCAGTAACGACCATTGCAGGAGACAGAGCACAAGACGACAGGGAATGGTTAAAAGAGAACCAGATTCCAGTTTTGGCATGGTCAACTTTGGCCGGGGGCTATTTGACCTCTTCAGTAGACCTTGGAACTATGCAGACGCCTAACACTCGAGTGCAGGCCGAGACAGCTAGGTGTTACCATTCTGATGCGAACTGGTTGAGACGTAAACGCGCAATTGGATTAGCCGCAAAGAAAGACTGCACGCTTGAGCAGATAGCAGTTTCTTGGGTTCTGAATGCAGATTTTCCAACACACGCACTGTGTGCTTCACGTAGTAAAACGGAAGCTTTCCATAATGTTGCTTCCGCTGAAATAAAACTTTCTAAAAGTGAAAGAGTTTGGTTGGAAAGCGGTGAGATCATTGAATGAAAAAGAAGTTCGAGAACGGAACATAGAAGTTTTAAAAACTGCAATTTCCTCGATTGGAACCGGAAACAGTGAAATATTTTCAAGTCTTTACACAGAGGACTGGGTTCTTGAACTTCCATATAGCGAACCACCCAAAGTCCTAACAGGAATAAATGAAATACTGGCCTATCTGAAACCGCAAATGGGCAAACTTGAATTTACTCTCACACTCACAGAAATCTTTGAGTGTCTCGATCCGAATTTACTAATAGCAGAATATTTCAGCGAAGGTAGATCCACTATCACCAACAAGCCATATCAAAATACCTACATAGGTTTGTGGAAGTTTCGCGAAGGTAAAATTTGTGGAGTGAAAGAATATTTGAATCCATTAATCGCTACTGAAGCTAACACTCCGTCTGGAGAATGAAAATGGAAAACAAATTAGAACGATTAAGAAATGGCGACATTTTTGAAGATCTAATTCTTGCTTGGAAAAGATTAGGTCGACTCGTCTACAACGACAAAGCAACTGATCCTGAATCATTGGAAAGAGCCACAGGATTGCTGTACATGACCCGTTACCTGACAGCAGGTGCCACATTGGCAATGGAGCTAAATGACCCTGAATACCCGTATTTTGATCGCTGGGCAGATCGGTCATACTCCTGGGGGATTGACTCTCCGGACGGCTTGTATTCGTTTGCATGCATTAAAGGTGATTCGACCTATCGTATTTTCGGGAATCGAGGCACTGCACACCAATTCGACATTGAGATCCATTCTCCACATTTCGCAAATGCCCCAAATTATGTTAGAACCGGAAACTTAGGATTTGTTGACATACAGACTGAACCAGATGGAAGCGTGGAAATAATTCTCAGCCCGGAACCACCTCCTGATGACAATAAACATAATTGGATACAACTTGCCCCAGATGCCGAATCGGTTTGCGTAAGGCAGTTTTTTTATGACTGGGAAAATGAGCAGAAAGCAGAACTGTCAATTGAAAAAATAAACGCCCAATACCCACCTCCGCCTGAAAAACCTGAAGTCATAGTTGATAAGGCTGAGCTTTTAATCAAATGGCTTGATGAAGCTGGGACATTTTGGGATGAAGTTATTCGCACATTCATGAAAGAACCAAATACCGTCACATTTTTAAATCCGAAAGAAAGTGACTGGGGTGGTCATGGAGGTCTCTCATACGGAATGGGTTCGATAGAAATTGGTCAAAATGAAGCAGCACTCCTAGAGGTAACACCACCAGATTGCCATTTTTGGGGTTTTCAACTTGGAAGTATCTACTGGGAGTCAATGGACTGGTGGAGAAGACAATCTTCATTGAATGGTTTTCAGGCAAAATGTGATTCTGATGGTGTTTTCCGTTGCATAATTTCAGCTAGAGATCCAGGTGTTCATAATTGGCTTGACACTGCGGGCTTTTCACAGTTGACAATAATGGGGCGTTGGTTGCATGCCAGAGATTTTCCACAACCGACAATCAAAGTTTTACCTTTTGAGGAAATCGACAGGCATCTACCAGAAAATACTGAAAGAGTCAGCTTGAATGAAAGAAGTGAGATTATCAGAAGTCGGAATCTGGCCGTCCAGAAGATTTTAGGGCTTTGATTCCGCCTTGTGGTAGGCCTATACCACCAAGCTAAAGTTCACCAAGGGGGTAATTGTGAAAAGTTCATTATTCACAGCTTGTTGCACATTGATATTACTTTTTTCTGCTTGTGGCGGAGAAGAGGAAGAAACTAAGTTTGTGTCTGCTGTTCCGACTACGACTGTTGCTCCGACTACGACTGTTGCTCCGACTACGACTGTTGCTCCGACTACGACTGTTGCTCCTACTACGACTGTTGCTCCGACTACGACTGTTGCTCCGACTACGACTGTTGCTCCGACTACGACTGTTGCTCCGACTACGACTGTTGCTCCGACTACGACTGTTGCTCCGATTATTCTGAATGATTCGTTTCGAGGGGTAACAGCTGAAACGATAAAAGTTGGTTTTACGTCAATCGATTTTGAGCTCTTTAACGAACAATTTCCCGGTCTAAACCTAACTTATGCTAATTACCCACCGATGGTAGATGTTTTGGTGGAAGACCTAAATGCAAGAGGTGGCATTTTAGGAAGGAAAGTAGAGATAATCCATCGTTTGTTTTTGCCGGTTGGACCTCTGACAGCGGAAGTTGCATGCGTCGAATTAACAGAAGATGAAGAGGTTTTCGCTGTACTGAACGGATTCGCTGGCCCTGGAGCCGAGGGCGTCAATGAATGTTTCGCAGACACTTATGAAACTATTCTCGTAGGAGCAAAACCGACAATAGAACAATTAGAGAGGGCACGCGCTTCTTGGATAACTAGTGATATGAATCTCAGTAGAAGAGGGCAAGCTTTTGTGAGTCTTTTAAGACAGACAGACAGCCTTGAAGGGCTTGGACGGATAATGATTTGGGGTGCAGATCCAGAATCCGAACCTGTGATGGCTGAAGTAAAAGAATTACTTGAAGCAGAAGGCGTTTCGGTTCCAATTGTCACATCGAATGAAAACACTGGAGATGAAACAGCAACAATAGCTTTCTTAGAAGTGGTTCTTGAAAAGGCAAGAACCGAAGATGTTTCGACAATTTGGTTCGTAGGAGAAGCTATTTATGCAATGGAATATCTTTTTGGTTTAGGGGATGAATTTAATTTGTTATTACACAATGGCGACTCTCTAAATATGTGGTCTCAGGAACCGCCTCCAGAAATTGAAAATTCTGGATTAATTCTTACTAATAAAGCCTTTGATAGTCGCGAAGACCCTTCTTTCGCACATTGCATGGACCTTGTTGAAGAGGCACTTGAAATTGAAGTGAGACCTCCAGATCAACTTGCACCGGAAGACACAAATTATTGGCCAGGTACAGCAGGATCCTGCCAGTTTTTATCTTTATTTGAAACAGTGGCAACTGCTGCTGGTCCAGATTTGACTAATGAAACTTTTGCACAAGCAGCGGCTACTATGGGTGACTTTTCTTTACCGGGTTATAAATATGTTTCACTTGATTCCGACAAGTTCGACGCGAGAGATTCACTGATTTTAGGTCGTTGGAATAAACAAGAAGAGCAATGGGAGGCTATTTCCGAGGAAATCAACACCTCGGAATAAGTTCAGATTCGCAGAAATAATTAGCTTTATGTCTCAACGCGGTTAAGCCGTCTTTGACTTTTGTTAGGGTGGAAATCCATTAGGAAGTCCAACCATTGGGAGTGACATATATGGATGAGAAAAAAGAATTCCGGACTATGTCAGGAGTTCCAGTTGCTTCTGTTTACGGAGATGGACCATTACCTGGTGAGTTCCCTTACACACGCGGGATACATTCAGGTATGTACAGAGACCGGTTGTGGACGATGCGAATGTTCGCTGGTTTTGGGACAGCAGAAGACACAAATGTTCGTTTTAAAGACCTCCTAAGAGCTGGAGGCACAGGACTCTCAACAGCTTTTGATATGCCAACTCTTATGGGTCGTGATTCTGATGATGAATGGTCAATAGGCGAAGTAGGGCGCGCTGGCGTGGCAGTCGACACTCTTGATGACATGATTGACCTTTTCGCTGACATCGATCTAGGTCAAGTATCCACGTCAATGACAATTAACGGACCCGCAGCAATTCTTCTCGCAATGTATGTGGCAGTTGCCGAACAAAATGGAGTAGAAAGATCGAAACTTAATGGAACACTCCAGAATGACATCCTTAAGGAGTATCAGGCTCAAAAAGAATATATTTTCCCGCCACGACCATCTGTCCGTTTAGTAAGTGATGTGGTTAGTTTCACAACTCATGAGATGCCACGTTGGAATCCGATCTCCATATCTGGTTACCACATCAGAGAGGCTGGTTCCACGGCTGCACAGGAGCTTGCTTTCACCTTGGCTAACGGATTTGCATACGTTGAAGCAGCACAGGCAGCTGGTCTGAATGTGGATGACTTCGCACCTCGGCTAAGTTTCTTTTTCAACAGCCATTCAGACTTCTTTGAAGAGGTAGGAAAATTCCGTGCAGCAAGAAGAATCTGGGCTAGATGGTTACGTGACCGTTACGGAGCTCAAGATGAACGTAGTCACAAACTTCGTTTCCACACACAAACTGCCGGAGTGTCACTAACAGCTCAACAACCTGAAATAAATATTGCACGTGTCGCTATACAAGCTTTGGCAGGTGTTATCGGTGGAACTCAGAGCCTGCATACAGATAGCTACGATGAAGCTCTAGCTTTACCAACCGAGGATGCAGCAAGAATTGCTTTAAGAACACAACAGATTGTTGCTCACGAAACAGGTGCAACTAGCGTTGCCGACCCTTTAGGAGGGTCAGACTATGTTGAGTGGATGACAGACGAAATGGAGAGACAAGCCGAAGAAATTTTCAACCACTTGGAAGAATTAGGCGATGGTTCAATCCTCGAAGGCGTGTATGCCGGAATAGAAAACGGTTGGTTTGTTGGAGAAATTGCAGATGCGGCATACAGGTTTGAACGCGAAGTAAACAGTGGTGAGCGTTTAATAGTAGGTGTAAATTCTTTTACAGAGGGTGGAGATGAAGAGATCGACCTCCTAAGTATTGATCCCGGAACTGAAGACACACAACTCAAGAGGTTGAAAGAAATAAAACAGTCAAGAGACAGTGACTTAGTTGAAAAAGCATTAAACAGGCTTTCCGTAGAAGCAGCTGATCCGGAAATAAACCTTATGCCAGCAATAATTGAAGCGGTAAAAGTCAGAGCAACAGAAGGTGAGATTGTGCAAGCACTTGAGTCAGTATTTGGAACTTATGTAGAAAAGGCATTCGTATGAGTAAAAAAGAAAACGCACCGATACGAATAGTTCTTGCAAAATTAGGTCTAGATGGGCATGACAGAGGTTTAAAAGTTGTAGCGAGAATGTTGAGAGACTCTGGTATGGAAGTTGTTTATTTAGGTTTGAGGCAGACAACTGAGATGGTTGTGACAGCAGTTGAGCAAGAAGATGCAGATGCGGTGGGCATATCCATGCATAATGCAGGACACTTAACTCTGGCACCTCGGATAGTTAAAGCTTTAGAGGACGCCGGTCTTGACGTCCCAGTTGTTGTAGGAGGGATAGTCCCCGAAAGTGATCTAGAGGCTATGGCTGAAGCAGGAGTAGCTGGAGTTTTAGGTCCTGGTTCTTCTGCTGAAGATGTAGCTACGTGTGTTCGTGAGGCAGTGGCCGCCCGTGGCGAGTGAAGACTCAACATTAATTTCGCTTGTAGAGAAGGCCAGTGAAGGTGACCGACGTTCAGTTGGTCGGCTTTTAACACTTGTAGAAAGGGGAGGTTACTCTGCCGAACAGGTTGCAGAAGCAACTCATACACTTTCGGGCAACTCACATGTCATAGGCATCACTGGAGCTCCTGGAGCCGGAAAGTCGACTCTTACAGCTTGTTTGGCAAGAGACTTAGCGGTATCTGAATATAAACCCGCAGTGCTAGCAGTTGACCCATCATCGCCTTTGACGGGAGGAGCTATTCTCGGTGATCGAGTGCGAATGGAAGAAGCATCAGAAGCAGGAGCTTTTATCCGTTCAATGGCAACAAGAGGACACGCTGGCGGCTTAGCACTTGCAGTCCCAGGGATGGTGCGCGTTTTCGATGCTTTCGGATTCAATCCAATAATTATTGAAACTGTAGGAGTAGGTCAGGTTGAAGTCGATGTTGCCTCAGCAGCAGACACAGTGGTGGTGGTCGTCACATCAGGATGGGGAGATGCTGTGCAAGCTAATAAAGCTGGCCTGCTCGAGATTGCTGATCTTTTCGTTGTGAATAAAGCGGATCGCCCTGGAGCAAGTGATGCGAGAAGAGACCTAGAACTAATGATTGACTTATCGCAAATAACTGGTCAAGCGACTAGAAGGCCAGACATCGTGATGACCACAGCTACTGAAGGTGAAGGGTTGGATGAATTTACGAAGGCTATTTTTGAACATAGGGAACTTTTGTTCGGAGGAGAACAAATTTCGATTAGACGCTCTAAACGCTGGAAGGCTGAAGTTAGATCACGCTTAGATTATTTACTTTCAGAAGTCGCAAAAGAATCCATTGAAAATTTAGAAGAGAAAAAGAGTTCTTCTCCCGGTTCAGTAGCGCGTGAAATAGCCGAAAATCTCTTAAAAAAAGATGAATTGTAATAAATCGACTAGAGACAACTCCCATGCCGTTAAGATCTGAACCTTGAATTCAAAACTACGTTCAATAGTTGGACGCCTGATAGAAGGCTATGCTCAGCGGCTCTTTCGTTATATGGGAGTGACTGTCATTAATACCATTGTCGGCCAGTCAGTACTGTTTATATTCCATGCAGTTATTGGGTTGCCAGGAATGGTCGCTAATGCATGTGCAGTAGCGATTAGTACGATCCCTGCTTATTTACTGAGTCGGAATTATGTATGGGAGCAGCCAAGAGGTGACCATTCAGTCGGAGGAGAGATAGCACCATTCTGGATGCTGGCTTTTGCTGGACTAGCTCTTTCAACAGCAGTTGTAGGGGTGGTAGATGGAATTTTTGGTGGCACATGGTCAGTTCAAATCGCAAATGCTTCTGCGTATGGAACTTTATGGATTGTAAGATTTTTAGTCATAGAGCATCTTCTCTGGGGAGATTCAGCTAACAGCGACGAAGAAGAGCCGCAAAGCGATAATAAACTTGCAGGTTAACTTTGGATAAACACGAAAAGTTACTGCTTGGATTAACTGAATCAGTAAAAGGGTTTATGCCAGTTGATGAGGGTTTAGCACTAAATCGACATGGAACCTCTTTGGATATAGAAGGGCCATTTCTTGAAGTTGGAAGTTATTGCGGCAAATCAGGTATTTATTTAGGTTTCGCAGCAAAGGAAACTGGGAGACTTCTTTTTTCTGTTGATCACCACAGAGGTTCTGAAGAAAATCAGCCAGGATGGGAATGGCATGACCCTGAAATTGTCGATCCAGAAACTGGATTAATAGACACTTTGCCGGAATTTCGTCGCAATATAAAAAAAGCAGGTTTGGAAGACAATGTTGTGGCAGTGGTAGGTGATTCACCAGCGATTGCAAAAGACTGGAGTACACCTTTGGCATTGTTATTTATTGATGGGGGACATGGTTCAGAACCGGCACATGCAGATTACGAAAACTGGGTGCCAAAGTTGCTTATTGGTGGAAAGCTTTTGATACACGATGTATTTGAAAACCCTGAAGAGGGTGGCAGGCCACCGTTTGAAATATTTCAACGAGCTGTGACTTCTGAGTTCTTTGAAGAAATAGACGCAGTAGGTTCTTTAAGAGTTCTTAAAAGAGTCGGTTCTAGTATTTAACACACTCAGTTTTGTTAATCGAGATCAAGAATATGTTCTTCGGTGTCTATTATTTCAGGAAGTCCGGTCTTGTCTGTAAAAATACCTGAAGCAGGGCTTGATTGAGATATTGCATCAGCAGCAAGAATGACTGCAGCTGAAGAATAAGTCGTCCTTTCAGCTTCTGGAAAAGATTGTTTTTCTGGATGAACAACTCCAGTCAAGTAATGGCCATCTATTTGTCTCATCTCTTGACTCCAAAGGAAAAGAGATTCAGCTTTTTGGGTTTCTCCGGCAGCTAAATAAGCGATTGCACATTCACAAGTTTCAGCTGTTGTTACCCAAGGCTGGTCACTAACGCAACGAATTCCTCGATTTTCCATGATAAAAATGTCTGATTTTTCGGAAAGTAAACTTTTACCTTGATTCCCAGAAACAACTCCAGAAAGCACCGGGTAATACCAATCCATCGCCCATCTTTCTTTAGGAGCGAATGCTTTATCAGGGTATTTTCTAACTACGTGGGCGAGATTGGCGAGAGATAGTTCCCAATCAGGTCTTTCATGTCCTAGTTCTTCTGCTACTGATATCGCGCAACGCAAACTATGGCAGATACTTGAAGAACCGGTTAAAAGAGCGTATGACCATGGGGTGCCATCAGGGTGCATAGCCCAGATAATCTCTCCGCGTGGAGTTTGTAAATCAAGCACGAAATCGATAGCAGGTTCAACTACTGACCACATAGTTTCAAGAAATCCGCGGTCATGAGTCATAAGCCAGTGATGCCAAACTCCTGTTGCAACATATGCAACTACATTGGAGTCATGTTTTGGATCCTCTATCCCTTTTTCAAGGTAGTAGTGGTGCCAAGCGCCATTAGGTAGTTGATTTTCTTTTAACCACAGATAAGCCTTTTCTGCTGCATCTAGATGGCCGGTTACAGCAAGTGCCATTGCGGCTTCCACGTGATTCCATGGATCTGAATGACCACCTGGAAACCATGGAATCATTCCGTTGGGAAGCTGCCAGTCAATTATCGCTTCGGCGGTTTCTATTAGTTCTTCTGTGCTTACGACATTCGGGACATTAGGAAGAGACATGTTTGGCCTCCATCACTGGTTTCGAAGCGTATACAACGAGACTTTTACCTAAAAAAGGACTTAGAATTTTTTCCAGAACTCTGGTAATCCAAGGTGATTTTTCGATGTCCCAAGCTAGTACCTGATGATAAGTTCTTACGAAAAAGTTGTCATGTATTGGTTTATTCGGACCAATTATGCAACGCAGCCACCAGTAGGGACTGTGCAGTGCATGAACCCGGTGATGGCCTTGAGGGTCTAATCCAGAATCTGAAATCATTTTCGTAAGTTCTTTTCTTTTATAGATACGAACATGACCTCCGACGGCTTTAGGGGCATAGTAGTCATCTGACAAAGACCAGCATATTTTTTCTGGGAAACGAGAAGGAATGGTGATAGCTAGAGTTCCTCCAGGGTTTAGAACACGTTCAAGTTCATTTAGGGCATCTGAATCATTATCAATATGTTCCATTACTTCAGAGCAAATAATTCGGTCAAAGGAATGGTCGGCGAAAGGTAAACGGGTTGCATCACCATTAGTAGTTTCAATCGCTATCGGTGGTTTTATTTCACCTTGTTCATACATGACACCAGCCACTGCTCTTACTTGTTTCAGTTCTTCAAAACCCAAATCACAAGCGACTACTGAAGCTCCGCGTCTCAAAGCTTCATATGCATGACGTCCAAACCCACAACCCATATCCAGAATCCGGTCCCCGGACTCCACCCCTAGAAGGTCATAATCAGCTGTTAACACGGAATCAGCCTTTACTTTCAGCGAGAAGTGAATGGTATTGTTCTACAGTTCTTAAAGCAGTGTGATGCCAACTCCAGTTTTCTATAACCCTTTGTCTTCCATTTTCTCCAACTCTTGAACGACTTTCAGAGCTATCTAAAACTTTCCCAATCATTGAGGCTAAAGCTTCGCTGTCACCAGGCGGTACTTGAAAACAAGTTTCATCATGAGGGCCAGCGACTTCAGGTAAAGCACCACCAGTGGTAGTCACTAATGGCACTCCACAGGACATTGCCTCAATAGCTGGCAGTGAGAAACCCTCATACAAAGATGGAACTACAGCAATTTGCGCTTCACTGTATAGTTCCACAATTCGCTCGTCAGAGACTCCATGAACCCAGCTAACGCAATCAGTTAACCCCAATTCGTCAATAACATCTGTTGACGAACCACCTTCGGAAGGTTTTCCGATTATGACTAACTCTACGTCACGTTCAGTTTTTAGTTTTGCGACTGCTTCGAGCAGGTATTTCAATCCCTTCATAGCAACATCAGCACTAGCTGTTGTAACTATCATCCCAGATTTTCGTTCTACCCCCGGAACAGGTGCAAACAGTTCAGGATCAACTCCCACAGGTACGACATGTA
>Ga0315333_10000808_pt1 | contig 10530 bp, 10 predicted proteins | sample M120034915metaG_FD_204521 | JGI IMG/M metagenome (GOLD analysis project Ga0315333, IMG submission 204521) | Ammonia-oxidizing marine archaeal communities from Monterey Bay, California, United States - M1 200m 34915 | ecosystem: Environmental > Aquatic > Marine > Intertidal zone | place: USA...
TTTTCCTGCAACACCCACCATGAAAATACCGATGTTCGCTGCCGTGCCAATCACGCCCGCAAGCAGTGGTCGGGAGGCACTGGCCCAAGCTTCACTCATTAACGCCACACCGTTTGGCCACATCCCGCCCACGCCCATGCACACCACAAACCGCGCCACCAAAAGCTGCTCCGGCGACTGGACAAAGTAAGCCACAAAGGACACCCCCGAGTAGCAGCAGATCGCCGCCGTCATACCTTTCACGCGACCGAAGCGATCACCAATACGACCGAACATTAGGCCGCCCAGTGCCCCGCCAAACAACAATGCGCACACGTAGTAACCAAACCATTTACTGCTTGCCGCACCCAATCGTTTATCAGCTTCGGCCTGGGCCAACACCTGCAAATCCCCCTCACCTGCTTCCTGGACCTGTTTTTTCGCAGCAGCTTGATCACCGGCCGTCACCTCAAACTGCTCGGTGCCGCGTAGCAAATCCTTGGCCGCCGAGCCCATTGAGAGCGACGTGATGCCCAGATGCATCCCAGCAAAAAACCAACCGAGGAAAGCCGCGATAATGATAATGTACCTGCCTGTCTGGGTAAGCTTGTAGATGGATTTGTTTTCGTCTGGATCTGGCACGATTGGCCTTTCGAGTTCGTTAAACAGGCGAATGATGCTGAAGACTTGCTGCTTCCGCAACAAATTGGTTTGGCCCGGTGAATGTCGCGTGAGACATTTCCCGACCCAAATGCTGCCGATAAACCAAAAATGATCCGGCTCGCGCTCATAGGCGCGTCCGGGGCAGCGGAAGCCTACGGCGCGATTCGAACGCGACTGCATAGCGCGTCTTGGACTATTTTTGTGCCACTGAACGACAATGACTCCCCAGCCGGCCAATCGCTTGGCCAAGCGACGACCACTAAGTCAACGGAGGCGCTGTTCACCGAACAAGCCAACGACTTTGACGCCGTCGTTATCGACGCCAATCCCAGCCAAGCGACAAGGTTGGCCAAGGCCGCCACGGCTCTTGGCAAACCGACACTTGTTGGCCAATTGCCCGGCGGCCTGGACGTACTTAGCCAAGCCGACACCCTCCTCATGCCGGCTCACACTTGGCGGTTTTTGCCCTCAATTCAGGCGGTCAAGCGCAGCATCGACGCCGGCAAGCTCGGCGAGCCCTGCCTGCTCCGCATCCACCGCTGGCTGCCACCCGAGTCGACACCCGAGTCAATCGCCAAACGCATCCTGCCGGACACCGACCTGGCCTGCTGGATGTTCGGCAGCGCACCGGAAAAAGTCTGGACGCTGCAATCGGCCGCCAATCCGGACTACATTCAGTTTCACCTCGGCTTCGCCAACGACGGTATGGCCATGATTGATATTGCCGGTTCACTCCCCGCAGGGGACGGCTACTTTTCACTGTCAATGATCGGCGGCACCGGAGCCGCTTATGCCGACGATCATCACAACATGAACCTACTCTACTCCGGCGGCCAACCGAACGCACTCCGCACCAACCAAGGCCGCGCTGATCTCACCGGGCAATTGCAGGAGTTCGTCGACGCGATCGGCGAACAACGCGAGGCAGCCGTGACGCTTGCCGACTCCTCCCGCGCGGCAGAGGTCGCCGCACAAGTCATCAAGTCAGCTCAGACCAAACAGGTCATCGAAGGAAAGGAGTACAACTGAGCCGTGACGAATCCGGAGAAAATATTTCGCGCCGGCGTGTTGAGTGTGGTGAAACACGACTACCTACCGCGTGCCGTGGCAGCACATCCTCGTTTTGAATTGCTCGTCGTCGCCGATGACGCCGACCAGCCGGATTGGGTGCATGAACGCAACCAACGGTTCGCCGACGAGTTTGGTATCCCATACGTCCGCGACGTCGCCAAGGCGATAGCCGAACACGATCTCGACCTTGCCGCGGTCAGCTCCGAGGCCGAACGGCATTGCGACCTAGCCGTCCGCGCCGCAGACGCCGGACTGCACGTCATTGCCGATAAGCCGATGTCCACCCGGCTCTCGGAATGCGACCGGCTCGTCGAGGCTGTGCAACGCAACAATATCAAATTTCTCCTTTGGAATCGCAACTATCTCCCGGCTCTCATCCAGGCCAAAGAAGTGGTTCAGTCAGGAGCGATCGGTGAACTGCACGCCATCCACGTTGACTTTTATTTTTCAAAAGACGCCGGCCCACCCAAGGGTGCCCGCCAGCCTGGCGACCCGCCGATCAACTGGCTCGAACGCCAGATTGAGGCCCATGCCGACGGCTCGGATGGCGGAGTTGGCATCGAGGCGATGGGCGAATTGCAGATCGAAGGCATCTACCCGCTCAGCTATATCCGCATGCTCACCGGCGTGGATGTGCGGCGAGTTTTCGCCCGCACCGGGACACATTTCCATCAGGCCAATGTCGATAACAACGTGGATGATCTTGCCACTGTTTCGCTGGAACTTGACAACGGCATCGTCGGCTCGCTTTGCATCGGTCGCATCGGCGCGGCGAGCCACCCGGACATCGGCGAAATCAAGATTCACGCCATCGGCTCGAAAGGTGGGATTGTCATTACCGAGGCTCGACCGGAGGTCAGCATCCATTACCGCGACCAGCCGGCGCTGGAGTTCAAAAACGAACGCATCGCCAACGAGAATGACTTCCTACTGATGGACGACTTCGCCCGCGCACTCGACACCGGCTGCGAACCGATCCTCAATGCCAGGGGCGGACGCGACATCGCCGCCACCGTTTTTGCCGCTGTCGAGTCCAACGAAACCGGCCAACCAGTGAAGGTGACCCCACTAAAATGACATCCGTTGAATTAAAAAAAGCGCTGCATGACGGCGGGCCGGTTTTCGGGACACTGATCGTTTCGCCGTCGCCGTTCTGGCCGAAAGTGCTCGGCGACTGCGGACTTGATTTTGTTTTCATCGACACCGAGCACATTGCACTGGATCGCAGCCAGGTTTCGTGGATGTGCCGCACCTACGCCACGATGGGATTGCCGCCGCTAGTTCGCACCGTTTCACCCTCGCCCTACGAGGCGACGATGGCGCTGGACGACGGCGCGTCCGGAGTCGTCGCACCGTACATCGAGCAGGCTGAACAAGTGCAGCAACTGCGCGGCGCAACCAAGTTGCGTCCACTTAAGGGCCAACGCCTGAACGACTCGCTCGCCGGCAAACCGCTCCCCGGCGACCTCGCCGACTACACACCTGGCTTCAACGAAAACAACCTGCTCATCATCAACATTGAGAGTGTGCCGGCCGTCGAAAACCTCGATCGCATCCTAGACGTGGCTGGCATCGACTCGGTGCTCATCGGGCCGCATGACTTATCCTGCAGCCTCGGCAAACCGGAGCAATACAACGACCCGGCGTTCCTCGAGACAGCGGAGACAATTTTCACCAAGGCGCGGGCCAAGGGCATTGGTGCTGGCATTCACGCCTGGGGTGATGTCGCCAGCCAGGCGCGCTTCGTCAACATGGGTGCCAACCTGATCATCCACAAGGCGGATATCATCTTTTTCAAAAACGGCATCCGCGACGAGCTGGCGGACCTCCGCGCGAAACTTGGCTTGCAGCCAAGCGACACCGCGACCGGTGAAGTGAATATTTGATCAACCGATGAACCGAAACCGACTGTTGGCCGGCTTGACCACCGCGCTTGGCCTAGCGCAGAAGGCGAAGCAGCCTAACTCACCCGTGTACCGACCCGGCCGCCGAGGATAACTTTGCGGAAGTTGTGTTTCTTGAAGAGGTCGAAGACGATGATAGGCATGCCGTTGTCCATGCAAAGCGAGAACGCCGTCGAGTCCATCACCTTCAGCCGTTTCTGCAGCGCGTCGATGTAGCTGATTGTTGCGAAGCGCTTGGCCTTCGGGTTTTTCATCGGGTCACTGTCGTAGATGCCATCCACCTTGGTGGCCTTCAAAATCACCTCCGCGCCGATCTCGTTAGCGCGTAGCGCGGCTGCCGTGTCAGTGGAGCAATAAGGGTTGCCGGTGCCGCCGCCAAAGATCACCACGCGGCCCTTCTCAAGGTGACGCACGGCTCGGCGGCGGATGAATGGCTCGGCGACCTGCGACATGCTGATAGCCGACTGTACACGGGTCGCCACGCCCTGTTTCTCGAGAGCATCCTGCAGCGCCATCGAGTTGATCACCGTGGCGAGCATGCCCATGTAGTCACCGGTGGCCCGTTCGATGCCCTTCTCGCTGCCCTGCAAGCCGCGAAAAATATTGCCGCCGCCGACCACAACACCGATCTGCACGCCCAGCCGCGCCACTTCGCGCACTTGACCGGCAATGTCGTGCACGGATTCCACGCAGATGCCGCCGGTTTTGCCGCCGAGGACCTCGCCGCTGATCTTGAGCAGCACACGCCGAAACCTGGATTTCTGGCGGGTGGATTTTGCAGCTGTCTTCTTTTTTACAGGCATGATTTTCGTGACTGACCAGCCTTCGATCTTGGCGCGGCCAAACTAGGCGTGGTGTGTAGCAGGCCACCCTACCCGGCGTCAATGCGGCGCTGTCTTTTTGACTAGATTCCGGACTCTGCTCGACTCCCGGAGGCTGCACCGGTTTAATGCCCGGGTGCCGTTGGACAAACTCACCATCATCGGGGCCGGGCTGCTTGGTGGCTCGATTGGCATGGCGGCGCGGGCGCGCGGCATGGCCAAGCGCGTTTCCGCACTGGTGCGCCGACCCGAGAGCGTGGCCGAGTGCCAAGCGATTGGCGTCGCCGACGAAGTGACGCTCGACCCCGCCGAGGCAGCAGCCTGTGCCGACTTGATTGTTCTGTGCACGCCCATTTCCGACATGGTCGACTTGGCCAAGCGCACTCTGCCCCACCTCAAACCGGGCGCGGTGATGACCGACGTTGGCAGCACCAAGCAGCAACTCGTCGCCGAGTTAACACCGCTTTGCGCCAGGGCCGCGGTGCACTTCGTCGGCAGCCACCCGATGGCCGGTAGCGACCAAACCGGCCCGGGCGCAGCCCGGGCGGACTTGTTTGACGACACCGTCTGCGTGGTCACGCCGACCAGCGAAACCCACGCCGACACACTCGCCACGGTGAATGATTTTTGGGCCGGCCTCGGCTCACGGCCAGTTGTCATGCCGACTGACACGCACGACCGGCTCGTCGCCCGTTGCAGTCATCTGCCACACCTGCTGGCCTCAGCCCTGTCCAGGCGCGTGCTCGACGCCGAGCACGGACAGCAGCAGGCGCAGCTTTGCGCGACCGGCTTTCGCGACATGACACGGCTGGCCGCCGGGTCGCCGGTTATGTGGCGCGACATCATCGGCTCGAACCGCGACGACATTCTTGTCGCAATCGACGAGTTCGCCGACGAATTGGGTGAACTTCGGGGGTTGATCGCCGACGACTCGCCGGAACTGATCGAGGCCTGGCTACAACAAGCCAAGGCTGCACGGGACAACTGGAATAACTCGGCCGCCACCGACTGATGCCGCTGCCTGACCTCATCGAGATCGTCCCGCTGAGCGGCGCGCCTGAGGTAGAGATCACTGTGCCCGGCTCGAAGAGCATCACGAACCGCGCGCTCATCCTCGCCGCCCTGGCGAAGGGCGACGTGACACTTGAGGGCGCGTTGTGGAGCGAAGACACGCAGATGATGGTCGAGGCGCTGCGGCGACTCGGCTACGCGATCGACGTCCGTCCCGACCCCGGCGAGCCGGGCAACCGCACGCTCGGCGTCACCGGCCTTGGCCAAGCGATCCCGTCCGGCGGCACGGCGGAGCAACCGCTCGAGCTTTTTGTGGGCAACGCCGGCACGGCGGCACGTTTTCTCACGGCATTTCTCTGCCTTGGCCAAGGCGTCTATCGGCTCGGCGGCGTGCCGCGCATGCACGAGCGACCGCAGGCTGGACTAATACACGCGCTGCGCGAACTCGGCTACCGCATCGACTCGGAGACCGACAAGTTGCCGGTGACGATTCACGGCACCGGGCCAAGCGTCGGAAGTTGCCGCGTGGACATCGCTGAAAGTTCGCAGTTTGCCTCGGCGCTACTATTGTGCGCCACGCTTGGCCAATGGCAAATCGGCATTGACGGCGAGAGCGGCGCGAAGTCGCCGTATGTCGCGATGACCACCGGCTTGATCGAGGCGTTCCCGAGTGACGGCGGCAGCCTGGCCATGGAGCCGGATGCCTCAGGCGGCAGTTATTTCTGGGCCGCCGGCCACATTTTATCGGCGGACGGCGGGAGCCCTATCACCGTGGCACGCTGGCCAGGCTCCGGCTGGCAGATCGACGCTGAATTCCCGGCCAAGCTACCGCTGTCCGGCACGGTTTCGCGGCAGGACGATCTGGGTGACAGCATCATGACGGCGATCGCCATCGCGCCACTAGCCAGGCGGCCGGTGCGATTCACCGAGTTGGGCCGGCTGCGCGTGCAGGAGTGCGAACGCGTCGATGCGCTACGCACTGGGCTGGCCAATTGCGGCGCGGCCGTCGTCGAGAGCGGCGACACACTGGATATCTCGCCTGGCGAACTGCACGGCGCGACGATCGAAACGTACGACGACCACAGAGTGGCGATGTGTTTCGCCACTCTGGGATTGAAAGTGCCGGGCATCCGTATCAAGAATCCCGCCTGCGTTCGCAAGACGTTCCCCACGTTTTTCCAGAAAATCGCTGCGCCGGCTCCCAAGGGATTGGGGGCAACGCTGCTGGACGAACGGGGCAGCCCGCTGGAACTGGACCAGTTGGCGGCGGACTGAAGAGCAACCTAATTCATTCATGGCAGAACCAATCGTGATCGCGCTGGACGGTACCAGCGCCAGCGGCAAAAGCACCAATGCCAAACTCGTCGCCAAGGCGCTGGGTTACACCTACGTCGATACCGGCGCCATGTACCGCAGCCTCGCGTGGTATTGCCTCGAGAAAGGCGTGGTGCTCGACAACGAAAAGGCCATCGCCTCGCTGTGCCGGCGCTGGAAGACCAAGTTGCGAAACGACAACGGGCACGTTCGCCTGTATGTCGACGGCTACTTCCCTGAGAAGGAAATACGTACAGCCGAAACAAGTGCCGCCGTGCCGTCCGTCGCCGCCGTGCCGGGGGTTCGCAAGTGGATGAAGGCCAAGCAGCGCGACTGCACCCGGTTCGGCAACCTCGTAATGGAAGGGCGCGACATCGGCTCGAATGTTTTCCCCGACACGGAGTACAAGTTTTACCTCGACGCCTCGCTTGACGAGCGGTCCAAGCGCCGGGCCGCCGATGGCGTGGACGAAAACCTGGCCGAGCGAGACAAACGTGATAGCCAGCGCGCCGCCGCGCCGCTGATGATCCCGCTCGGTGCACGCGTCATCAACAACTCGGAAATGACATCAAAGGAGACCAGCACATTGATCATCAACGAGGTGCTCGAACGGCTGGAGGCGACCGGGTGACCCCGCTCTACTGGCTGGCCTGGAGCACGTCTCGATTGCTGTTCCTCAACCTGTTCCGATGCCGGGTGTACCATTCCGAGCGCGTGCCGCTCACCGGCCCGGTGATCCTCGCTGCCAATCACGAGAGCTATTTCGACCCGCCGTTCGTCGGCAGCAGCCTACCTCGCCCCATCAACTACCTCGCCCGCGAAGACCTGTTTTCGAACCGGCTTTCCGGGCCGTTCTTGCGAGGACTCAATTCCGTGCCGGTGGATCGATCAGGAGGCGGCGCCAGGGGACTGAAAAACATCCTTGAGCGACTACTCAAGGGCAGCGCCATCATCATTTTCCCCGAGGGCACTCGGACGGATGATGGCGAGATGAAATCCGCACAAGCCGGCATCGGCCTGGCCATCATCAGGTCGCGGGCACCGGTTGTGCCGGTGCGCGTCTGGACCTACAACGCCTACGGGCGACACCGCGCCGTGCCAAGGCTGGCAACGAGCGCAGTGAAGTTTGGCCACCCAATCCACTTTCATGCGCTCCGCGAAAAAGCCGGAACCTGCCAGCGCCCGGAGTTGCGTAACCTTTACCAACAGGCCACCGACGAAACCATGACAGCGATCGCTGCCATGCGTCCGGTCATGGACCGGCCATGACACGCCTAACCGAGCGGATCACTTGATTCCGGCTAGTCGAACCTTCCAGATGTCGAACAGCTTGACTGTGGCAAACACGTCTCGCAGGCAGTACTCGGCGATCTCCCCGTAGCGCTCTTCCTCCATCAACTGGTTCACATCCATGCCTGTGACGCCGTGCGACTTGGGCGATTCGATGCCAAAAATCTTGCAGTAAAAATCGAGGTTGAACCGGCGTGCCGCACCACTGCGCCCGCTGACATTGTAAAAAGTCAACTGCTCGGCGAGATCACAGTGCGGCTCAGTGGCAAAGCGGTAACCGAGCCAGTTCTTCCTGGTGATCGGCACATCGAGTTGCGCCGAGCGAAGATAAAGAAATGGAATGTCGAACTGCCGGCCGTTGAACGTCACCACCTTGTCGTAATGTTTGGCCACCGCCCAAAACTGGTTCAGCAACTCGACCTCATCCATCACTGGCACGAAATCCACCCCGGCAGCCGCCCGGGTGTTTGACTCAAAATCGTCGGCGAGAAAGATCACCTGGCCGCGAAGTGTCTCAGCGTTGATCATCGCTATACAAACCACTTGCGCGGTAAACGGCCACAGGTTCATCATCCGGGTGAGCTCCTCCCGCTTGGCCTCCTGCTCCTCCTCAGTAGGCAGGTTGTTGGCAGGCCGCATCAGGTATTCCTGGGAGGGTTCATCGAACGACTCAAGCGAAACAGCGGAAGTCTCGATGTCAAAAACCAGAGTTGCCATGGGCGACATAATGTCAAAACTGGTCCCAAAAAAGAAGGATGGAGGTCCCGCACGAAGCAGGACCTCCAAACCGAATTCAAACCACTAGTGGTTATTTCTTACCTTTAGCGCTTTGCCCTTCTCTTGGCTTTGCGCTTGGCTTTACGCTTGGGCGCTGCCTTCTTCTTGGCTTTACGCTTGGGCGCTGCCTTCTTCTTGGCTTTACGCTTGGCTTTACGCTTGGGCGCTGCCTTCTTCTTGGCTGCCTTCTTCTTGGCTTTACGCTTAGGCGCTGCCTTCTTCTTCTTGGCTTTACGCTTAGGCGCTGCCTTCTTCTTGGCTGCCTTCTTCTTGGCTTTACGCTTAGGCGCTGCCTTCTTCTTCTTGGCTGCCTTCCTCTTCACGGCTTTCCGCTTGGGTGCTGCCTTCTTCTTGGCTTTCCGCTTGGGCGCTGCCTTCTTCTTGGCTTTACGCTTGGGCGCTGCCTTCTTCTTGGCTGCCTTCCTCTTCACGGCTTTCCGCTTGGGTGCTGCCTTCTTCTTGGCTTTTTTCTTAGCTTTCCTTTTTGCGGCCATTGTTCCTTGTCACCTCCTTATTTTTGTATCTCTTCCACAACAAAATGTGGACCCAATACTGTTTAAGAAGCGCTCTTTAAGAAGAGTCAACTTCTTGGGACAGTTACTTTAGGGTCATTTTTTTTTTTAGCAATAGAAAAAAACAAAAAAAAGAACTTTTTTTTTAGGGGGATTCTGGCTCAAAAAACAGTCCCCTGCACCTGCTTTCCTTTTATCGCCTTGGCCAGTCGAGATGACGGTGAAGGAAGTCGTAGGTTCCCCTGCCATTGATGGTGTGCGGTCCATCAAACCACTCGATCTCACATCGACCCGGCAACTTCAGTTTCCCCTGGTAGAGGAAACGCACTTTTGCAAATTCCCAGCCAACCGTTTCATCGGACGCAACTCCGTCATGGTGACCGCGCTCGACCATGAACGGTCGCGGTGCAATGAGCCCGGCCATCTCCGCATAGTTGAAGGTGCTGCCCAGATCCCACTCAAAAATCTCGTACTCCCCGGTGTTCACATAACTGTGCGGATTGCGCGTTGAGGCGTTCTTGCCCACCCACTCGTTGAAGTCCGCCGAACAGATCGAGAGGCAGTAGTCGGTCACCACCGGTGGCACGCGCATCGCGGTTTTTCCGCCGTAACTAAGCCCGTAGAATGCAATTCTTTTTTTATCAACATAAGGGAGTGTTTTGAGCCAGTCCACAATTTGCTGATGCTGTGGGATTATCACTGAAAACAGGGATTTTTTGAGCGGATTGGCCTTCCGCTGGAGACTTCGAAAACGGTCGGTAAAAATGTACAGGTTTTGGGGTGAAAACGTGATGAACCCACGCTCTGCCAGCTTGGCCGCGAAGTCGTGATAGGCATAATGATCCCCTTGGATGATATTCTGCGGGCGGCCCTCCAGACCGTGCTGACAGACAACAACCGGGCGTTGCTCGTTCGGCTTCAAGTCACGCGGTAAAAGCAAAATCCCATACGCAATGACATCCGGAAAAATATCGAGCGCGACCTCGTGCCCCACCCACTTTTTCGACTCGTAACTTTTTCGGCTGCGCGCGTTGAACGGCAGCATCTCGTTGTCGAACCGGCCTATCACATCCTCATAAAATTGCCTGCGATACTTTTCGTTGCTCGCCTCGAATTTGGCAAGCGACGAGGTGTCCGGCTTGTAGAATTGTCTACGGACATACGGGCTCTCGCGCAACACCCATTGCG
>Ga0315333_10000821_pt1 | contig 10456 bp, 7 predicted proteins | sample M120034915metaG_FD_204521 | JGI IMG/M metagenome (GOLD analysis project Ga0315333, IMG submission 204521) | Ammonia-oxidizing marine archaeal communities from Monterey Bay, California, United States - M1 200m 34915 | ecosystem: Environmental > Aquatic > Marine > Intertidal zone | place: USA...
GTCGCCGTCCTAGATGATTCCATGCTGTAGTTTAACCAAGTCTGTTCACCTTCAGGGTGCCAATGAATACAGTTGCCATCGGCATGATAGTGATACTCGCCGCCAGGCCCGGAGTGTCCGTGACATAGGCCCAACCAGACGTGTTGGCGGTCTTCCTCGTACGCTCCCTCTTGGCCGGCCACTGCATCGCCTCCGGGGCCATCCTCGGGCCCGTAGATCGCAACCCCATTGACAGCGAACGCAATAGCCCCCCTTTCTGGTGCCATAGTGCAGCCATCAGATGAAACACTTGGATTGCACATACTATCATTGGTAGGTTCTAACGGAATAACCCACGTTGAGCCTTGCTCGCTCGCACAGCAACCCGGACCTGAGTGGAAGTCATGATTGGGCAGACCGTTGGAACTGATGGTAATGTTCCCATCTTCTATGATGTAACTGACATCGCAGACATGATTGTCGAAACCAGATGTATTGTAATCATCGACTCCCGCGACCTGTTCGGTCTCGTCGCACAGCAGCGTAATGCCCCACCATTCCTCAGAACCAGTCTCAACTACGGGCTCCGGCTCTTCGTCATACTCGCATGAACCATCATCCTCTTCAGCGGCCTCGTCGTAGTTGTTGGCCTCCGTGTCGGTGCATCCGCGAGTAGGTTCGGGTTCCTCGTCGTAGGTGCACGAGCCATCGTCCTCCTCAGCGGCCTCGTCGTAGTTGTTGGCCTCCGTGTCGGTGCATCCTCGAGTAGGCTCCGGCTCTGCCGCTGGCTCAGTGACTGTGATGTTGAATACCTCAGTTTCGCTCGAGTCAACCCAGGTCCCACAGGTTCCCCTGACCGTGATGGTCAAATTTTCTTGGATGTTTGAGAACCCCAGATTGAACCTGCCATCTTCGTCGTATGGCAGGTTGAGGCTGAACTCGTCTATGTTGCCGTCAGACCACTCTAGATTGCAGGTATCCATGCTTTGGTGGACCAAGACTCCTGAGGCCGTGGTGCCGTTCCCCCGCTCGACGGTTATCTCGTTGCTGCTGACTACGATTACCGTATACCCCTCATCAGGATATTCAATCATGAATGTGGCTGACCACTTCGATTCTTGGCCGATGCTGTCAGTGGCCACTATCTTGACTGCGTGACTCCCGACTCCAAGTTGGGAGATGTCGATGATTAGATTACCGTCGGCATCCATCTGATGTTGAATCTCAATACCGTCGAGGGACACGGACAAAGTCAATTCAATCATCTCCTCGTCTGTGATGCTCAGACTCAGTGAATCGATGCTGCCGATGAGAATGTTGGTCGGGACGTCGCCTTCAATTACTGGAGCTAGGTTCTCACCCTCTTTCTGAATATCGAAAAACAGTACGCCAACCATCACGCTGGTAATCATAAGTCCCGCGAGGAAAAGTGAGCGGGTCACCCCATCATCATTCCAATCTACCATATCGTTTACCAATCTGTAATAACATATAATCACAAGGACTGCAAGTGTGTGCAAAACCTCGAAAAACCTTATTCTTCCGCTAATTCCTTGACATCGTGAAGGAACTCATCTGCTTCCCAGTAAATTCCGGAGTAGGCGACACGCTTGCGTAGTTGTTTGTCGAGGATGAAGGTCACTGTCGAGTGGCCAACCTCATACTGCCCCAAGGACTCCTCGTGAGGATCCGCCCCGTCGCCACCATCACTGCTACCTGTGCCCTCGGCTATGCATGACAACCAATCTCCGTCCGGCCTCTCGTAGCCGTCATCGCACATGCAGTGAGCTCCGCCTCCTGAGCCCATTACCCAGCCACGTCCATCGCAGTCCACACCAGGAGGTAAGTTGTCAACTTCGGCGTTGCTGGCAGCCCAAGCAAGGTGAGTACCAGTACTGAGGGTAATGGATGAGATGCTCTCTTGGGCCGCTGCCCAAGATTCGTTCTCTACATCCCATATGTGCAGCACCCACGACCATTCTCCATCTGACTGCCAGTTCCCAATAATCCCCTCAGTCATGTCATAACTGATGTTAGAATCGCTGAAAACCTGCATTGCGAAATCACTCCCGATCAGGCCCACTCCATCTTCGTCGTGGTGGAATGTTGAATTGTCAGGATAAAGCACTGCAATCCGATTTGATTCATCCTCGGGTGGCTGGCTGGAGTTTATGTGCTCGTTATCTACTATTACATTCCACAATCTGTACGTATCTTGGAGGGAGGGTGTCGGTCCGGTCAGGTGATGCCAATCGTAGCCCATCAGTTCGGTCCACTCAGCGAGGTGGCTGATTGTGTCTCGAGCCGGATCTATTGTGACTGAGATTATTACGACTTCACCGGAATACTCACCGAGGTTTTGGTTGATGTAGTCTAGGTTGGCCGAAATGACTAGGCATACATCGGGGCAAGATGTGTAAACGAATGCAACGACTACGACTTTACCTTCGTATTCAGAGAGTGTGAACGCCTCTCCATTCTGGTCGAAGAGAGTGAAGTCGGGCGCTTCAGGAGGTTCCCTATATTCAATCCCAAACAAATCAACTCCATCCTCAGATGCAATGCATCCTGGGAGGAGCAGGATGCAGGCAAGTAGGGCAGCGACCATTTTCTTACGCATATTCACTCCTCCAGCAGCAGGTAGATGTCTTCGAGAACCATCTCCGCATTCCAGTCAGTGTCACCCCACCATACTCTCTGACGCATCTGCTTGTCCACGATGATGGTCCCGGTTGTGTGGTCTACCCAGTAGTTAAGCGGATGATGCATTATCTTGACATCCCCTTCGGACTGCTGAGTCTCTAGGCCGCAACCGTTGTCGTCGACGGGCTCTCCCTCAGGGGTGCCAGAGCAGGTATCGAAGCCATCCGCCACTCCATCAGAGTCCTCGTCGGACGCATAGGTCGAGAGGCCGACATCGAAGTTGGACCAGACCTCCTCTAGATCGGAGATGTCGCTGGCATTGGAAGTTGTAAGGTGGGGCCAGTCCAAGCCCCTCTGCTCGGCGTAGTTCGCTAGAACTGAGGAGTTGTCAGTCCAAGGGTCCACAGTTATTGACAGAATTGCGACCTCAGGGCCGTACTTGTCTCCGAGCTGCTCGGAGATGAAGTCAAGATTGGCGCTGACGATTGGACAAATGTCCGGGCAGCGCGTGAACAGGAAGGCGACTACAATCACTTTGCCTTGCAATTGAGACAGTGAGTAGTAGTCTCCGTTCTCGTCCATCAGCACAAAATCATCGACAGGCATCGGGGGGTCAATATCGCCGCCGTAGAATACATCAGACTCTGCATCTCCAAGACATCCTGCCAGAACGACACTGGCAGTCATCAGAATTGCTAGGACTCGGCTCACTCCTCCTCATCTCCCTTCACGTTGCGAATAACCCAGACGATTGCAGCGGCACCAGCCATCAGCACGACGGCACTCAGCAGCATGCTCGCCATATCACCCTCTTCAGGCTCGCTAGGATCCGGACCGAATACGAAGCCGTCAGGAGGCAAGGTCTCGGTGTGATTATCTAGTACTATGGTAAGGTCGATGGTCTGCCACAGGCTACCATTCGAGTAGATTCTGACCTCGTATCCTCTCTCGCTCCAGTTGGCGGGATCTAACCATAGGTAGCATTCGTCATCCGTGGACGATGAATTTGAGGGGCCCGCGACACAGTCCATCTCTTCCGTACCATCTCCATTGCTGTCGATGACCACTCTCCGGTCATAGTCAGCCGTGTTGATGAAAATCAGAGTGTCGTTCTGTATGACTTGCGCAGTGTCTGGCTGGATTGACTCGTTGCGCATGATGAACGAGAATGTGTTGGCCCCGTGAGCAGCTGCAGTCGGCATCATCAGAATCAGAACGAGAATAGCGGCAAGCGCCTTCACGGGCATCTGAATCAACTCAGTCATCACTCGCCTCGGCCTGCCACAGGGCCGGGTAGTTGTAGCGAGGATCGTAGTCTTCGTCGAACTGCACGACGTAGATTCCGCTGACCATCTCTGAGATTAGAACGAAGCCCCGCGGATCGTATTGGAGTCCCCAGTCAAAAGGTATCATGCATGATGCCCAGCAATCGGCCATGTCGTATCCCATCGACTCGCTCGCGTTGTCAGTCCACTCGGGGCCGGAAGGCAAGTAGTATCCGACTGTATGAGTAGGGGCGAGTTCAGTTATCGCCGTGTATCCTCGATCAGGCTCAGGGTAGCCGTTCTCCCAGACCAACTCGTCCCATGAATGACCATGATCTGTTACCCAAGCACCTGCATGGTAGTGGGCCCAGTAGGCGTGACCGTTGGGGCCGACGTCACCATTGTGTGGGCTGTAGATGTATCCGCCAGGGATGTAGTGCTGAGGATGACTGCTGCCGTTGGCAAGCATGCCTTGGCCCGGAAGTCTCCATTTGGAGACGAGGAACGGCTTGGTCGGATCGGTCGTATCAATAGTCCATAGGTATCCTGTGTGATTGTCGTTAGAGCCGTACTCAGGGGCGATGATTGTGTAATGCCTCCAGTTCTGACCGTAACTCGCGTCTTCGGGACCGGATCCGCAACTAGCGGGCCATTCTGACATGGGATCGTATTCGCTGATGCCGTCGCAGACCAGATTCTTGAACGGAATTGCATAGTGGATGTTGCCATTGCCTTGGCCAGCGTCGAGCCACTCTTCGGCAGACATGTCGGCATGCCCTCCTCCATCGGGACCGTACCACCCACTGTCATCAGATGAGCACCCCAGCCACCGACCTATCTCCTGTGGCCAAGTAATACCCATCGCGTCAGCCACCTGCGGTGGCTCAGTGACGTCCACAATCCTCAGGCCAGCATCCCAGTAAGATGCAATCAGAAGTTTCTGCTTGGTCACAGGGTGGACGAAGAAGACGTGATCGTGATTGAAAACCGAGCCGCCGCAGGTGGTCTGCCCTTCGGGAGTATAGGCCCCCCAACGGAGAATCTCTCGACTCGAATTTTGCTGCTCGTCATTAGAAGTTGGATCCCATGATTCAAATCCCAGAGGGACGTAGAATACCTGAGTGCCTTTGACAGGACCTCCGCCTGCAACCATTTCTGGATAGGGGTCAGCACCGAACAGGAATAGGTGACACTCCTCTCCGGACCACAGTGGATTGGCAGGATCCCAGTCGCAATAGACGTGTACATCTTGATTGTGGAAGCCAGCCGGAGGATTGTTCCACTCAGCGACCTTGATCGGACTGGTTTTGTCTCCTACATAGATGACGTCGAGACGATTCATCCCACTGTTGGCGTCGTCGTCGTTAGGTATTGGGTCGAGCTCGCTGTTGGTAAGCTCATGGTTCACCAGCACCCAGTTGTTGTCGGGAGTGACTTTGATGTCTATCATCCGGGCAATCTCTGCGTAGTATGTTGACAGCAATTGTATGTTGTTAGGGTTGCTGATATCGAGAATCTCAAACTGATTGTAACTAGAGACATAAGCGTAGCAGCCACCGCTACCATCGGCATATATCTCACAGTCCTCGTTGAAGTTACCCTCGATGGCTATCTCCGAGTTGTCCCCGGGGGTCGGCGCGACATTCTTCCATTCTGGAGAGCATGGTCGACCAGCCGTGTTGTCCAAGTCTGCAGGAGGTTTGACTTCTCCGTCGCAGTTGAGGTTGTGATAGTCTATCAGATTCGCATTGGGGGTGGACAGCCTGTGGGCCGGCATGTCGCTGTGAGAGTGATTGGCATCCTCTATCTCGACGACGGGATCGACCCAAGCGTCCGAACCCTCATCCGAGTCATCTCCGGCGATGAAGGAGAGGCAACCAGAGAGGGGAGCTAGCACCATCAACACGACCATCATCAGCATCGGGGCGTTTCTCAGTACTAACATGGACAAGCCTCGCAATCGCCGACGAATACGGTCGGTTGTTCAATGCACCGGTCGCCCGAGCGCTACGCGCTGGAGCGTTATTGGTCCAATGGAATGCCGTATGGCCGATCAATATCCAGTTGGACGATGTAGAGTCCCGTGGTGATGCACGACAGGTAGGTGTAGCCCTTATGGTACTCAGCAGCCCAGATGAATGGAGTCCAGCCGAAGTCATAGTATGCGCTGTCTAGCGGCTCGCCGTCGGCCCCGTGAGATAGGTGGTAACCAACTGTCGCAGCCATGTGGACATCGGACTTGTTACCATCCTCAAGTCCCGCTGCCATCAGCGTCTCAATATCCATTACCCAGAGCCCCGCATGGTAGCTCCCGAGGTAGATCCTGCCGTCCCAAGCTCCACCATGGCTGTTATCAGGTAGTCCAGGCAATCCAGTTTGGAAGATTTGAGTGTCGGCATTATGGGGGCTGAACAGCAACCACTCCTCTCCTCCGGGGATGTGATGGTCGAGTGCGAACGGGTTCTCCCACCCATGGATTAGTCGAGGCATGAAGCGAACGTTGCCGTTGACCTCCTCATACGGTGTTGTGTCGAGCAAATAGGCCATGCCGGTGCCAACAGTGGTCTCAAGGACCTCAGTAGCGAGAATGGTCAGGTGCATCTTACCCGGAGAGTATCCGAGGTGCGAAGCGTCGACCATGTCGTCAACCGGCTCGGCGTAGTGTATGTAGGAGGCCCGACCACCGTTCTCGTTGCCAGTGCAGCCACAGTCGATATTACCGTCACCGTCGAAGTCCTCGAACTCCATCCACTGCCCTACTTCCGGAGCTCTCCAGGTACAACCGGCCTGTGTACCTCCTGAGAGTCTGCATAGTGAGCCGTGCCACATGTACTCGACGAGGTCCTTGTTGGGGTGTGGGACGTCAGAGACGTCGAAGATTCTCAGGCCGGCTTCCCAGTATGCTCCATAGATGTAGGTCCGGCCGAAGCGCGGGTCATTGGAATCTTCTCCCGGCCAAGTCTGCACTGTCATGTCATGGATGTAGATCCAGCCGCCCAGAGTGGACTCCCAACTTACTTCAGCCTCGCCTACCTTGACAATTCGTGGTAGGTCGCCGTAGCCAGCGAAGTTCAGGTGGGCAACAGTGATGCCTCCACAAGCATCGCCCTGACCGACGTCACAAGATTCGTAGTCAGGGTTGGCGACGAAGATGTACCACTCGTTGTCTATCATGTGAGTATAGAGGTTGTGTGGCCCGCTTGGGTGGTCGACGTCGTACCACGCATCAACGAAACTAGGATCAGTCTTGTCGGTGACATCCACTAGAGTAACAGTGACTTGTGCAGGGTCTTCCCAGTTGCCCACATTAGGATCTGCGGCCCCAGGGTCAACTATCTGGTTCTGTACTATGACGTATTCCCGCCCATTGTACTCAAGGTACTTGACATCAAGGACTTGTGTATTCGGGTCGTAGTATACGCCAGTGACTGTGGTGTTTGAGGGATCGGTGACATCTACGATATGCATCTCGGTCCATCCGGCGATGTAGGCGTAGGTCTTGCCATCAGGGGAGTCCGCGACTTGAATCTCGGCGTTTCCCGGGGCTGTCAGTTCGTTGAATGAGACAGGCTGGATATTATCTGTGTACATCATGTGCTGGCTTGCGTTCCTGTGATTATGCTCCTCATCCTGCATCAGTGGGTCGAGCATCATACTAGGACCAGCACCGCCATCATCTGCCACGTCTGACATCATCATCACGGCTGTTGCAGCCGCCACTACGCAGACAGCGAGCCCGATGGCCAGAATGGTGCGTTGCGAATCCACTGGTCGCCGCGAGCCTGCCGGTCATGTTGAAGCCATCGCCCCACTACGGCGAGGCGTGCGCAGAGTCCGTATATTGACAGTCGCACTGTCGCTGCTTCTGCTGGCCGCCCCAGCAGCTGCTCACGACACCAAGGAGTACACCATGATTCTAAAGGAGGACGGCGTGACTCCAGACGGAGTTTCTTCGGGTGTTTTGGTCTCCACTGACTCGTTATTTTTCTATAATGTTGATAGTCGCGAGGAGGCCATTCACAGAGTCCTAATCGATGCTGACGGAGATGGAGAGTTTGAGGGCGTGGACGACATGGCGACGGCCTGGTTGAGTCCCTCTTGCGAACTCAACGAGAACGGCGACAAGGCCGACCCTAATTGCGAGGTCACAGAACTTGTCCTGCTCGACCCCTCGAACGGGCTGCTACCTGGCAACATCTCAATGCTCCATCAGATTGACCACAACCAGTCTCTGACTGAGTCGGCCTTCATCGTCAGCTTCTCCGCGGACCAACACACGGTACCGGATAATCTCCCGACCGGATCCGAAGAGGGGAAGTCAGGGGACAACGACCTCCTTGTATTGGTCCTGATGGTTTCATTGGTAGGGATAGTAGTCATCCTGCCCAGACTGGTGGACTCAACCGAGGACGAGTGAACCCCGAGTGACGGTTGCACTCAAGAACTCCAGCCGATTCGAACTGCCAAGGGCGCTTAGCTCAGCTTGGAAGAGCACCTGGTTTGCAACCAGGTGGCCGGGGGTTCAAATCCCCCAGCGTCCACCATTGAACTCAATCAAATGCACTCCTCATTCGGCAGTGAGCTGAGCCAGTATCTTCAGTAGGCCCCTGAGGGTTACCTCACTGATTCCCGAGACCTTGCAGACTTCGCTTTGAGTCCTTGGTGAGGAACTTTCCTGTGAAGCCTTGTAGATGATTACTCCAGCGATTCCCGAGGGCTTCTTGCCTTGCCAGTCTAGGTTGTCCTTGACGGAGTCCCAAAGGCTCCTGACATCACCTAGCACGTGAGGTGGCAGGCCGAGGTCTGAGTGAAACTTCTCGAAGTACTCCTCCGGTCCGGTGATGTGATGCGTCCCCAGCATTCTAGCAACAAGTCGGATGGTCCGCTTGAGCTCTTTTTCCTCAACTGCCTTGGTCATGTCGAAAGCCTCTGCAATATCCTCTATCCTGCGAGGTATCTTAGCCTCCCTTGCGGCGATGTAGACACAGGCTGCGGAAACGCCACGGATGCTGCGTCCGGTGACGAGACCACGTTCGACTGAGTGCCTGTACAGAGAAGCCGCCTCCTGCTCTATTTGTGACGGCAGATCACCGCGATCGCGGATGAATTGCATTGCCTTCATGAGATTGCGACTGCGACTGTCCCGGGTCTTACTGCGCTGGTCGATACGCTGTCGACGCCTCCATCCACGCAGTGCCTTGCCGGACATGCCGTGTCGCTTGGCACCACCTGCAGTGAGGTCCGAGCGACGAATCTCGGTAGAAAGCCCCTTGTCGGATAAGGTGAGTGTTGTAGGCGCACCCACACGACTCCTATCGTCGCCGTCAGAGTGGTTAATCCACTCTGCCCCGGGGTCAATCATGTTCTCGGCTACGACGTAGCCACACTCTGAGCAAGAGGTCTCGCCTCTGATATCGTCGGAGTCCCATGAATTGGCTCCGCATACTTTGCAAGGGCCTGTCATAAATTCTGTGCCACGTTCCTTAGACGGGCGTCGCGCAGGTCGAATTGGCTTTGATCGGCTTCGCTTCTGGGAAGCACGCTCAGATTCGCCGGCCTGCCTAGCAGTGTCTCGTTCCATCTTCTCAACTCGCAGTTGTATAGTATGGTCCTTATTATTTAAGTCTTTGTTTTCGTTGCTCATTGTTCTCCCTCCACTTGCAAGTCTCTCCTCAGTGGTTCGCTTTCCCGTAACTTCTTGCACCCCTCGGCCCTCCTTCGACACGTGTCTGAAGACGGGCTGACCCGGACAGCGCTGTACGAGGCCCATCTCGATGCAGGTGCGAAGATGGTTGACTTCCATGGTTTCGAGCTACCAATCTGGTACTCTTCGATTCAGGAGGAGCATCTAGCGACGAGGACCGGTGCCGGTCTGTTCGACGTGTCTCACATGGGCCTCTTTCGATTCTCCGGCGACGGTGTTCGTTCATGGCTGAGTAGCATTTCGACTCAGGAGTATTTGAACTTCGCAAGCGGCAGATGTGGATACACCCACTTCCTTGATTATGAGGGGTACATCATCGACGACATGATATTCGCAGTGAAGTCTGAGAACGAAGTCCTTGGAGTTCCCAATGCCTCAATGGTCGGAGTAATGCTCGATTGGTTCTCCTCGCTTCTTCCAGACGACGGCTCGATTACCATCGATGATATTTCGGATGAGACCAGTATACTCGCCCTCCAAGGGCCATCGTCAACTACTGTGCTTAGAGAGGTGCTTGGGGAGGCCAATACTATCGGCAGGTTCCGGTGCCAAGAAATAGCCGGCAACGAACTTGGAATCTCCGGATGGATACAGGGTACCGGGTACACTGGAGAGTCAGGGGTTGAGATCTTCTTGAGCAACACTGACGCACCACGCCTGTGGGCTGCTTTACTCGAAGCAGGCGTCGATTCGGGATTGGTTCCGGCCGGACTAGGGGCTAGAGACACCCTACGCCTCGAGAAGGGCTACTTGCTGTCCGGCCAGGACTTTCTCTGGCCCGGCCTCGGCGTCGAACCGGTGGCCAATCTGCCCGATGGCTTCCTAGCTAGGGACACCGGAGAGACTGCGGTGCTGTACGGCCTCG
>Ga0315333_10000825_pt1 | contig 10432 bp, 11 predicted proteins | sample M120034915metaG_FD_204521 | JGI IMG/M metagenome (GOLD analysis project Ga0315333, IMG submission 204521) | Ammonia-oxidizing marine archaeal communities from Monterey Bay, California, United States - M1 200m 34915 | ecosystem: Environmental > Aquatic > Marine > Intertidal zone | place: USA...
GAATCTCAGCCAACACCGTCTTCGGATCCAATTTATTTTTTTTAGCAGTCATAACTGCGCGAATTCTAACCGACCTGTCCTCAGTCCAAATGGATACCGCTTTAATCGCTCAACGGTATTCGTTTTGGTGCAACAAAATGGGCGCATGGATCTAACACATAGGAGACCTTAGCCAGAGGATTTTTTCCCAAATCGGGCATGTTCAAGCCAGTTCCACCTTTTTATATCAGACCGAAGCGCACACTATCAGTTCTTGAGTCGGTCAAAATAGTTGCCTTGCGTCAGTTTCACGTTATCTGAGGATAATGGCACCTTTGAGAGTTCTCTGGTCCAAAAGAAGGCTTACGGCTCCAGATTTAGAACCAGAGCAAAAACTTCATATGCCGGTTGTTCACCCGCGCCTTGGGCTTGGTACTTTAAAACGACAACGGCCTCCATTACAGACCAACCTCAGTATTTACTTTAAGATCAGAGCGGAAATGATTTTGACGAATGGGTAAGGTAAAGGTACAGTAGCGCCTGGATTAGCGCAGAAAGCGCTTTTTTTTTGTGTACCCCAATATGATCAGCAAAAAATCTCCAATTTTTGACCAGGACCTGCGTTACCTGACTCGCTCTACGCGCAGTCGGTCGCGGCCCCTAGGGCGGCATTCGCACTGGGTGGCAACCCTGGTTATTGCTGTTGGGGTTGCTGTCTGGCTGGGCGGATCGCCAGACGCTTCGGTTCAACGCTCAAAAAATGCGCTGGAAACACAAGTCGCCAGTGTCCTTGAGCGCGATCCACTTCCCTCAGCACTTGTGGTGACCAAGGTATTCCAGGTTCAGGGCACGCAAGATATTAATGCATCTAATTTATTGATAGGGGCGACAGCCGGCCCTTCTATTTCCATTTCAGACCAAACTTCTGATCGATCAATAGAACTTGTCAGTTCTGCCGCGAATATCGCTGTGAATAATTCAGTCCTGCCTACGGCGGCCGCTGCCACCGGCGCTGTTATAAGCTCAATCCCCGCTCATACAACAACGCCCGAAGCAGTGCCGGTGTGGCAACTTATTGAGATCGTCAAAGGCGACTCTCTCGTTCGCATCTTCAAGCGTCTGGATCTGGATCCGGCCCAGGCAATTACGATCAGCAAGTTGCATGGCGCAAAACCGTTAAGCAATCTTCGGCCCGGCCCTTTTCTTAAAATCCGTCGCGATGGCGACGACCTGCTGTCACTGCAATATCAGCCGGACAGTGCGCATTATCTGCGAATCGAATCAGCGGACGACCATTACCAAGCCGAGATGGTCGAGCGGGAGTTTCAGATTAAGCAGCGCGAGGTGGTCATTGAGATCACCGACTCCCTATACCAAAGCGCCCGCCGCACCCAGCTACCCGACTCGGTAACGTACCGTCTGGCCGATATTTTTCAATGGCAAGTAGATTTCTCGACTGACATTCGCAAAGGAGATCTATTAACGCTGGTCTACGAAGAAAGATTTCTTGACGAAAAGAAAGTAGGTAACGGCCCAATCCTCGCGGCCAGCCTTGAGACAGGCAACAACACCTACCATGCCATCCGCCACACCTTAAGTGACGGCAGCGGACACTACTACTCATCCGATGGCAAGAGCCTGCGGGGCGCCTTCCTGCGCTCGCCGATCGCCAACCCGCGAGTCACCTCGAGCTTTTCCTATAACCGACTACACCCAGTGCTGAAAATTCGTCGACCGCATCTGGGAGTTGATTACGGTGCATTGCGCGGAACCCCTGTAATCGCAACGGCAGATGGCAAGATTGTCCGTGCTTCGCGCAAGGGAGGGTATGGGAAAACAATCATTATCCGCCATGGCCAACAATACCATACGCTTTATGGTCACCTATCGCGCTATGCAAAAGGGATCAGGAAAGGGAGGTCGATAAAACAGGGTCAGGTAATTGGTTACGTTGGCACCACTGGTCTCTCCACGGGGCCACACCTACACTACGAACTCCATGTGGATGGGAAGCCACGTAACCCCCAGACATTCAAGACTCCCCGTACGGCATCAGTTAATTCCAAAGAAAAGCCAGCTTTCATCGAGCATGCCAACGATTGGATTGCGCGATTGGAAAGCATCCACCAGACCTAAGTGCCGTTTGCCTTCCCCGGGCTCACCCAGATCAGACCGGGATCCCCAGCCCCCTGATGAGTAGCGTATACATCGGTCTGATGTCTGGCACCAGCGCAGACGCCATCGACGGCGTTGCCGCAGAGGTCGACGAGCATCAAGCGCGTATTCTCGCGACTGTCTCCATCCCCCTGGCGGATACTTTGAGACAACGTATCCAGGCCGTTTCTACTGGGACACACGACCGGCTTGATGAGGTGGCAATCCTGGACATCGATATGGCCAATGCCTTTGCGGACTGTGCAGAAAAGCTCATGGCTGAACTAAAAACTCCGCCGATCGCCATAGGCTGTCATGGTCAAACAGTCCGCCACAGGCCCGAACAGCACTTTACGATTCAACTAGGACGAGGTGCGGTCATTGCCACCCGTACCGGCATTCCCACGGTCAGCGATTTTCGCTCAGTTGATATCGCACTTGGCGGTGAGGGCGCGCCCCTGGTGCCGGCTTTTCATCGCGCCATGTTTGGATCTGATATCGAGGATCGAGCAATTGTAAATATCGGTGGCATTGCCAACGTCACCTTATTGGCGAAAAATGACACCGTACGTGGTTTTGACACTGGCCCGGGCAATACACTTTTGGACCATTGGTACCGCCAACATAATGAAGGCACCCTGGATGATCGCGGTCAATGGTCACGCAAAGGTCACATTGACGTCGATTTGCTCAAGCGCTGTTGCGCCGACCCATATTTTTCCCGTCCGGTGCCTAAATCTACCGGGCCTGAGTACTTTAACGTGGATTGGCTAGAAGGTTTACTGAGAGGGCATGAAAGCCCTGCCGATGTACAGGCCACCATGTGTGCACTCACCAGTCGCACAATTTGGGCTGCGGTACGTGAACACCTGCCTGGTGTACAGCGAATCTACCTGTGTGGGGGTGGGGTTAGAAATGATGCACTGATAGAAGAGTTGCGCATGGATTTTGATGGCCTCACCATCGACAGCACCGCTGCCGTTGGGATGGACCCTCAGTGGGTAGAGGCCTGCGCTTTCGCCTGGCTGGCGCACCAGCGACTGGCGCAGCGGCCGGGCAACATCCCGGCGGTTACTGGGGCGACTCGCCCGGCGGTACTAGGCGCGCTCTATCGCCCCTGACGTTCAGATCCCGAAAGAAGCGCCGCAGCCACAGGTGGTGCTCGCATTCGGGTTGTTGACCACGAATCGGGTGCCCATCAGGTCATCGATAAAATCTACCTCTGCCCCCAAAAGGTACTGCAGACTGAGTGGATCGACTACAACTTTCACGCCATCGCGTTCGTATTCATGATCATCACCCGCCGCCGCTTCCTCGAACTGAAAACCATACTGAAATCCGGAGCACCCGCCGCCTTGCACGTATACACGCAAGCGCAACTCGGGGTTTGCCTTTGACTCAATCAGTGTATTGAGCCTCGTGACCGCACTATTGGTCAGAATTAATTCACTGGTGTTGTTCATAACTGTCCAAGTGAGTTGTGACTATGAGTGAAATATGCGGGCTAACGGCCGCGGTTACAACCCTGCACCAAAAAGGGAAAATGCAGTTAAGGCGAGAGCGGTAAGGCCTGCAACCCCGTCGTTTCATCAAAGCCATACATTAGATTCATGTTCTGCACTGCTTGCCCGGCAGCCCCTTTAACCAGATTGTCCTCAACTGCAAGAATGACCGCGACCCCGCCATCCTGAGGCTGATGGCAGGCAAGCCGCGTGTAGTTAGATCCCCGTACGCTGCGGGTTTCGGGGTGCGATCCCGCCGGCATTACATCGACAAACGGCTCATTGGCATAACGCTGGGCATAAAGTTCACTAAGATCAACTGTGGTGTCCGTCAATCGAGCATACAGCGTTGCATGTATCCCCCGAATGATGGGCAGTAGATGTGGCACGAATGTGAGGCCGACTGTCTCGCCAGCCGCATGCGCCAGGCTCTGGCGGATCTCGGGCAGATGCCGGTGCCCCGCTGCTCCGTAGGCCTTGAACGAATCGGCCACCTCGCCATAAAGTGTTGCCACTGCCGCGCCGCGCCCAGCACCTGAAACACCCGACTTGGCATCAGCAATCAGGTTTTGAGGGTCCACCAACCCCTGCTCCAGCAATGGCAAAAACCCGAGCGTCACCGCGGTTGGATAGCAACCCGGGTTGGCAACCAGACGCGCATCGCGGATGCGCTCGCGGTTCATTTCAGGCAGGCCATAAACCGCCTCTTCGACCAGTTCCGGACAGGCGTGCTCCAGCTGATACCAATGGGCCCATTCACTCACATCGCGGATGCGAAAATCTGCGGAAAGGTCAATGAGCCGCACTCCGTTCTCCATCAAATCCCGTGCATGGGTCATCGCGACGCCGTTGGGAGTCGCAGTAAACACCACGTCGCAGGCGTTAAGGTCTGCCTCGGTCGGATCAGAAAAAACCAGGTCGACACGACCCCGCAGACTTGGGAATACATCTGATACGGGTACGCCCTTTTGCGAACGCGAACTGATCATCGCCAGTTCCACGTCCGGATGAGTACTCAATAGGCGCATTAATTCCACACCGGTATAACCGGTGCCACCTATAAGACCTGCTTTGATCATCAGAAAACCTTAAATGGAAAACCAATCGCGTATTCTAACGCTCACCAGGCTGGGCGTTGGCCTCACGCTCGTAACGCCCCAGCAGAATGCCCTCATCGCCGCAGCAGGATTCCACACACTTGTTGACCTCGTGCAAGGCTGTCCATTTGGGTAAGTACCCCGAAACCGGTGCGTTCTCAGCGGCGCAGTCACAACCCTTATCAGCATAGACATAAACATGAGACAGGCCCGATCGGCGCCCAAGGTCGGCGGCGTGTTCCAGGGTATCGACCGGCGTCGAAGGCACGTCGGCCATCCGATACGCCGGATGAAAGCGGGTGACATGCCACGGGCTGTCTGCGCCCAGGTTGTCGTATATCCAGTCGGAAATCGCTGCAAGGTTAGCGCTATCGTCGTTATAACCAGGTATCACGTTGGTTCGGGTCTCAACATGAATTCCCAACTCGCTTGCCGTTTTGATTGACTGGAGCACCTGCTCGACAGACGCCTTGGCGCAGATATTCCGATAGAAGGTATCGTCCATACTTTTGATGTCTGAACAAAGCACATCAATCTGCCCGCGCAACAATGCCAGCGCTTCGTCGGTCACAAAACTGTTGCTGACATAAACCGTGTATAGACCTTGTTGGTGAGCAATGACTGCGGCATCGAGTACATATTCGAGCCACACCGCCGGTTCCGAGTAGGTAAAGGCGATGCCATCGGCGCCGCTATTGACCGCTGCCTGCACCAGCGTCTCAGGGGGAACAAAGGCGGCGCGCGATTCCCCCCGGGCGAGAGAGTCGAGTGCATCAGTACCCCAGGAGATATCCAGATTGTGGCAACCGCCACAACGAAAACTGCAGCCGTAACTGCCAACCGACAAAACTTTGGTCCCGGGTCGGTAATGCCTCACGGGTTTTTCTTCTATGCGGCCCAGATCCATGGCAGAAATAATGCCATAAGACAGATTGTACAAGGTGCCATTACGGTTCACGTGGGCCTGGCAAAAACCCCTTTGACCGTGATGCAAGCCACAGCGCCAAAGACAAAGATTACAGCGTGTCTTGCCGGAGGCAATCTTTTCCTGCAGCCGGGTTGGCACCAGTCGGTACTCTGAAGTACGCGGGTCGGTTTGAAGCGCTTTGTTCATCGTAGGGTAAGGGTCGTCCGGGGTTAAACAAGAACGCTTAATGATATCCTCTATTGCAGCTGACTATCCCTACTTCGTGTGTGAGATTAATTAACTATGCGATCAGCGAAACATCCCACTGCCGTATGGGTGCAGCAGGTTCTAGGTCCCAGTTACGCGGTGCTCGAGTTCGACCAACCGACCCATAGTGCCGCGCAGGCGGCGGCCGCAGTCGGCTGCACTATCGCCCAGATTGCCAAATCGTTAGTTTTTGTCGGCCCGCATAACAAGCCTGTTCTGATCATTGCCTCGGGCGCTAACCGAGTTGATAAAGAGAAGGTCGCGACGCTCGTGGGTGGCGCCATCTGCCGGGCCGATGCCGATTTTGTAAAGCAGAATACCGGCTTTTCTATCGGCGGGGTTCCGCCAGTTGGACACAAACTTGCGCCCGAAGTAGTTCTGGATACTGATCTGCGAGCTTTCGATGAGATCTGGGCTGCGGGAGGAACCCCAAATACGGTGTTCAAGCTAACACCGGCTCAATTAAAACAACTGACAGGTGGTATTTATTGTGAGATCAAGTCGATCGAAATTTGGTAATGTCCAGTAGGCTCGCCTTGGACATCATAAACAGTTGATAAGCGCTTTCCCGTATATCAGTTATGTTTAAGATGACGCATTCCGATTCTCACCAGGAGCAGACCCATGCCCGACTCGCATCCTAGCTTAAAGCTTTATATAACGCAGAACTCACCCTACGCTCGACTGGCGCGGATCACAGTTCTAGAGAAGGGGCTCGAGGACAAGGTTAAACAGATCGTCGCACAAACGCGGTCTATCGACAGCCCTTATTATGAAATTAATCCATCAGGACGAGTACCATGCCTGATTCTGCCAGATGGTACTCGCCTGGAGGAATCCCAAGTGGTGTGCAGCTACCTCGACAATCTGGATAACGCACCCCTGTTTGGAGCACCACCGGGAAGCAACGGCTTTCATGTCCAACGATTAGAGGCGATGGCGCGAAGCCTCGCAGATGGAGTTAGCGTCTGGATCAGAGAAGGGTTTCGTCCTCAGCAGCAACGCTCTCCCGGAGTGATCGATCATGAGCGGGATCGAGCTGCGAGGCTGATTGAAGTCTGGGAAACAGAAGTAATGCATCCGGTGATGGCTGGTAAATTATCTAACATGGCCCAAATGACGTTGATTGTTGCACTCCATCTGGAGCGCTGGAACCCGGATTTCGAATGGCGTGACGGCCACCCAAATCTGGTGAACTGGGCCGAATCACTGGCAGTGCGACCTTCGATTCGCGACACGATGCCTGTGGGCTAATTCTGCTACCAGATCTATAGGCAGAGTGATTAACCAAGATAACGAGGAGAACATCAACATGATCCGGACAGTGGGCGATATTTCCCGTGTCAGTGCACACCTATACGGCGACAAGACCGCGCTGATTATTGAAGATAAACAGTTCAGTTTCAGACAGATCGACGCGATGGCCTGTCGGATCGCCAACGGTCTGAACGCAGCGGGTGTGCAGCCTGGAGACCGGGTGACGCTATATTCGGCTAACTGCTGGGAATGGGCTGTCAGCTACCATGGTATAGCCAAAACCGGTGCAGTAATCAATCCGATCAACGTCATGCTGACGCCCGATGAGGTCAGATACGTTGTTGAAGACAGTGGCGCCAAGGTCATTATCGGTTCGGCCGACAAGGCCGAACCGCTGCTAGATCTCAAGGGCAGTGGTGGGCTCAACGAGGTCGTGTTGTTTGGTGAGCAGGTGACCACCGGTGCGTCGTCGTTTGAGGACTGGCTCAAAACAGGCGCTGATAGCTTCGACGTGGCGCAGCGCGGGCGGGATGAACTGGCGGCGATCTGCTACACATCGGGTACTACCGGCCATCCCAAAGGTGCCATGCATTCGCATCGCAACATTGTGACCAATGCTCACGGTACGGCACTGATGCATGTACGGACCGCCGGGGATGTCCTCGTCAACTCATTGCCATTACCCCATGTCTACGGATCGGTGGTCTTTAACAGTAGCTTCATGTACGGCATGACACTGGTGATTGTGCCCAGATTCGAAGAAGAAGCCATCCTGTCGGCTATTCAGCAGCACCGCGCCACTATCCTGGATGGAGTCCCGACGGTGTATTACTACCTGCTGTCCCATCCAAAGTTTGATGACTACGACCTGTCCTCTCTGACGCGCTCGACGGTAGGCGGCCAGACCCTGCCAGCAGCAAAATCAATCGAATGGACGAAACGTGTGACGACGCCGGTTCTGGAGCTCTGGGGAATGACCGAGCTTGCCGGTGCAGCGACCGCAAACCCCTATTACGGTGACAACAAGCCAGGCACCATCGGTCTTATGTATCCCGGTAGTGAAGGCAAGATTGTGTCAGCTGATGATCGCGACGTGGAACTTGGCACTGGCGAAGAGGGCGAACTCATGGTCCGCGGCCCACTGGTGATGCTGGGCTATTACGGTAATGACGAGGCAACTCAGAACGCCATGGCACCGGGCAACTGGATGCACACCGGGGACATTGCTACCCAGGATGAAGACAGCTACTTTACAATTGTGGACCGCAAGAAAGATATGATTCTGACCGCGGGTTACAACATATACCCTGCCGAGTTGGAGCGGGTCATCTGTGGTCACCCTGCTGTGGCCCTGGCCGCCGTTGGACGCATCCCGGACGAGGCGAGGGGTGAACTCGCCAAGGCGTATGTCGTGCTCAAACCCAACGCCCAGGCCAGCGGCCAGGAGATTGTGGACTTCTGCCGGGAGACTCTTGCCGCCTACAAATTGCCCCGGGCCGTTCAGTTTGTCGACAGCGTGCCCCAAACTTCCAGTGGCAAAATCATGCGCCGTCTTCTGAGCGAGATCGACGACGGCAATCGTAAAACATAAAAAGCATGGCGTGATGACCGGTCTGTCACGACCATCGCGTTGTGGCAGGCCAGCGATCAGCCCAAAAAATGATCCCGGACTGAGGGATTCTGGGGATCAGTCGTAATTTATCGCACCAAGCGGGGCAAAATGGCCAGTGCGGATAACTCGAGTGTCGCTATATCCCCCGCGCCGTACCGAGATACGACTCAACCAATGAAGAATTATTGAGCAATTCACCCCCTTTTCCTTCCATCACAATCTTGGCACTTTCCAGAACATAGGCATAGTCAGATATCGCCAGGGCTTGGCGAACATTCTGTTCAACGACCAGGATAGTCAACCCCTGATCTCGCAACTCAGCAAGAAGATCAAGGATCTCTTTCACTGCGATAGGCGCCAGCCCAAGGGTCGGCTCATCGAGCAGCAAAAGCTTTGGGCGGTTCATCAAGCCTCTTGCCAGGGCCAACATCTGGGCTTGCCCCCCGCTGAGGCTTGAACCGAGTGAATCCAGCCGCTCACCCAACACGGGAAAGCGTTGCGCGAGCGACTCGGGAATTACTTGGTCCAACAGAAAACCGCTGTTTGAGTAACGCCCAGCCAAGAGGTTCTCACGGACCGTTAAGGTAGCGAAAAGTTGCCTTCCTTCGGGAACCTGGACGATGCCTTTTTTTACAATCTGATGTGCTCGTAAGCCAGTGATATCCTCACCTGCAAAAACGATCTTCCCCGAGGCAGGCGCCAGGATACCGGCAATGGCATTGAGCATAGAGCTTTTACCGGCGCCATTGGAACCGGTAATCGAAACCAGTTCGCCCTCTTTGACCTTAATCGAGATGCCATCGACCGCCTGCACCTCGCCGTAATTAACTACAAGATTTGATATCACCAGCATAATTTTCAGGGCCGCCCCAGATAGGCTTCGATGACCTCAGGCTGACTCATAACTGAGCGGGGATCCCCCTCGGCGATCTTCTCACCATGGTTTAACACGCAAAGGTGCTCACAGACGTGGGATATCAGATCCATCTTGTGTTCGATCACTACACAGGTCCGACCTGGTGCGATACGAGAACGAATCAACTCTGAAACGCGGGCAGTTTCCGCCGGTGTCATGCCGCCAGAGGGCTCATCCAGGACCAGAACCTTGGGATCACAGGCCAATGCCCGTGCGATCTCCAAACGACGCCGCAGCGGCAAAGGCAATTCACCAGCAGGAAGGTTGCTCTGATCCAGCAGGCCAACAGTTTCAAGCGCCCGGCGTGCCGCCGCAACCCCCGCACCGTCAACCTCTCTGACGCTACCCAACAGTGAAAACAGTCCCGGCTTGTCATGGCCGATGAGCGCCGCGATCACATTCTCTAGAACACTCATGCGATTGAAGATGCGGATATTCTGGAAGGTACGGGAAACACCCAGCTGGGTAATCTGATCGGCGCTCGCGCGGCTGACATCTTTGCCATCAAGAAGCACACGTCCTGAATCCGGGGCGTAGACACCGGTAACAATATTGACTAGCGTAGTCTTACCTGAGCCATTGGGGCCAATCAGCCCGCTGACGGTCCCTGGCCTTAGATGCAGATCGATGCCGTGCAAGACTTGTAACTCGCCAAAAGCTTTGCTGACGGCTTGGAGTTCAAGCACGAAACCACCTTCGGGCGTTGGTCTTCAGCCAGTAGACCCGTTTTTCGTCGAGGAT
>Ga0315333_10000829_pt1 | contig 10421 bp, 9 predicted proteins | sample M120034915metaG_FD_204521 | JGI IMG/M metagenome (GOLD analysis project Ga0315333, IMG submission 204521) | Ammonia-oxidizing marine archaeal communities from Monterey Bay, California, United States - M1 200m 34915 | ecosystem: Environmental > Aquatic > Marine > Intertidal zone | place: USA...
GCGAGGGTTCGGTTGACGCGGCCGTAGGTGCGGATGCGAGCGATGATTTCCTGGCCAATATAGCAGCCCTTCGTGTAACTGATGGCGCGTGTATCCAACCCGGCCTCGGGCGGCAGTGTGTTGCCATCCATGTCGATGCCGAAGCGCGGGATGCCTGCCTCGACCCGGGCGATCTCGGTCGCCTGCCAACCGACCAAACGGCCTCCCTGCCCTTCGATCGCCTTGGCCAAACGCTCGGCGGCCTCGCCCAAGTGCCCAGTGGAAATGTACAGGTCGCAACCGGTGGTGCCGTATCTGCCGTTGTTCATCACATAAACTTCTCCCAAGTCGTCGAACGTCGTCTTGCTGTGAGCGAACGGTTCCCCGGGCAAGGCCAAGCCAAGCACCTTCAGCGTGTCGGCTGTCTTCGGGCCCTGCAAACTGAGCAGGCCGAAGTGCGGCGAGGCATCGACGAGTTCGGCTTGGTCGGCGATGATGTGACTCTCGAGTCGCTGCGTGACGGCGTCCACCAGGCCAGGCTCGAAGTCGAGGATAAGTTCGTCGTTAAGCCGGTACACGTGCAGGTCAGCCTGCATCTTGGCCTTGGCGTTGATGAGCGCAGCATAGCATCCCTGGCCCGGCTTTAGACCAGCGACCTCATTGGTGACTTGGCCATTGATGAACTTCACCCGGTCGTCGCCAAGCACGGCGAGGCAGCCTCGAAAGGAAAGATCGACGAGAGCAACAGACTCGGTCAACGCCCGGTACTCGGCGTTCGTATCGCCGTAGTTTTGGGCGACCTGTTCGCCGGAGACGTCACCAAACTGCGCGCCTTGTTGGCTGAGATAGTCGTGAAGTGAATCGGCTGGCATCGTTTCAGAGTTGGTCAAAACGAGCGCGGGCCGCCTCAATGGCTTCGGACGGTTTCGGCTCGAATATCTTGGTGTCGAATGAGTTGCGGACAATCTGCCGCGCCTCGGCGAGATCCTTGACAGCACCGGCAGCGATCGCCTGCACGAGGATGTTGCCGGAAGCGGTGGCCTCGGCCGGGCCAGCCACGACCCGGATGTTCGCGGCGTCGGCGCTCAACTGGTTGAGCAATTCGTTGCGGCTGCCTCCGCCGACGATGTGCAATGTGGTGGCCTGCCAGCCGACGAGTTCTTCCGACTCGCAAAGGGTCCGCGCGTAAAGCAGCGAGAGACTCTCCAACGCACAGAGGACGACGGCGCCGGGCGTCTCGGGAATCGGCTGATTGGTTTCGCGACAGTAGTCACCGATGCGCTGAGGCATGTCGTCCGGCGCGAGGAACCGAGGGTCAGACGGATTAAGCACGGAAACATACGGCTCAGCGACGCCGGCTTGCTCAGCCAAATCGGTGTAGCTGTATTCGTTACCCTGCGCGGCCCAGGCGCGGCGACATTCCTGCACTAGCCAAAGTCCGATAATGTTTTTGAGCAGACGAATGGAGCCGCCGTAGCCGACTTCGTTCGTAAAGTTGAGTTCGCGGCAGGTGTCGGAGACGATCGGCCCGGGGAGTTCGAGGCCCATGAGAGACCAAGTGCCAGAACTGATGTAGGCCCACCGATCGCCCTCGGCCGGGCAAGCTGCAACAGCGCAGGCGGTGTCATGGGACAGCGACGATACGACGTTAAGATTGGCCAAGCCGGTTTCGGCGGCCAAGCCGGATTTAAGCGGGCCAAGGGTGGTTGCCGGAGCGGCAACCTCGGGGAATATCGACCTGGGAAAACCAAGCGCATCTATAAGGCGGTCGCTCCAAACATTTGTGCGCGGATTGTATAGTTGGGTGGTGCTGGCCATTGACACCTCGACTTTGCCGATGCCGCAGAGGAGATAATTGAACGCATCGGCAATGGTGAGTAACAGGCCAGCCTTGGCCAAGCGCCCGGGGTTTTCGGCGCCCAACTGGATACTGGTGTTAAGCGGCATGTACTGAACACCTGTCTCCTCAAACAGCGTAGGCCAGTCCACTCTTGCCAGGACATTCTTCTCGCCTTCGGCGGTACGGGGATCGCGGTAGTGATAGACCGGTTCCATGATTTCGCCGGCTTCGTCGAGGAGCGCATAGTCCACCCCCCAAGCGTCGGCGCTGACGCTGGTGATCCTCTGGCCAAGCGCACCGGCTTTGGCCAAACCAGCACGGACCCCGTCGAGCAGCGCCGGTATGTTCCAGTACATCCGCTCGCCATCGCGAATCGGAGTGTTGCTGAAGCGGGAAAGTTCCTCGAGAACGATGCGTCCATCCTCGAGCGTGCCGAGCATCACCCGACCACTCTCAGCGCCGAGATCAATGGCTAGATAGCTTGAAGTCATCCTTGGTGAATCATGGCACGGACAGCAACCAGAGGAATTGAACCGGAATTACAAGGGGCAGCCAAGCTGCTTTTGAGGCGGCCCTGCCGCCAGAACAAAGGAGGTCGACCGACCACCAGTCGAAAATTATGTTGCGGGCCTACTGGCTGTCGGGGAACTGCTGTTTCAGTTCATCAGCCGTCCACGCCGTGGATCGGGTGGCAATGGCGTCGCTATCGCGAACAGCCTTAACTTGTTCCGGAGTCACCAGCGGCAGATTGTGGGCGTCCCCCCAGTCGGTGTTTCGGCGAATGTAACTTAGCACGTTGGCGATATCTTCATCGTTCAATGCAACACCCTGAGCCGGCATAGCCACCTTGTTGTAGATCTGCCCTGCCACTTCCACGGGACCCTGTAACCCGTTTGAAACAATCGCAATGATGCGATCCGGTGAAGCATTAAGCACCCACTCAGAATTCACCAGCGGAGGGAATCCCGCGTTGGAATTGCCCAAACCATTCGGCTGGTGGCAGGCAGCACAAATACCGCGATAAATCCGGGCGCCGCCCTCCAACGCTTGTTCCTCAGGGGTTTTTTGAACCTTTAGGCTGGCGACCACGGTGGCGTCCTTGTGGGGCGCATACACCTTTGCATTGAAGCCACCACCGTGACCGTCCAGATAATTGATGGCCCAGTATAGGGTCAGCACCATCAGGACAAACACCCACGGCTTCGGACCACCCACACTGGCATCGGTTGCTTCTATTTCTTCGTTATTTTGTTTGGCCGCCATCTTTGCTCGTAAAATGCTGGGTTACTTTCCAGCCTCGTCGGGCTTTATTGTGTCTGCAGTTTCAGCAGGGATCTGGACAGGCTTTGGTAGAGAGGACGTGAAAGGCTGGTCGACCGGTGCCTCGGGTAATGGGTAGTGCGCACTCTTTAGGCTCAGTAAATAATCGACCAATGCCTCTGCTTCCCTGGTTGGCTGTCTCTGCTCATCCTTTTCAGCCTGTTTAAAGAGGAAACCGTGCTGCGGCATTTTACTGTCTTTCTTTAGCGTTTTAGGATCCAGCAAAATGCTCATCAGCATGTCTCGATTGTACCGCGCTCCGATGTTGGCCAAGTCCGGCCCGATACGAACAGAGCCTAGCATCGGCGGCTCGGCAAATAGGTAGTCCTGAGCGACTGAACGGCGCCTGCCCCAGTTGCGACCTTCGGGATTCTGGTGGTCGTTGTACACCAAATCTTCCCCACGAAAACGCACCTGCACATCCACCGAGGCACCCGCCCTCGTCAGAAAATTGCGGGCCTTTGATGCATCGGCAGCATTGGCACCGGTTACGATCGTCTCCCATTCACCGGCCACAAAACCAAGCACAGCTCCACCGGATGCCTTGCGGCCGGTGAACTTGTAAAAACGGCTTGCCGCCTCCTGAACCGCAGCAAGGTTTTTCTCACTACCCATTGCCTTGACATCCAATACAACACCCTCATGGGTCACCTGCTGGGTATGGCAGGCGGCACAACCGCTAGCCTTATAGATTTTCTCGCCGTAGCGTGCTTGACCAAGCAGGGGCACGGGATAGCGAAACTCGGTTCCGGTCTCATCCTGGGTGTCGGCGTACTGCAAGCCACTTAATTGGTCGTTGGCCCGAAGCACCATCCCGGAAAGCGACACGCAGAAAACCAAAAGCATGCCGCCCAGTAGAGTGAATGTACTGTCCATCTTCACGTCAAGCAGGCCAAAGGCGAGCCAGGCAAATAACCCCAACAGCACGGCCACCGGCCACCACAGGCCGAGCATGAAGTAGGAAACCGAACTGGCCAACAGGCCTAAAATAAAACTCAATCCAATCGTCATGCGTTGGCCTCCTTCTTCTCACCCCTGCAACAAATACCGGCAAGGCATCCACAGTTTTTTATCGCGAACAAAATTGCCCCAAAAAAGTTCAGGAACAAAATAGCACTCCCCACTAAAAGAAGCACGTCGCCCAAGCTGGCGAAGTAAAAACCGGATCCCAATACAGCGTCACCGGACATCAATCCTCCAAGTGCACTCGGAAGTGTCGCTCCCAGAACACCCAAGACAATAGCCGTAGTTTGAATTCGGGTCATTTTCGGGCAGAAGTCGATTCCGGCCAAGCTTGGAAAAATATGGTAGAGCGCAGCAACCAGTATCAGACCAACGAAGCCCAAGTTGAAAAGCAGCTTCATCGCTGGGCCATAGGTCGTGAACTCTGCCACGCTCCCCGGGCCGGGAAACGCAAAGAACACGTTTAGCACACCCATTGAAATAAAAACCAGGGCAGACAAGCGCATCAAATTGTAGGCCAAACTATCCGCTGTGTCTGCGGCGGAGGCACCGTTGATCGTTTGTTTAAGGCTCACCCAGACTGCTATTACGCCAAAGAAATAAAAGACGGCTGACACCGTACTCAACGCCGGCAACCAGGCGGGTACCGGCGCGCCAGGACCCACGCCACCGACCGAGCCAAACAACAGCATGATCCAGAAAGCAAATTGCGCGTACCCGCGCCCCACCAACTGCCGACCACTTAAGGCCGGCAGGAAGTGAAATAGGGTACCCAGCCCGACAAACGTCAGATAAACCTTGGTGAAGTTCTGGATAAACCACCAATCGACGATATTGGCCATCACGCCCTTGGCATTGAAAAAATGAATCAACAAATATGAACCGGCGAGTACCCAAGGCAGCCATAGTGTGGCCGCAAACAGGAACCACTGCGCCGGACTCATTTCCTCGTCAGTGCGGCGATTATTGGTCTGCACTAGACTCAGCCCCACCAGAACGAACCCGAAGAACAACAGTGGCAGCACCTTGCCCGGCATTTGCAATCCCTCCAGCCCGCTGGCGTTGCCGGTCAGGATGCCGAGGAAACCCAGCGTGACCCCGGCATTCCAGAGCATCCCGCCGAAGATCAAGTAACCACCATCAACCAGGACGGTTTTGCCGCGATGACTGAGAATCCAGGCAGAGACAGCCAAGCCGAGTTGTACGAGAAAACCGAACTGCAGCGCCAATTGCGAGGCGGGCTGGATACGACCGTAGGCCAGCCAGGCGCTGTCGGCCATCATGCCGGAGGCGTGTACCTTGACACCGGCCAACATCGCGAAGAGGCTGTACACCAGTAGCCAGGCAACGGCGCTGAATGCCAGAAACAACACCGGACCACGGCAGGAACGATCCACTGCCTCACGCGGATCCTGCTTTGCCACATCCTCTTTGGGTTCGCTACTCATCTATTTGCTAACGGACTTCACGTAGGCCATCAGTGCCATGGTTTCCTCGTCACTCACCAAGCCCGGCGCAAGCACCATCGGAGCCAAGGCGCCTTTGAGTACCTTGGCCAAAGGATTGGTCACCGACTCAATGAAATACTCCTCATTCATCACAACCTTCTGTATTGGACCCAGGTAACCGATGTGCACCTCGCGTTCCTTGCCCCAAAAGTCGCCGATAAATTGCGGCGCCTTCAAGGCCAAGCCGGCAGGCGCAGGGATAGCAGGATCCGTTTGATGGCAGGTGAAGCAGGTCTTGGTCATGAACAGAATCTTGCCCTTAGCAATCAGGGCCGGGTCAGCCAGATCGACGCCCGAGATATCCACCGGCTTGGGAGCCACATACTTGCCATCCTTATCGATGCTGCGCTCGAGCAGTGTGGCACGGGTTCCCTCGCTGCCCAGCTTGTCCACCTTGGTCAAGGCCGCGTCGATCGGCAGGCTCACAACTCCCTTCTCCTTACTGACGACTGAGTACCCAGCAAGCTTTGCGCTCGCTCCGGCTTGAATTTTTTCGCGCTTGGCCAAGCGAGCCTTGGCCGCGACAGCGCCAATATCCTGCCCCGGCTCATGCACACGGGCTACCACAAAACCGCCCAGCAGGAACACCAGCAGGAGAATCAGACCGAAAAAACCGGATCCTTCCCCGTCGTGATTGAAGTATTCGTCGCTCATTATTTGCCTGACGCCTTGGCTTCCGAGTGAAGTGGAACATAGACACCCATTGTCTCCGCGATCCGCGGATCCTTCTGCGGATACGGCGGATGCTGCTTGAAAAAGTGGATGAATACCATCGACAACGCACCGCCCATCAGTGCGAGGCAGCCGGCGTCGATCCAGATGTGCTCCATCCAGCCGCCGAACTGGTGGATCACCGGCATGATATTGTAGCTCATGTCGCAGAAATGCAGGAACCACGCCAGTACCGCCACGGTGATCATCACCTCCGGCCGGGTCTTCACGTCAATTCGAAGAAGCATGAGAAAAGGCACGAAGAAATGGCCAAAGATGATCAGCATACCAACGTTCCACCAAGGACCATCCTCTCGCTTTACATACCAGAATGTCTCCTCCGGGATGGCAGCGTTCCAGATCAGGAAATACTGCGAGAAATGAATGTAGGCGTAAAACACCGTGAAGGCAAAAAATAAGGTGGCGTTGTCCTTGAGCGTGGACTCGCGGACGATATCCTTAAGTGGTCCGGCCTTCTTGAGAAACAACGTGATCATGTAAATCGTGATCAGCGACGTCCAGACGCTCCCGGCAAAGTAGTAGACACCAAACATGGTGGAGAACCACTGGTACTCGAGACCTTTCATCCAGTCGATGGAACCGATGGTCAGCGTGGCGGCAAATACGAAAATACCGACCGCCGCCAGCACACGACATTTTCGGGTACAATCCGCAGCACCCGTCTTGTCCTGCTCCAGCGAATGTTTTCGAAGCATCCAGGTAAAGAATCCCCAAATGGCAAAACAGAACACCCAGCGCGCATGCCAGAATCCGGAATTCAAATAACCCTTTTTCGCATACCAGGCATGGTCATGGGTCTTGCCGGTTTCACCGTACTTTCTCTCCGATCTCATCCAGTCGTAAAAGGCCCGCTTGCCTTCATCGCTGTGTGCCGCTGCTTCGTGATGATCGGTTCCGTGTTTGTCATCATTGATGGAAGAAGCCTTCTCGGTTGCTTCGCTGGCTTTTTGCTCCTCTTCCTCATGGTGCAATGCGGCGTCCGGTTCCACTTCGACAAACTCGCTGCCAGACCAGATGGCGATGGGGACAAACAATACCGCCATCAACGGCAACAAACAGGCCAAGTGCTCCGCCACCCGCCGAATCGAGACGATCCAGTAGGAGTCAAACAGGTAATGCAGCAGCACAAGGAAAAAGGCGCCCAGGCAAATGCTCAGGTAGAACATGAAAGACACCAGCCACGCGTGGGCAAAGTGCGATTTATCCGCCACAAAACCAGCCAGTACCAGCACCGCACCCACGGCAAGCAGGATCAACGGAATCTTATCCGCCCACGTTGGGAGGTTCAGTTCCGGTTCCGCCTTCTTGGCGCTGGTTTTTTTCTTTGCAGTCATCGAATGGATAAAATCTCTTGCCGGTTAATTGCCCTCGAGTGCCTTCTGCAACTCAGCCTTTTTACCAAGGTCCGTCACTTCCTCCAGCCTACCCAACTGACTGAATTGCAGTGCCCGGATGTAGTTCACGATCGCCCAGCGATCCTCGATCGGGATCTTGCTCTTGTAGGAGGGCATCCGGCGATAGGCAATCCCCACCGCATTAGTAGTGGCATTAAAGCCATTGGTTATGACGTCAAACAGGTAACCGTCCGGCGACTGAACCAAGCGGTTCTGGTGCAGATCGGCCGTGGTGAAGCTGTACTGGGTCACGATACCACTACCGTCGCCTGCCTGGCCATGGCAGGGTAAACAAAAGATGTTGTAGCGCTCACGACCCCGTTGCAGCGTATCGGTGCTGAGCTCGAGCGGGTTGAGTTCCACCCATTCCTCGGAGCCAGACTTGCGGCCGGTGTTCGCCGGTTGGTCATCCACCGCCGCGCCTCGTGCCACCGAACCGGCCACCGGCAGCCGGGAACCGCGCCCGTCCCCCGCCCCAAACACTTCATCGAAAAGGTTCGGTGCCTGCGGCCGCACCTTGGCCTGCCGATCCATATCCGGAAACACCTCGATCGGCGTGTTCCGAGTAAACGAACCCTGAAACCCCGCCGTGGAAATAACCAGGCAAACAATGGTAACAAATCCTATAATGAAATAGCGCATTATTCGTTCACCAGTTCAATGTGCTTGCTGCCGGTTTGCTTCAGCAGTTTGCGGGTTTCCTCTTCGTCGTATTTCGGGTCGTCCGCCTCAATGACCACGTAAAACTTGTCGTGCGTCGCCTCCGCGAAACGCAGGTTTTTCAACAGGGGATGATGCAGTCGCGGCAGCCGGTTCAGGAACAGCATCCCTCCCAGCGAGCCAAAGGCACCGAACAGGATGGTCATCTCGTAGGCAACCGGAAAAGATGAGAACGGGCTGAAGTTGGGCTTGCCGCCGACAGGCAGCCCGTAATCATACGAATTCATGTACCAGATCATCAGCATGCCGCCGAAGAAACCGCACAGGCCCCCGAGAAAAGTGAACCAACCAACGCCGGAATTTTTCAGGCCCATGGCATCATCCATTCCGTGTATCGGAAACGGCGTGTGCGTATCCCATCGTGTGTAGCCGGCAGCGTGCACCTTCTCTGCAGCGTGCAAGACATCGGCCGGGGTGTCGAACTCAGCCATCAAGCCGTACGGAATCTGGTAGTCGTCCAAGGAGTTCATCACTGTTTAGCTCCTCCCAACGGGTGATGCGGATCTGCAAACGGGGTGACTCCCTTGACCTCGGATATGGCGATCAACGGCAGGAACCGGCAGAACAAAAGGAACAAAGTCATAAAGAAACCGAGCGTACCGATGTAGGTACAAACATCCACCCAGCTCGGTGAGTAGTAACCCCAGTTGCCCGGCATGTAGTCGTTGTGGAGCGAGGTCACCACGATGACGAAGCGCTCCATCCACATGCCGATGTTCACGAAGATGGTCACAATCCAGATAAACCAAGGCGTCGTGCGGCACCACTTGAACCAAAACAGGTGGGGTGAGACAACATTACAACTGACCATCAACCAATAGGACCAGTAATAATCACCGAACGCGCGGTTCTTGAAGGCGTACAGCTCGTAGGGATTACCTCCGTAGTAGGCGATGAAAAACTCCATGCCGTAGGCATAACCGACAATCGATCCTGTTGTCAGGGTTACCTTGCACATCAACTCTAGATGGCGCGTGGTCACGATTTCGTCCATGCCCTTGTATAGCGCGCGAAGCGGTATCATCAGGGTCATCACCATGCCGAAGCCGGAAAACACGGCGCCGGCCACGAAGTACGGCGGGAAGATGGTCGTGTGCCAGCCCGGCAACTGCGACACAGCGAAGTCAAATGAAACGATCGAGTGCACCGACAACACCAGCGGCGTCGAGAGGCCGGCCAGGAGCAGGTACGCTTTTTCGTAGTTGCGCCAGTGGCGGTTCGATCCGGTCCAGCCAAGCGAGAATAACCCATAAAAAATCTGGGCAACTTTGTTGCGTAACCGCGCGGCGGGCGCAGCCACCTTGCCGGCGACTTTGCGGAAACGATCCCGCATGGTGGCCAGATCGGGAATCAGTCCCATGTACCAAAATAACACAGACACGGTGAAGTAGGTCGAGACCGCAAACACGTCCCACAACAGCGGCGAGCGGAACTGCGGCCAGATCGAGTGGGCATTTGGAATCGGGAACAGCCACCAGTCAAACCAAACACGGCCCACGTGAATAGCCGGAAAGATCCCGGCACACATCACCGCAAAAATCGTCATCGCCTCCGATGCACGGTTGATCGAGGTTCGCCATTTCTGGCGCAGCAAAAACAGGATGGCGGAAATGAGCGTGCCGGCGTGGCCAATGCCGATCCACCAGACAAAGTTTACAATGGCCCAACCCCAGGCAACCGGATGGTTTAAGCCCCAGACACCCACGCCGGTCGAGATCAGGTAAATCAAGCCAAGAGGCAGCCAGAGTGACGTGAGGCCACTGATGGTAATGGCAATCCACCACCATCTTGGCGTCTTGTCCTCGATGACGTTGGCCACCGTGTCGGAGAGCCAGGCGATCGAGCGCTGGTTAGCCACCAAGGGCTCGCGCTCCAGTTCCACCGGAGGAGGCGCAATCTTTACGGATGAAGGGGCCGAATGGTCAGCCATCAGTGTGAAGATTCCTTTCCTTGAAGCTCTTCTGC
>Ga0315333_10000832_pt1 | contig 10394 bp, 10 predicted proteins | sample M120034915metaG_FD_204521 | JGI IMG/M metagenome (GOLD analysis project Ga0315333, IMG submission 204521) | Ammonia-oxidizing marine archaeal communities from Monterey Bay, California, United States - M1 200m 34915 | ecosystem: Environmental > Aquatic > Marine > Intertidal zone | place: USA...
TATTGATTTTCCAGATTTAGACATCTCAGAGGACGCAAAACGCATCACCCACTTCAGTCAGTCAATCCATGATCGAAAAAAACAGAAGAAGGAGAAGGTTTTAGATTTTTTTGACAAATACCTTTACAATCCCGATTATTTGTTGATTGGCCATAATGTTCTAGGTTTTGACGTTTACATTCACAATGTATTGCGCCTCGCTTGCGGAAAACCGAGCGACTACAGTTACATGGATCGAATGTTGGATACTAATTGCTTAGCCAAAGCTTACAAAATGGGATTAAAACATCCTGATGGAAATTTAACTTTGTGGCAATGCAAATTAAATAATTACATCCAAAAAGGCATGAAAACCAATCAACAAGCACTGCTAAGGGAGTTCGATATAGAATTTGAACCTGATAAGTTACATGATGCAGTTTATGATGTTAAAATGACACTAGAGATTTTTCATAAACTAATTTGGAACGTAGAAGTATGAGTTTTTATAATAATTTTACCGCTTACGATGAATGTGCGCCCGCTGGTGTGCTGTTGCCTCAGATTAATATTGAAGATAAATATTATAAACAACTTGGCATATCAACCAAAAGCTCCAACCTTCAGTTTTTGAAAAAACTGTGCAGCAAAAACATGCGCAAGAAAGGCTTTACCTCTAAAGATAAGAAGTATATAGAGAGAATGAAAATGGAAATAGCCATTTTTGAAGAGCTTGGTTTCATTGATTATATCTTACTTAACTGGGAGGTTTTAAACTTCTGCCACGAAAACAATATTCCCACCGGTCCGGGACGAGGATCTGCCGCTGGTAGTTTGGTCTTGTATTTTTTGGATGTAACAAAAGTAGACCCCTTGAAGTATGATTTATTTTTTGAGAGATTTGTATCACGAACTCGCGCACGCAAAATAGAAAAAAATGGAATAACCTATTTAGATGGTAGCTTATTGGCTGATGTTGATAACGATATAGCTTACGATCGGCGCGGAGAGGTGATAGAATACATTAAGAAGAAATACGTTGGTCGTACGTGTAAAATACTGAATTTAGTAACCTTAAGCGGTAAACTGTGCATCAAAGAAGTAGGGAAGTTGGTTGGACTGTTGAGCGAAGACGAGATGAATGACATTAGCGACCAGATTCCTGTGGTTTTTGGCAAGGTAGCTAAACTTAAAACGGCCCAAGAAGAAAGCGAAAAATTTGCACAATGGGCTGAACAGCACTCTGAAGCTTTTAAGGTTGCCAGAAAATTAGAAGGCCTTATCAAAAACACAGGTGTCCATGCTTCAGGAATCGCTATTTCCCATCATCAACTAACTGACATTTGTCCCATTCAACGTACAAAAGAAGGGGATTTGATTTCATGTTATGACATGAACTGGATTGCCGAACTCACAGTTAAATTTGATATTCTAGGACTTAAAACCCTTACCGTTTTAAACGATGCCAAAAAAATGCTAAAAGAAAGACAAGGCATTGATCTTGATTTTGAAAAAATAGACCTTACTGATGATTTTATTTACAAAAACCTGCAAGACCTTCGTTTTCGTGGAGGGCAGGGATTATTTCAAATTGAAGCTGATACTAATTTCGATGTGTGTTGCAAAGTAAAGCCACGGAACTTAGAAGAAATTTCCGCTGTTGTAGCGATTGCACGGCCCGGAGCCTTGAATTTTAAAGACCAATATGCTTCTTATGTTCGTACTGGTGACTCGGAGTTGGTCCATCCCGAGTTTTCAGAAATTTTAGATCATACAGGTGGGATTCCGCTTTACCAAGAGCAATTAATGAAGATGGCGGTGAAGGTTGGTTTCAGCTTGGATGAAGCAGAGCAATTACGCCGTATTGTCGGCAAGAAAAAAGTTGACCAAATGCCAGTATGGAGAGATAAGATCGCCGAGAAAGTAGAAGAAAACCGTTTGACAAACGCATGGACAGGATTTCGTGGCGTTGAAATCGCTGATGTGTTGTGGCAGGTAGCGGAAGATAGTGCCAACTATTCTTTCAATAAGTCTCATTCAATTAGTTACGCAATGCTGTCAGCGTGGACCACCTACGTTAAATTTAAATACCCTCAAGAGTTTTTTGTATCCTTGCTTAAGATGGCCAAAAACGAGGCGGAGCCCTTTGAGCAAATCCGAAAAGTTTCTTCTGAGCTGGGGCTATATGATATGAAGTTACTTCGCCCCGACTTAGCTAAATCTCACGAAGATTTTGCAATGGAGGGGGAAAATATTCGATACGGATTAGATGCCATCAAGGGCGTCAGCCAAAAAAGCCTGCAAAGCATACTAACTTTCCGCAAAGGGACGCATGACGAACTGAACAAGTTTGAGGTCTTTGAAGCCGCCAAGCAAGCCGGAATAAATATTGGTGTTTTTTCAGGGCTGATACAAGCTGGAACTCTTAATTCTTTTTCTGGCGGCAACTCTAGAGCCCGACTAGTTTTAGAGGCCCAGTCTTACAATGTCCTTACCGACAGAGAGAAGAGGATCGCTAAAGCCCTTGGCTCCGAATATAATTATGATATTTTAAAAATAATCCACAAAGCCATGCAAAAGGAACCTGTATTAATGGGGGATGACAACAGGCCTTTTATGAAGGAAAGTCGTTTGCAAACTTTTAAATCTAAGTACGAACCGTACAAAGCCATTTACGACAAAAACCGAGAAGGAAATAATGAAGATTTTGCTAATTGGTATTTTGAAAAACAGTTACTAGGATACAGCTATACCAAAAAACTAAAGGATACCTTTCGCGGTCGAGACAAAGCCTCGATGATAAGCTGCAAGGAGATCTGGTCAGCTAATAATAATGCTCTAGTTAAATTTGTAGCTACTGTAAAATCATGTCTGAAAAAAACCTCCCAAGCCAGCAACAAAAAGTATTATTTTATTATAGCTTCCGATGAAACCGGTGAGGCCAAGTGTATATTTATGGAAAGAGAATATGAGCCTTACTTAAACAGAGGAAAAAGCTTGCCAGAAAAAGACTCAATCGCTATAATAACTGGCCGTAAGGGAGATGGTACTATTTTTGTTAATGACATGAGAGTACTTGACCAACGAATTTACATGAAGCTTTCCGATTTAAAATGACATTAGATAACCAAGATATCAATTTTACCCCTCGCTCTCAAAAGCTCCTGCAGCTATGCAAGCAAATTGCAGAGGAATTAAACCACACGAATGTGGGGGTTGAGCATTTATTTGCCGCTTTTTTTGAACTAAAAAAAAGTAGATGTCTTGAAATTCTAGCTGAAGCGGGCCTTGATTTACAGGCTTACCGGAAGCATATTTATTCTAACGTCTTAACTGAGCAACCGAAGAAGCCTAAAACAAACACCTTTAAACTCTCTTCGGGACTAAAGAAAGTCCTGTCAAACGCAACAGAACTTGCCAATGAGCTATCGCATTCTTGGGTAAGTGCAGAGCATATATTTTTATCCTTTTTCAAGGACGTAGAACTAATTCCTGATGAGATTTTAGTTTTTTTAGGAGTAGACCTGCCTTTTGTGACAACTAAGGTTTTAGATTATCTCTGCGACGCAGAGCGCCACAATGACAACATGTTTCCTGAAGGTACTGCCGAGGATATGGTTTTTTCTTCGACCGAATCTTTCAACACATTGGATAAGTTTGCTACTAATTTAACAAAGAGGGCGCTCGAAAACAAACTTGACCCGCTTTACGGCAGAGAGAAGGAAATATCAAAACTGGAGGATATCCTCAATCGACGAAAGAAGAATAATGCTATAATTATTGGAGACGCTGGAGTGGGAAAAACCGCAATAGTCGAAGGGCTTGTGCAGAACATTGTTTCCAACAAATCTTCCTTTTTCTTGAATGATAAAGTTTTTTTTGAACTCAACTTGAGCTCCATGATCGCCGGTACCAAATATAGAGGCGAATTTGAGGCTCGTATAAAAAAGGTCATCGAAGAAGCTAAGCATAAGTCGGTTATTTTATTTATTGACGAAATACATACCCTTATTGGCGCAGGGGACGCAGAAGGAGCGTTAGATGCCGCCAATATTCTTAAGCCTGCGCTTTCCAATGGGGAAATTACTGTTATTGGTGCCACTACATTTAAAGAGTACCGTCAAAAATTTGCCAAAGACAAAGCCTTACAGCGCCGATTCCAACCCCTCGTCATAAACGAGCCTACCAAAAATGCGACTCTTAAAATCCTATCCAGAAAGAAGAAGATTTACGAAGATTACCATTCAGTTCAAATTTCTGATGAGATTTTAAATGACATTGTAAATTATGCGGAAAAATACATAAACGACACTCAATTTCCCGACAAAGCTATTGACCTCATGGACTTAGCGTGCAGTCACGTTAAAGTGTCGAAAGTAGTTAAACCTAAAAAGATAACAGAGCTTGAACAAAACTTAATCGATTCCTTTACAACAAACGGCAATTCGCTCCAACATATGTCCGATGATCAAAGTACGATGTTTGACGCCTTGCGCCGAGCGCTAGGTCGATGGACAAATTTTCTCTCTAAGAATAAATATAAACTCACACGTAATCATTTGTTTGAGGTTCTCTCTACTAAAACCAACATCCCTGTTAGAGAATTTTTAAAATCCGAGACAGAAAAATATTTAAAACTAGAATCTAAATTAAAAAAAGTTATTGTAGGGCAAAATGAAGCGGTAGAAACCATTACCAAGTGTTTAATGAGACACAAAAGCGGCCTTAGAGACGGCAACAGGCCTATCGGTTCCTTTTTGTTTCTAGGCACAACAGGAGTAGGGAAGACTTTTTTAGCAAAGATGTTAGCAGGAACTTTTTTTGGAGCCGAGGATGCTTTTGTTCATTTAGATATGTCTGAGTTTTCTGAGGAATCTAGCGTTTCTAAGTTAACGGGTTCTAACCCGGGATATGTGGGCTATGACCAAGGAGGGCTCTTAGTAGAAAAAATTACCAAAACGCCTCATTCCGTTGTTTTGTTTGATGAGATAGAGAAAGCCCACCCAAAAGTTCATCAAATGTTACTTCAAATTTTAGATGAAGGGCGCTTGACAGACTCTCAAGGGCGCGTAGCTACCTTCCATAATGCAATCGTAATCGTAACAGGCAATATAGGATCCACCCAACTTGGAAAAACTCAATCCTTAGGTTTTGGTGAACCCGACAATTTGCAAGACTCTAATGTTGAGGATGCTTTCAGTGAGGTGAAGCGCGTGCTCCCCTTGGAACTCATTAACAGATTCGATGATGTATTGTTTTTTAAAAAATTGTCAGAAAGCCATCTGAAGTCAATCATTAAACATGAACTGAAAAACCTTCGGGATAACGCTAGCCAAAACGGCGTAAACCTTTCCTTTTCTAGAAATTTGGCTAATTTTATTTTTTCCAGAGCTAGTAATAAGGAATTTGGAGCCAGATCAATAAAACGCACAATTCAACGAGAGGTATCTGATATTATTTCCAAAGAAATTGTCACTAACGCTACAGCTACACAGTTCAATGTTAAATACGACAAAAAAACAGACAAAATTTGTGTTGATTTTTAATTTAAGGTGTATAATATAATTAATATGGAAGCTTTAAAAGGCAAAAAGACTTATTTTACGGCGGGAGCGGCGGTTTTGACGGCTCTCGGGGCATATTTCGCGGGTGAGGTTGATTTGACAATTACAATTCAGGCTGTTTTCGCCGCACTGATGGTGATATTTCTACGTCAAGGCGTTACATCTGAAGTCGCCAAAGCAGAAGTCAAAAAAGAAGAGTAATTAAAATGTCAAGCGAGTCGACGCAAGCAAGTGGTCCCGCTCCTGACGCCTCTGGCCCTCAGGATGCCTCTGGCCCTCAGGATGCCTCTGGCCCTCAGGATGCCTCTGGCCCTCAGGATGCCTCTGGCCCTCAGGATGCCTCTGGCCCTCAGGATGCCTCTGGCCCTCAGGATGCTAGCGGTCCGACCCATTAAACCGGAATGAAAATCCTATGAGAGATAACAACCCCGTTCAAGTTAATAGCGCAACTTCTATCGCCGATCCGGGTCAGTCTACTGACGCATTTGGAGTCAAAACTACTAAAAATATTTACATCGTCGCTGCAACTGATACTTTTACAGCTAACGGCATAGCCTGCAATCCCGGTGATGAGCCGGTATTTTTAGGCAATAACCCGTTGCTTGTTACGGGTGCAGTTACCTCAGCTACCATAGGTACTATTTTTTATTACGTGGCTTAAATCGCAGGAGCAATGCCGCTTCCCACAAAGCAAAAAGACGAATCTCAAAAAGAATTCATGTCTCGCTGCATGGGGGACGACGCCATGAACTCGGAGTTCAAGGATGCTAAGCAAAGGGCTGCTGTGTGTATTAGCCAGTATCAAGAGCGCAAAAATAGTAAAGGTTCAGTTAAAATGAAAAAATACGAAAAACTTTGGCAGCAAGAAGTTCTTAAGGAGGCGAAAGCCAAACACGATAAGGAAGATCTTAAATTAGCCGGTCAAGCCGTTAAACAACTTACAGATAAGCTCAAAGAAGCCTTAAAGAAGTGGCCTGACAAAAACCATCCATACTACAAGGATATAGAAAAGATAGTTAAGGAAAGCAATCCGTCGATGAGAATGCCCGGTGGCAGAACGATTAATCTTCCTTATTAATATTATTAACTTATCATACTTGTTAATTTTTTACTTGACATCTTTGTCTTATTTTATACAATCAGTTGCTTATGGATAATCCTACAGTTAGTACTAGCGACGGAAGCAAAGACCCTAACGCCGAACTGAAAACGCGTTTCGCGAATTTGCTTATCAACAGAGTGGCACTGAGTGAGTGTCTTAATGTTATTAGAGATGCTTGCATTCAGCGAGCTGGCGAACTGATTGACACTGCTGATGAATCACAAATGGTCAATATTACTAAAGACGTTGAGGCGTTTGAGAACCCTCCTGAACCCCAAGAAGGCACAACCCCTTCTTCTGGTCCCGTTGATGCCTCTGGTCCAGCTGATGCCTCTGGTCCAGCTGATGCCTCTGGTCCAGCTGATGCTTCTGGTCCAGCTGATGCTTCTGGTCCCGTTAATGCTACTGGTCCAACGGACCCAGCGGACATTCCAGAGTTAACGCCAGTAGACGGCTCAGGCCCGACCCCCTAAAAGTTGAGAAAATAGTTTTTCTAGCCTTATAAAGCTATACCTCCCTATTGGGAGGTATTTTTTTGTAGATTTTTCGGCTTTAAGCTTTATTATCCGACATAATGAACGTAGCGATTTATAAGCCAAATGCTAAGAACACCGGCTGTGCTTTTAGCTTCAGAATCTCCACTCAAGGCCAAGCGCCTGTATTTTATGTTAACGCCATTCAACAGCATAGTTGGGACGACAAAAAGAAGACAGGAAGCTTTATTAAAAATAAAGATAACGATGACAAAAATGTCAGTTTTAAGTTGAATGATTTTGAATTAGGCGAAATCCTTTCTTCCGTTACTTCTCGGGTTCCATGGAACGGCTACCACAGTTTTAACGATAACACCACCACTATCCGTTTTGCTCCGTGGGATAAACCCCGTAAGATCAAAGGGAAGGATGGTGCCGAACAAACATACAAGGCCCCTGCTTTTGGGCTTGCTGTTACCCGTAACGGCAATCAAAACTATAGGATTGCTTTGGAACCCGGAGAGACTCAAGTCCTAAAGAAGCTTATTGAAAGGTATTTTCAAGTGGTTTTTGACGTAAAAGCTGCGCAAGATGAGGCTTACAGAGCAGAAGGGGGTTCAAAAACTCCTACAAAACCTCCAGCCAAAAAAGCCGAAACAAGTGTAAATACTGAAGAGGATGACGCTCCTTTTTGATAAAAATGCCCACCTTGAACCAATATAAAATGGAAGAGCCAGATAAAAATAAAGTAGAAGTTACTGAAAATCTCGAAAACGCTGAAGACAACGTGATTGAAGAAGAAGTCGATGATTTGGCAGTTGATGTGCCGGATATCCCGCTTCCTTCCGTGGAAGATGCGGAAGAGGCTGTTATTGAAGATGAATTCGATAGCGCGTATAAATTCGCTATTGTGGGAGTCGGACAAGGAGGTTCCCGATTAGCTCAAACCTTTTGGAAGCTTGGGTACAGGAGGGTAGCGGTTATCAACACGGCTGCTCAAGATTTAAAGCCCATAGCGTTGCCTCAGAAGAACAAACTTTTAATAGGGGGTAGCGGAGCCGGAAAGAACAGAAAAAAGGCTTTGGCGATATTTGAGGAGCATAGGGAGGACATTCTAGACTTCCTTAAGAAGACCTTTCGCGCAGGTATTGATCGTATTTTGGTATGTATTGGTGCCGGAGGCGGCACAGGTGCCGGAGGCGGGCCTGTGGTAATAGATGTTTGTCACGACTTGTGTCAAAGCCTTGGGGTAGAACAGTCCGCTGACGACGCAAAGGTAGGCGCAGTTTTAGCGCTTCCCACCAAGTCCGAAGGTTCTCGTGTCAAAAGTAACGCCAAAGAAACAGCGGAAACTTTAATTAAATGTTGCGCCAACGGAACGTTGTCCCCTCTGATTATTTTAGATAACGAGCGCATTAAGCATTTGTACCCGAAAATTTCGGTGAATAGATTTTGGAGCACAGCTAATACAAGCATCTGCTCCCTTTTTCACTTGTTCAACAAGATTGCTGTTCAAGATTCAGAGTACACGGCGTTCGACAAAGCTGATTTGGATACGGTGATGTCTTCAGGGATTATTTCGTTTGGAGCTGTTCCTGTAAAACCCAAAGGGGAAGTTATCGAAGAAACCGATATTAGTCATGCCGTTAGAGACAACTTAAAGAAAAATATTTTGGCAAATATTGAAGTTAGTACAGGCAACGTTGCTGCCTGTGTAGTCATAGGGGACAAAGATACATTAGATACCACTGCGCAAGAAAGCCTTGAGCATGGCTTTGAGCAGCTTACAAGGCTGTTAGGAGATGGTTCTGTTGTTCACCGTGGTATTTACCATACCGTGAAAAAGGGACTTGTGGTTTATACTATTATCGGCGGTATCGAAGCCCCAGAACAATTATTTAAATAATTTATATGGAGTCTTTTGCGTTGACAGTAGACGATGCTGTTGATGATCCGCGTTATATTGACAAACTTTATTACTTAATCAATCACAAGGGGCAAAGTTTAGGGACCGGCCAATTTATAAAATATGATGATTTTGTTGATAAGTTTAATTACGAGAATGAATTTGAGTATATTGTAAAAGAAATTACTCGTAAATTATGGTTCAATAAGCTTTCGTGGCTCATTAAAAGCAAAACATCTAAGCAGCCTGCGGGATTTGAAATATGGATCAACTCTCTTCCCGACGCTTCCTTTAATAACCCTTCCTTGGCGGGGGGGTCTGGCGGTTTAAATTACCATATAGATAAAGACGAAAATTCTTCGACTTTAAAATCACCTCTTTTTGCAACAGCTTTGTACCTTGGCCCACGAGAAGGTATTAATGGCGGCGAGTTGATGATCAATGTAAAAGGATTAGAACATTTTGACTCTTACGATGGCGGCTTGATAGATCTAAATGAGAGTGAAAATTGGATTGAAATTCCCTTTAAATTCAATAGAATGGTTGTGTTCGATGCACACTATCCGCATTTTGTTAAACCCGTAATAGCTTTTCCTCAAGGAAAAAAGAGGGTATGTATTGCTATTAATGTGTGGGACCAAGAACTCAGTTCCTAATGTCAACTACCAAAAAGAAAAAAAAGATTTTAATTCACAGTAACTTTTGCAAAGCTTTTACAGGCTTTGGGAAACACAAAAAAAACCTCTTAAAATACCTTTACAAGACAGGTAAATACGAAATTGTCGAATTAGCCAACGCGCATAATTCGAAAGATGAAAGATTAGAGCTGTTGCCATGGAAATGCATCGGAACCCTCCCTACTGATTACCAAATTCTTAAAAAGATCAAGGCTGACCAGAATCGTGTACGTAATGCCGGTTACGGCCACGAACTTATAGACGAAATTATAAAAGAAGAGAAGCCAGATATCTACTTGGGTGTAGAAGACATCTGGGCTTTTACGGGTTTCGTGCAAAGATCGTGGTGGAATAAAGTAAATTGTATTGTTCACACCACCCTAGATAGCCTCCCTCTTTTGCCAGAAGCGATCACAGCTGCGCCGCGCATTAAGAATTATTTTGTTTGGGCTGGGTTTGCCGAAAAGGAAATGAAAAAACTAGGCTTTGATCACGTGAAAACCGTGCGAGGTATTGTTGAGCACCAACATTTTTTTCCCTTTTCTGACGCTGAAAAACAAAAGCTTCGCAAGTCTTGTAGTATTGAAGATGATTTTATAATTGGTTTTGTGTTCCGCAACCAGTTGAGAAAAAGCGTTCCTAATCTTTTGGACGGCTTTAAATCATTTATAGAGCAAAATCCCAACATTAAAA
>Ga0315333_10000838_pt1 | contig 10373 bp, 9 predicted proteins | sample M120034915metaG_FD_204521 | JGI IMG/M metagenome (GOLD analysis project Ga0315333, IMG submission 204521) | Ammonia-oxidizing marine archaeal communities from Monterey Bay, California, United States - M1 200m 34915 | ecosystem: Environmental > Aquatic > Marine > Intertidal zone | place: USA...
AATTATCTCATTAGGAAAGACCAATCCCACATTGTAGGATCCCGGGATTCCCGTTCAAGACAAAAGTTAAGGAGCTAGACGTCAAGAGCCTCGCTTTGGCGCTAACTAATCTGTCAGAAGTTAATTACGCAGAATCCCAAGGCATAGTGAACATTCCGTTAATTTAAGAGGCATAGAGCATTTGTTCGAATTTCTAGGCAAATATAAGTCATTTTTTAAGACATTTTGCTCTTTATTTGTCAACTAAATGTTAATAATCAATTAGTTAAACATAATTAATGATTAAGAGACTTGCTGGACTTGGCGGCTGAATCACCTTATTATTCGCACCCATAGGGATGTGACGGAAAATGTATCTTTTCGTCGCATTTTTTTGCTTTAAACATCTAAACTAAAAAACCGGGGTTTGCTAAAGCGGACTTCGTGAAGGGAGAGGTTATGAAACGTTATTTAAAGTACCTAATACTTGCGGTTGGAGCCTACCTTTTAAGTGGCGGCCCGCAAACTGCTATTGCTCAGGAGGAAATTGAGGAAATTGCAGTGACTGGTACCCGTATCAGGGGAGCAAATCCTGATAGTTTTTCACCTGTAGCAATTATCGACCAAGAGGCTATAGATATTTCGGGAAAAATATCGATCGGTGAACTACTCCAAGAGATGCCTTCTCAGGGATCAGGTTTAAATAGAAACTACAACAATGGCGGAGAAGGTTCGGTTCGAATGGACTTCCGCAATTTAGGTAGTGGTAGAACACTTATCCTAGTAGACGGTAAGAGATGGATAAACAGTGGAACGGGTGCGAATGGTTCAGTCGACCTTAACACCATCCCGACAGCTTCTGTCGAAAGGATTGAAATATTGAAAGATGGCGCTTCCGCTGTCTACGGATCTGATGCTATTGGCGCAGTAATTAATATCATTACCAAAGATGATTATGAAGGTGTCGAGTTTCAAGCGCAGACCGGAGAATATTTTGATGGCGGCGGCCTAGCCAGCAGCTATCAGATGACAGCTGGCCAATCTTTTGAAAGAGGCTCATTCATGATAGGCGCCTCACTAGTAGAAATCGAGGACCTCCACAATTCCGCTAGAAAAGAGACAGCAGCAAGACCTTCATTCGGTGGATCTTCTGGTACCCCCCAAGGCCGTCTAGCATACGGTGGTGTGGTTCCTGGATGTAGCAACTTCACGGTTAACGAAGGGAAAAGTGGCGCATCAACTGGGGATTTCAGGTGCTGGACCAGCCCTGATGATCGCTTTAACTATAACCCTTACAACTATGTAGAAACACCTAACGATAGAGTGAATTTGTTTGCGAAAGGGCGTTTCAATATTGCTGAGAATACTGATGTCACTTTGTTTGGTGTTTACCAGAATAGAGAATCAGATCAACTTCTAGCCCCGATGCCTCTGTTCTATGGGTTTGGCGATTTCGGCGGTAGCGAAGGAATTTCAGCAAATAATCCTTATAACCCTTTTGGCGTAGAATTTTGTGATCTGTATGGTAATTCTGTTGAGGGTAAAGCCTGTAACTCGACTAACTACCCAGATGGATATGCTACAGGTTGGTTCGGTCGAAGATTGTTAGAGGCCGGTAACCGAAACTTCATTCAAGACATTCAAACCTATCGCCTCGAGGCTGGAATTGAGACAGAGTACAATGGCTGGGACATTTCTGCGTACGCCATAATTGGCCAGAACAAAAGCTCAGAATTAACGGAAGGCCTTCTTAATACAGCCAATATCAAGAAAGCGCTGGCAGGTGACTGTACTAGCCCTTGCGTGCCTATGAATGTATTTGGCGGACAAGGTCCTAATAGCGCCTATATGGGCGATGGTCTGTGGTCTGGTTCAGGTTCAATCACTCCTGAAATGGTCGACTACATAACGTTCCAAGCACATGATGTGGGCAGGAACGAAATGAAAAGCTATGGGTTCGACATTGTTGGAGAATTGGGATCGCTTCCGGCTGGACCTATTGGGGTAGCGTTCGGATATGAGTTCAGAGACGAACAAGGAATGTTCTCACCTGATGCCTTCATAGCTGCAGGTTTATCTTCAGGAAATGCAGCGAGTCCTACGTCCGGTACTTTTGATGTAGATGAATGGTACGCTGAGTTTGCGATTCCAGTTCTTGATAACTTGGATTTAAGCGCGGCTGTCAGGTCTTCAGATTACTCAACTTTTGGTAGCACAACGAACACCAAAGTTGGAGTGACTTTCTCACCGAACGAACTTATCTCTTTCAGGGCAACGTTTTCTGAAGGATTTAGAGCTCCTTCAATAGGCGCCCTTTATAGCGGCAATAATGACAGCTACCCGGACCTTGTAGATCCATGTGACGCAAGCCCATGGTCAGGAAATGCTTCCGATTTCATCGGCGGTGCAGGCGGCGTTCAGACAGGAGTGTGTAAATCGCAAGGAGTTCCTGATGGTTTCACGCAGCCTAATTCACAAATTAGGACAACTGTCGGAGGCAATCCTGATACTCAGCCCGAGGAATCGGAGGGTTACAACTTCGGCATTATCGTGAATCCTATTGAGAATCTGACTGTCTATTTAGATTACTACGATATTGAAATCGAAAACACTATCTCGACTATTGGGTCTCAATTAATTCTTAACGGTTGTTACAAAGGAACTAATCCGGCGTATTGTAACCTACTTACAAGACTACCAACTGGATACTTCAAGGACATCCGTAACACCTCCAACAACATTGGCAGTGTAGAAACTTCAGGCTACGAAATTACAGCGACGTATGATTGGGACTCCTCTTGGGGAGATTTCAGAGCTGTGGCTGATTTTGCCTTTCTTGATGAGTTCGATGTCACTAAAGCGAACGGTGCGGTTGAGCATTACCACGGTTACGTAATCGGAAATTCAAGGGACCAGTTCAAGGAAGTGAAAGGGAACCTGCAGCTCTTCTGGAACAGAAACGATATATCGGCGTCTTTGACAGCTCAATATCACGATGAGGTTAAAGGTGTAGCTTCAACCGTTCCTAAGACTCTCGCTACCGGGGGTAAAGAAGACAGCGGTACTGTAACGAAACTGGATCAGACATGGTATCTGGATGCTCAAGCGTCGTATAACGTTGACCGCTTTAACTCCGTTATAACCATAGGTGTTGACAATATTCTTGATGAAGATCCTCCCTTCTTCCAAGATAGTTTTGCCAACGATTTCGATCCTTCTTATCGAACTTGGGGTTCTCAATTCTGGTATGCAAGAATAACTACCAGCTTCTAAAATGTATGCAGCCTGGGTAGCTTTTTAGCTGCCCAGGGACTGCATCGCAGTTCTCTCAACGCTTAGGATTTTGGTTAAACCAATAGTTTGGTTTTCTCGGAGTCCGTGTGTAATGCGTTTACCGGCTAGAAGTGACTTCTAAATTTACAGAAAGTTCAGTTCCGGAAATGAATTTCTTAAGTCTTTATAGACTAGCTATATACTCTAATCACTATAGCTAAGAGAAAATTCAACGCTCATAACTCCTGGCACAGCACGCACAACAGCCCCAAGGCTCTGCTGGATAGTGCCGACATTACCGGGCGTTCGCAACCCACCGCAACCCTCACAGACTACCGATCCGTTAATTAGAACCATTCCTTCGTTAACCTCAACAGTGAATCCTGGAGGAAGATCAGCAGCATTGGCTATCGCTGATTCAACTTGGGATTTAATTTGTGCATCAATGGTTGCTGATGAAGATGAAATCTCCGATGAAGCCCCTCCTGCCATGGCACTTTCTTCAGGTACTGTGCTATCGCAACTAGTCAGGAATATAAGGCTAGAGAAAATCAGCGTAATAGCTCGCAAGGTGGCCGGATGATTCATTATTAAATAACACTCTCAGTGATAGACTTATTTCTCGAACTCTTAAAGATCTTTGTAGACAACCTCGCCCCCTTTCGCTTTAAACGCTGTTAACATTGTCTCAACTCGAACTCGAAATTCTCCCTGGTCTAACCATTCCATATCTTTGACTTTAATAGAGTCGATATCTGCAAGATCATCCAGTACGCTTGCAAAAAAACGTTCTGGATCTGCCTTACTAGTGAGCAGAGCAGGCTCTCCAGCCCACCACTCTGCGTCGTCTATAGTGCCTTCTTCAGAAGGGCTATTTTGGAATCCCGCATTGATGTCCTGAAAATACATAAAAAGCTTCTCGCAGGACAAATCTGCTACGTTTTTACTGTCAACAGTTCGAAATAACAGAAAGTCGCGTCGATTCATACGAGTCCAGTCAATTAGCCTGCCGCCAAACTCAATACCGCCCTTTCGATGGCTGCAGCAGTCATAGGCAACTTATGAGCATTATTAGCCAACGGTTGAGCATCTTCGACGGCTAACTGTCCAGCTTCACGAGCCACTGCTTCACCAATTTGTTTTCCAACCAGAAAATCTTCAACCGCCTGCACACGCCATGGAATTGGAGCAACACCAGCCAAAACAATGCTGGCATTTTGAACCTGATTTCCATTCCTCTGAATAACAGTGGCCACTCCGACTTCTGCATGAGTCCATGCCTGACGGTCCATCACTTTGTAGTACGTGCTGACAGTATTTGCCGAAACTGCTGGAATTCTGACTCCTGTCAACAGTTCGCCCTCCACTAGTGAATTCTCACGCTCAGGATTGGTGATTGGCAATACAAAGAAGTCTTCCGACGTCAATTCACGATTCCCGTTTGGGCCTGATACCGTGAACACTGCATTAAAAGCAACTAGCGCTGGAGCGACATCGGAGGGATGAACGATATAACTAGGTCCGCCACCAAAAATAGCATGCTGACCATTCTCTCCATTTACGGAAAAACACTGATCACCCCCGGCCTTGAAACAGTTGAAACCATTGCGATAGTACCAGCACCAGGGGCGCTGGGTAATGTTCCCCGCTAAAGTACCCACGTTACGAATCTGCGGTGTACCTACACTAGCAGCCGCCTGCGCTACTGCCGTTAGACCGGAGATGATTAATGGATTTTCAGCCAACTCATTCAGTGTGATCAAACCACCAACCGATATATCGGCACCACTTGAAACAATGGTGCGTGTATCTTCGACGTTACGGAGACTAATGATTACATTCGCAAGATCAGTGCCATCTTTTAGTTGCTGCAAAAGGTCAGTACCACCACCAGAAAAAGCTACCTGGTTGCCGTCCGCGATGGCTTGCTGTGCTGCCTGAATGGCATCGGGAATAGAACGAGCATTAATGTTAATTAGTGATTTCATGCCATTGCCCCCAGAATCTTGTCTCTAGTTATAGGCAACGAAGTCATACGTTTGCCTGTAGCATTGGCGATGGCGTTGGCAACCGCTGCTGGTGCCAAAATGATGCCAGCTTCTCCAGCAGTTTTGGCCCCAAAAGGACCGTACCCATCATCCACTTCGATGAAATGAACCTCGATATCAGGTATATCCAGATGAGTCAAATGTCGCGCCCGATAGTAGCCCGGCGTTAGCGGCTGACCAGTAGCATCATCATAGAGCAGGTCTTCGTGGAGTGCTTGGCCGATACCCTGGAGGGTGGCTCCTCGAATTTGATCCCTTGCTGTAGTCGGGTTGATGATACGTCCAGATTCATGCACCGTCGTGTACTTAAGAATTCGAGTTGCACCAACACGTGTGTCCACTTCTACCTCGACAAAGTGGGCACCGAAACATTGACGGGTTTTCCCGTCCGTACTCGGGATCGGAGTGGCAGAGCCAATAAGCACATCACCACCAGTTGGCATCCCACGGGAAACAATTTGCTGTTTGAGATTCTCCGCTGCCTGCACAACAGCACCCCCCGTCATGATCGTAGTTCGGCTGCCTGACTCACCAACAGAATAGGGGCAACGATCGGTGTCACCGGATACGACTTCAACCTGGGATAAAGGAACCCCGAGCGCCTCAGCCGCAATCATACCCATTGTCGTCTTAGCGCCAGGCCCGATATCAGTAACGCCTACAAAGAGTGTGTATTCTTCATTTGCATTCACTCGCACGATGGCACTGCTGGTTCCGAGTCCTGACCGGAACATCATGAACGAGAATCCGGCGCCTCGCTTGATCGGTCCCTCATCGGAACCCGGTGTCAAGCGTCGGCGTGCCTGCCAATTAAACTGTTGAGCACCGGTTTCTATGACCTCATCCAATGAATAATTAGTAAACGGTCTATCTTCCGTAGGCCGGCGCATGTTCTTGAGGGTGAACTCGACAGGATCTATACCGAGTTTGTAAGCAACCTCATCCATCATACTTTCTACACCATAAAAGCCGTGGGGCTCAGAAGGCGCTCGAAAATTTCCGGACGTCGTGCGATTGGTATAGACCGGGTTAATTTCTCTGTAACGATTGGGGCAGGCGTAGGCATCCATTCCACTGATACCACCCGAGTTCTTGCGGTAAGGTCCCATTCCACTATAGGCGCGCATCTGCATCGCTGTGAGGGTTCCATCCTCCTTCACACCAACCTTGTAATACTGCACGGTGGGCCAGCGTCCATGAACACCCAACCAGTCTTCACGCCGCGAATACTCCAACATAACAGGAGTGCCTGATCTTCGGGAAAGTGTTGCTGCGACAAGATCAGCGTCCTGGTTTTGATTTTTGTTTCCAAACCCACCACCCATGTATTTAGCAATCACACGGACCTGGTGATCTTCTAGACCAAGATCACGTGCTGTGTCATGACGACAGTTAGAGATCCCCTGTGAGGGAGTGTAGAGGGTAAGCTTATCGCCTTCCCAGCTCGCTAATGAACAGCGAGGTTCCATCTGCGCGTTGTGAATAAATCCTGTCTCGTACCTTTCCTCAAATATCTGATCAGCCTCGGTAAAACCTGTCTCAACATCTCCTATATTGGAAATCATAGGCGCTATATTTCCACCGAAATCCGGGCATAAATTACCCTCTGGCCAGATTTGAGGAGCATCATCTTCCAGAGCCGCTTCGGGTTCCAACACAAAAGGTAACTCTTCATACTCAACTTCGATAAGAGTCAAGGCTTCTTCAGCAATATGGCGATTCGTTGCAGCAACGGCGGCTACTGAATCGCCTACAAATCGAACCGGATTATTAAAGATATAACGGCGGTGCAACGTGGCGTCCTTGGTGGGGTCATTGTATTGCCTGCCGCCGTTAACGGAACCTGCTCCCCAAACCACCTGGGCATCTTCATTAGTAATAATGGCCCGCACACCAGGGAGGCTAGCTGCCGCGCTGGTATCGATACTTACTATGCGAGCATGTGGATGAGGACTACGAAGAACACGTCCATATAACATACCGGGCAATTTCCAATCCCGGGTGAACTTGGCCTCGCCCGTGACCCTTTCAACAGCATCTATACGGTTTGTGTTGTTGCCTATGGTCGCCAGTGGCTCGAGACCTTCGCGCGTAGCGTCTGTCATGCGACACCTCCCTGGCTATCACCTTCACCTGCCGCTACCACTGCCTCAACGATAGCATTGTAGTTAGAACATCGGCACAGATTTCCCACCAGTGCCTCTCTTACCTCTTCGGGATTCGGACTGGCATTGTTGTTGAGGAGAGCCGTAGCGGTCATCAGTTGGCCTGGTGTGCAAAACCCGCATTGAGGTCCATTATTTTCAACAAAAGCCAGCTGGACCGGGGACAACTGCCCGTTCTGGGCGAGACCTTCCACCGTCTGAACAGTCGCTCCATCCGCCCAAACTGCCAATTGACTGCAGGAGTACACTGGCTGACCGTTCATCAGGACAGTACACGCTCCACACTCGCTGCGATTACAACCAATCTTAGTTCCTGTCAGGTCCAGCTCATCACGCAGTAATTCAGCAAGGGTCCAGCGATCCTCCACCTCAACACTCTGCCGGGTACCATTTACTATCAGGCTAATAGCTGTTCTGGCCTCAGGAGTGCCTGTTTGCTGGGCAGTGGCTGCCGGAATACCAAGTGCCGTCACCGCTGCACCGGCTACCACTGTAGCGCCTGTGCCTTCCAGAAAGTCGCGCCTGGATTGTGATTCAGGGGTAAAATATTTCACGTCAGAGCATTGTTCCGAACTCACTTCTGGATTTTTGCCCTGTTTTGTCTTGTCGCGCATGGGGTAGCTCCTCATTCGCTGCAAATATTAATTAGTTCATACCAAGTCCCACTATATCTGCCTCTGGATGTCAGGTGCAAGCCTATTTGGATCGGGTTGAGGGGAATTGAGAAAAGCTCAAAACCAGAGGCCTGGCGGCGGAAATATTATAATTTCACGCTGTCTATTCGCCAGCGAAAAACTAACAGCTTATACTGGCCAACCAATCCTTATAAAACCCGATAGGCGGGGGAATCATATGTACTCTTCTCTAAATACTATTAACGCTGCTTTCAGAACTATTTCCCGAGCCTTACTCGCCAGTTTCACCGTTTACTGGTCCTTGGTAACACCGGCTATTGCCGATACCTTTGCAGCCGAACAAGGAGAAATTTTAATTACGCCACTGGTTCATTCGAGCGTGCAGATAGAATACCTGGACACCATTGTACAGATAGATCCCTGGGATATTGTCGGTTTGAGTAATGCTAAGCCTGCCCATTTAATTTTGGTCACAGATAATCCAGGCCATCATCTGGACTTGGGAGCTATCGAGAAACTTAGCCGAAGCAATACGAGTGTCGTCATTGCAACAAATGGCTTACCACAAATCCCTGACGGTATCGTTATGGCTAACGGTGACACTATAAATGCATCAGGTGTCACAATTGAAGCTGTAGCAGCATACGATATCATTCCTGGCGCACCCGAACACCCAAAAGGAGACGCTAATGGTTACGTTGTGACTCTTGGGGGAAAGCGCCTATTTTTTGCGGGAGTAACGGAATGTGTTGACGAAGTGAAGGCCCTTGGTGGAATAGACGTTGCTTTCATGCCTATGAATATCCCTCGCGGTCGAATGACTCCATCAGCTGCGGCCGAGTGTACGAAGATACTTGATCCTGATGTTGTCTATACCTACCACTACGATCAGGGCTGGGCACGGCGCCTGGACAATCCGAATTTTACAGGACCGGAACTACCAGGAGGGATAAATGTTTCCCAGAGCCTTGATCTGTTCGAAAAGGAACTCGAGGGAAGTGGAATCGCGTATCGTAGAAGTAATTGGTATCCATCTAAGCAATAGCCAAAAATCATAGACCAAAATAACACTGCGCAGGCCAAGTAATAACGAATTGTGAATAATCGCTATTTTTATCCCTAATTGGTGTTTAACTCTATCGGCTTGCCATGCGGCGTATTAAGGTAAGTCCAGCGCCATTTGGCCGTTCTTTCCTCAATCTCTTGGAAATCAGATAATCCTTTTAGCGTAACCAACTTTTCGAGAGCCTGTAACCAGTGCCGATAATAAGTGCTTCCTAGATCAGCATCGCCGGACATCTGAGCCTCGCGAATCGCCCCACTGAGCTGACTGGCCCATTCTTCCCACGTAAATAAGCCTTGCTCATGAAGGGCTAAAACCAAACTAAAAGCCTGGGCTTCCCAAGGCGCATTGAATACAGGCCCCCCAGGATCACTTGGCTGCTGCAGAAACCGCTGCTTCATCAGTTTGCTGCCTCGAGATAGGGTTCCCAGAGATCGATCAGTACTTCTGAATTGCTGGCCGGTCTACCCCATAAAGATTCGGCGGTGAAACATACAGTATAAAGGTATTGTCCCTCTTTTTTCCCCTTTGCATTTGAATCGGGAAAAATGTGACAACCAGAGCATCTATAGATCGTACCAGCGGATCCCTGGACGTAGCCCGGAGCGCGGCTGTGACCAACAGTATGATTTTTTCGAACCCTTATGCGATCACCAACTGAGAAGACCGGAGGCTCTGTAGACTCCAACAAAGTGGGACCTCCTGATGATAATATTTTTTCTGCATCCTGTGGTGTAGGTACTCTGAATTTATGTCCTGTACTGGCTGATGGGCCTACACAAAAAGTATGCAGCTCTTCTTCACTAATTAGATCTTTCTCAACCAACAACTTCATTAACCCTACCAACCAGTTTTCGTAATAGGAATGAGTGAGGTAATCAACAGGGTGCTGTCGTTCCCTAGCATAACGGGATTCATCAATATTCCATCTTCCCAACATGCCAGCCGCTATAGTCAGTCCGAAGATTCTCCGTTCCCAATCCGCGTGGAAAACCGGTTCTTCGTTTTCCGGCTCTGGATCAATAAAGCCTAACCCGTCTTTACCACCAAGATCGTGTGCTCCGTACATCAATTATCTCCATCTGGAATTTTCACTTGCTCGACACCAATCATTGAATTACGAGTTACAAGTCCCTGGAGTTGTTCTACCGTCCAATTTTTCGTTTCTGGAGGTCGCATTGGCAATACCAAGTAGCGTATTTCAGAAGTG